>Ga0306924_10006366_pt1 | contig 11761 bp, 7 predicted proteins | sample sta12Can44000111_FD_203756 | JGI IMG/M metagenome (GOLD analysis project Ga0306924, IMG submission 203756) | Lab enrichment of tropical soil microbial communities from Luquillo Experimental Forest, Puerto Rico - statanox.12C.anox.44.000.111 (v2)... | ecosystem: Environmental > Terrestrial > Soil...
CGGCAACATGGTCGACCTCGACTCGAACCCGACGAAGCTGCTCGAGGTGGTCGAGGTCGGCAAGCAGCTCCTCATGACGCGCGGCACGCTCACGACCTTCTCGATCGCGAACGACGTCGCGAAGTACTTCGCGATCCTCCCCGCGCTCTTCGTGGCCGCCTACCCGGAGCTCCGGCCGCTCGACGTGATGCACCTCGCGTCGCCGTTCAGCGCCATCCTCTCCGCCGTCATCTTCAACGCGATCATCATCGTGCTGCTCATCCCGCTCGCCCTGAAGGGCGTCACGTACCGGCCCATCGGCGCGGCGGCGGTGCTGCGCCGCTCGGTCCTCATCTACGGCCTCGGCGGCGTCGTCGCGCCGTTCGTCGGCATCAAGCTCATCGACATGGCGCTCGCCGCCGCCGGGATCGCGTAGCCGCGCCGGGAGGTACACCATGAGACCCGTCCCCTTCACGCCCCAGCCCGAGCCCGGTCACGCCCCCCGCGCCGAGCGCGGCGAGCGGCTCGTCGACCACCTGCTGCCCGCGATCCGCGCCACGGCGGTGACGCTCGTGCTCACCGGGCTGCTCTACCCGCTCGTGATGACCGGCCTGGCCCAGGCGCTCTTCCACTCGCGCGCCGGGGGTAGCCTCGTCACCGACGGGGCCGGCAAGGTCATCGGCTCGGAGCTCCTCGCGCAGGGCTTCTCCGCGCCCGGCTACTTCCACCCCCGCGCGTCGGCGGCGGGCGACAAGGGCTACGACCCGCTCGCCTCCGGCGGCTCGAACCTCGGCCCCACCTCGAAGAAGCTGCAGGACGGCGCCACGGCGGCGCTCGAGGCGCTCCGCAAGGAGAACCCCGAGGCCGAGGGTCCGCCGCCGGTCGAGCTCGTGACGGCGTCGGGGAGCGGCCTCGATCCGCACCTCTCTCCGGCCGCGGCGCGCTGGCAGGCGCCCCGGGTGGCGCGGGCCCGTGGCGTCACGGCAGACCGCGTGCGGGCGCTGGTGGACGAGTACACGGAGGGGCGCGATCTGGGCGTCCTCGGCGAGGCGCGCGTCAACGTGCTGCAGCTGAACCTCGCGCTCGACCGGCGCTTCCCCGCGCCCGGGGAGCCGCCCAGCGCGGGCACCGGCGGGGCGCCCTGACGTGAGATGATGCCGGGGCGACGACCCCGTCGACCGAGGGTGCATGGCGACGACGACGGCGACCACGACGAATCGCCCCTCCGCCCAGGACTTCCTCGAGCTGGTGGAGCGCTCGAAGCGCGGGCGCCTCAAGCTGTACGTCGGGTTCGCGGCCGGGGTCGGCAAGACGTGGCGGATGCTCGAGGAGGCGCACGCGCTCAAGCGGCGCGGCGTCGACGTCGTGGGCGCGCTCATCGAGACGCACGGGCGCGCCGAGACCGCCGCGCTGATCGGTGACCTCGAGGTGGTGCCCCGCAAGAAGATCGAGTACCGGGGCGTCGTCGTCGAGGAGCTGGACCTCGAGGCGGTGCTGCGCCGCGCCCCGGCCGTCGCGATCGTCGACGAGATCCCTCACACCAACGTGCCGGGGTCGAAGAACCGCAAGCGCTACCAGGACGTGCTCGACCTCCTCGCCGCCGGGATCAACGTCATCGGCGCCCTGAACGTCCAGCACCTGGAGTCCCTGAACGACCTCATCGCGCGGAACACCGGCGTCACCGTGCGCGAGACGGTCCCGGACAGCTTCCTCGAGCAGGCCGATCAGATCGTGAACCTCGACCTCGCCGTGGAGGACCTCCTCGAGCGGCTCAAGGCGGGCAAGATCTACCCGCAGGACAAGATCCCCTGGGCGCTCGAGCACTTCTTCCGCGACGCGAACCTCGCGACGCTCCGCGAGCTCTCGCTGCGCGAGGTGGCGGAGAGCCTGGACCGCTCCGCCACGCAGCGCTCGGTCGGCGTGCCCGCCCAGCGGGCGTCGGGGCGCGTGATGGTGGCCCTCTCCTCCAACCCGCCCCACGCGCTCGCCCTGCTCCGGCGCGGCTCGCGCATGGCGGGGCGGCTCAACTCCGACTGGTACGTCGTGTACGTGGAGACGCCGAGCGAGTCGCCCCGGCGGATCGACTCGGAGGCGCAGCGTCACCTGCTCGCGAACATCGACAAGGCGCGCGAGCTCGGCGCCGAGGTCGTGCGGCTCAAGGCGAGGGACCCGGCCGCGGCCATCGTGGACTTCGCCCTCTCGCACAACGTGCGGGACGTGATCGTCGGCAGGACGACGCTCCCCTGGTGGCGCCGCGTCGTCCGCCCGTCCGTCCTCGAGCGGCTCGTGCGCGACGCCGCGGGGATCGACCTGCACGTCGTCTCGTTCGCCGAGGAGGAGGCCCGCGCGTGACGCTCCGGGCGAAGCTCCTCCTGGCGCAGGCGCCGCTCGCGCTCGCCCTCGTCCTGGTCGGGCTGGCGTCGGTGAGCGCGATCGCCTCGCTCGGCCGGAGCCCCGAGCTGATCCTGAAGGACAACTACCGGAGCGTGCTCGCCGCCGAGCGCATGCTCCAGGCCGAGAAGGACCTCGACGAGCTCGCCGTCCGGAGCGCCGCAGGACGGGGCGTCGACGCGAGCGCCCGCGCCTCGGCCGCGGCGCGGTTCGAGGCGGAGCTCCGCGCCCAGGAGGCGAACATCACCGAGCCGGGCGAGGGCGCCGCGACGAGCGCGCTCCGCGGCCGGTGGACGGAGTTCCAGCGCGCCCTCGACGCGGTCGTGTCCGCGCCGCCCGGGGCGGGCCTCGACCGCTACTTCGACGCGTTCGTCCCCGCGACCCGCGGGCTCGAGGGGGCGATCAGCGAGATCCTCGCCATCAACCAGGACGCGATGCAGCGCAAGAGCGACCAGGCGCGCCGGGCGGCGGCGGCGACCACCGCGCTCGTCGTCGCCGTCGGCGCCGCCGCGGTGCTCGCCGGCGTGCTCATCTCCGTCTGGCTCACGGCGCGCCTCCTCCGCCCGCTCGCCGCGCTCTCGCGGACGGTGCGGCGGATCGGGGAGGGCGACCTCGACGCCCGGGCGCCGGTCGAGGGACACGACGAGATCGCCTCGCTCGGCGCCGAGTTCAACACGATGGCCGAGCGGCTGCGCCAGTACCGCTCGAGCTCGCTCGGCGAGCTCCTCCAGGCGCAGCAGGCCTCCCAGGCCGCGATCGACAGCCTCCCCGACCCCGTGCTCGTCGTGGACGCGACCGGCGCGGTGCTGAACCTGAACGGCGCGGCGGAGGCGCTGTTCCCGCGCGGCGCGGGCGCGTCGCCGTCGGTGGCGACCCTCGAGCCGGAGCTCGGCGCGACCGTCGAGCGGGTACGGTCGCACGTGCTCGCGGGCAAGGGGCCGTACGTGCCGCGCGGCTTCGACGAGGCGGTGAAGGTCGAGGGGAGCGAAGGACCACGCTCGCTCCTGCCGCGGGCCTCGCCCCTCTACTCGGAGGAGGGCGCGATCACCGGCGCGACGATCGTGCTCCAGGACGTCACCCGCCTCATGCGCTTCGACGAGCTGAAGAACGACCTCGTCGCGACGGTCGCGCACGAGTTCCGCACCCCGCTCACCTCGCTGCGCATGGCCATCCACCTCGTCGCGGGCGAGGTCGTGGGCCCGCTCAACGAGAAGCAGGCGGACCTCATGTTCGCCTCCCGCCAGGACTGCGAGCGGCTCCAGTCCATCGTCGACGACCTGCTCGACCTGTCGCGCATCCAGTCCGGGCGGCTCTCGCTCACGGTCGAGGCGACCGAGCCGCGCGAGCTCGTCGACGCCGCGCTCGAGAAGCACCGCGCCGAGGCGGCGAGCGCGGGGATCTCGCTGCTCGGCGTCGCGGGCGAGCACCTCCCCGGCGTGCGCGTCGACCGGGAGCGCATCGGGCTCGTGCTCTCGAACCTGGTCTCGAACGCGCTCAAGCACACGCCGCGCGGCGGCACGGTGGAGATCACCGCCGTCGAGGGGGAGGGGACGGTCCGGTTCGAGGTGAGGGACACCGGGTCCGGCATCGCCCCCGAGTACCACGACCGGATCTTCGAGAAGTTCTACCGGATCCCGGGCGCGGGGGCGGGCGGCGTCGGCCTCGGCCTCTACCTCGCGCGCGAGATCGTCGAGGCCCACGGCGGCCGCATCGGCGTCGAGAGCGCGCCCGGGCTCGGCAGCCGGTTCTGGTTCACCGTGCCGCAGGCGCCTGTCGCGCACGAGGCGCCGGAGGCGGCTGCCTCGGCCGCGTCGTGACGCCTCCGCGCGCGGGATTGATCGAGCACGTCCGCACGAGCCCGCGCTGCGGGCCGAAGGCGTGCGGCGAACAGCTCGAGGCGATCCCTGGCCCGGCCGGCGCATCCCGCATCGCGACTTGATTCCGCGGATGTCGTCACGCATGAGCGGACGGCACCGTACCGGACGTGCACGAGACTTCCATCCGGTGGGCACGACGGGCGGAGTCCGTGGATTGCCGTCATTGAGACCGGCATGTCAGACGCCGTTGCTAATTTGCGCAAATGACATCCCGCGCGCGCCAGCGGACCTTCGAACTCAGGACCTGGGGTGGAGCCCGACGAGGCGCCGGGCGCAAGCCGTCGTCGCGGTGCGCGCGGCCTCGCGCGTCTCACGACGCCCGCCAGCCCGTCCGCGCCTACCAGCCCGTCCACGTGACGCTCCGGATGGCCGACCACGTCTGGAACCTCCGGAGCGAACGGTCGTTTCTCATCATCGACGGAGCGCTCCGCGCCATCCGCTCACGCCGCGGCTTTCGCGTCGTCCACTTCTCCATCCTGGGCAATCACGTCCACCTGATCGTCGAGTCGGCCGGGACCGCCACGCTCGCGAACGGGGTCCGCGCGCTCTGCATCCGCCTCGCAAAGAGGCTGAACGGGATGATGGGCCGGACCGGTCCGGTGTTCGATGACCGTTACCACGCGCACGTCCTGCGGACCCCCGCCGAGGTCCGCAATGCGATGCGATACGTCGTCGGCAACTTCGCAACCCACGCTGCGCGTCGCGGCGAGCCGCTCTGTGCCACGTTCGTGGACCCGTTCTCGTCGGCGGCCGTGAAGACTCCACGTGCCCAGCAGCTCGAGCTGTTCGTGGAGCCGCCCACGTCGACCGCACGGACGTGGCTGCTGCGCACGACCCCGCGCGCCGGAATTCGGCGGAGCGGATGAAAGGCTGGGGGTGAAGCGTCGTCCCGGTCGGTGGCGGTTTGGCGCCTGTGGAATACCGCTGTTGTGGGTGGCGACGCGATGCGAATGGGGAGCGGTCGCAGGTTCGAATCGCGGGCCTGCATCTGCCCTCGGAGTCACCCGCTCCTGGGCCGATTTCGTTCTTCATGCCGAGGCTGCGGGGCTTTCGCTCCTGACCCGGCGATGAACGTAGGAGTATTCTGACGGGCAATGAGCGCCGATCCACGTGGGTACTGGTTCAGGTCGGACCTCTTCAGCGCAGAGCCCGGAGAGGACGAGGAGACCAACCCGGGTCGAAACGGACGGCAGGTTGCGAGATGGCTCGCGGTGAAGCTTCGCGAGCGAGGTTACGTCGTCGAGTCGGTGGTACCCGAGGATTGGGGGTGGTGCTTCGGTTGCCGGCGCGGCCCCGACCGATTCCTTGTCGCGTGCGGCAACGTGGACTTCGACCCGCGGAACGTCGCTCCTGAGCTGCCCGCGCCAACCGTGATCACCTGGCACTGCTTCCCGACCGCGGCGTCGCCGATCTGGCGCCGCCTGCTCCGCCGCCACGAGGTCGCGCTCGCGCTGAAGCGGTTCGACGGCGAGTTGCGCGCGATCTTGGGAGCCGAGGCCGGAATCGTCCTGACCGAAGAGCCTTGAGCTCCTCGGCCGGTGGTTCTTCACGCCACTCGTCCGAGGCCCCGGGCGCACCCGGCGACGGGCTCGTAGGTCACCGCCACCGGAGTCCCAAGCGGCGAAAGCCGGGGGGGACGCGCCCGGAGACGGCGAGCGATCCGCCGCTGCTCGGCGACGGGCTGCGAGGACACCGTCGAGCTGGGCCCCGCGGAAAGAAGATCGAGGGGCGTCACCGCTGGTCGGCGTCCAGCTGCGGGGCTGTTTTTCGAGGCCAGGAAGCGCGCAGCGGCGAGGGGGGCATCTACCCCCTGGCGACCTCGCGCGCCGTTCCTGGGGCCAGATAGAGCCTCCGCAGCAGGCGTGAACGACGCTCCGCGAGGGCGACCGCGCGAGAACGCGGGCAGGCGCGCCGCCAGCTCTGGGAGCGCACGGGGCCGCCGACGTAGAACAGGCCCACGATGCGCCCAGGCGCGACCTCGAACAGGTGGGCGTGGGGATCGGTGCGGCTGGTGACTGTACAGTTCCCGTCCTCGGCGCGCGCGAAGCGCGCCACGCGGGAGGATCGTCGCGAGCCGGGCGCGCTGGTCCGTGTAGTCGTCCAGAGAGCTGCTGCTGGTGTACTGCTGCTGCATCGGGCCGATCTCCTCGTGCTGCTGGTGAACGGCACCGGGAGGTGCCGGGTGGTGGGGAGCGGGACGGGCGCGGCGGAACCACTGCGCGGCGCGCTGGGGCCCCAGGTCGCGCGAAGGCGGGCGGGGAGCTGCTCGGCGTGCCCGGCGACGGGCTCAAAGAAGAACTGCGAGGTGGGCCCCGTTGGCGATCAAGCCCGGGGGGTCGGCTGCGCCACGGGGCGCGCGCGGCCGCCGCGAGCTGCGCCCGGCCCAGCGGCACACGCGGGGCACGCGGACGTGCGCGGCCGCCGCCGGTGCGTGGAGGGTGGCTCGGTCATCCCGCGCGCGGGGCCGAGGGCGGGTAGCCTCTGGCCAACAAAGATGCCCCTCCCGACCGCTCGGGATCGCCGCTCCTATTGGTCTTCACCAGGGGGCGGTCAGGAAGTGCCCTTCAGCGCCAGACCCGCTCCGCCTGCACTCGCCGAGACGTCCGCGTGCGATCGACGCTGGCCAACACGCTTGGCCATATCCGCGAAATCAAGTTCAGGCGGGTCCTTCACCAACGCGCGGTGCGCCCCCGCTCGCGCCCCGCTCATCGCGCCGAACCGCACGCACAGTGCTGCGGCGCATGACGCCGCAGCGGCGGCGACGCCCTCGTCGTCCTCGCGAAGCAACGAAGGCAGCTGCAATCAGGGCATTAGCGAAACGGCGAAGTCCCCGTCACCTGTCGGCGACGCCCGAACCTTTCTCGCACCGTCGGGCTCTCAGGTCCGAGCTGCTCGTCAACGGGAGGGGCGATGTCCAAGGTCGCGCGCTCGCTCGTGGTGTTCGGCTGGTATCTCGCGGGCTTCGGTGGGCTCCTCGTCCTGGCGCCGAACCTGGTGTTGTCGGTGTTCGGACTGCCGCCGACTGACGAGGTCTGGATCCGCGTCGTCGGCGTGCTCGTGCTGATCATCGCGTATTACAACATCCGGCTGGGCCGCACGGGCTTCCGCCCGTACGCCCGGCTCACGGTTCACGCGCGCATCACGGTGTTCGTATTCTTCGTCACCTTCGTGCTCGCCGGGCTCGCGAAGCCGGTTGTGATCCTGGTGGGCGCCATCGACCTCGCCGGTGCGCTCTGGACGGCTGCGGCGCTGCGAAGCGATCTTCGTGCGCCGACATCCTCGTCGCTGGGATGAATCTGAAGGGTCGCGGACTCGAGCGTCGCTGGGCCGGCGTCGGAGTTGGTTGCGGGGGCGCGCACCGGAATATTTCGAGTACCCGCCGCCCCGGGTTCACAGTGGCGCTTGCCCGTGTTCGTTGAGCGGCTCGGTTGTCGCAGGAGGCCCCTGCCCAGCAATTATCCGCGCCAGTTCCTCAGGGTCCAGCGGCTTGGCCACATGGGCTTCGAAGCCCGCCTCGGTCGCCCGGGCCACGTCCTCGGGCTGGGCGTACCCGCTGACCGCGACCAGCCGTATCGCGCGCGCTCCGCCGGCGCGGAGTTGGCGCGCCAGCTCGTACCCGTCCATCCCTGGAAGACCGATGTCGCACAAGACGACGTCGGGCGGGTCCGCCTTCGCGAGCGCCAGCGCGCTCGGGCCATCGTGCGCCACCACCACCTTGTGCCCCACCATTTTCAGGAGCTCGGCCAGTGTCTCGGCGGCGTCGGGGTTGTCGTCGACCACAAGGACCTGGCGTCCCGTGGGGGCCCCCCGCTCACCGCCGCGCTCGGGCCGCGTCCGAACTGAGCGGCGCCGGTCAAGCGGAAGGCTGACCACGAACTCGGTCCCGCGCCCGATCCCGGCGCTGCGGGCCATCACCTCGCCCCCGTGCATGGAGACGAGGCCCTTGACCAGCGCCAGCCCCAGGCCGAGCCCGCCTTCGCTCCGCGCCAGTGTCTGCTTTGCCTGGACGAAGGGCTCGAAGATGGTGCGCAGCGTCTCGGCCTCCATGCCAACGCCGGTGTCCCGCACGTGCACCACGGCCCGCCCGCTCTGGTGGCCTACCGTGAGGATGACCTGCCCGCCAGCGGGCGTGAACTTGGAGGCGTTATGCAGGAGGTTGCCGAGCACCTGCGCCAGGCGCGTCTCGTCCCCGTTCACGACCACGGGGACGGGCGGGAGGATGAGCCGGAGCTCGAGCCCCCGGTCCTGCATGAGCGCGCGGTGGTCCTCCGCCGTTCGTCGGGTCAGCGCAGCGAGGTCGACTTCGGCGCGACGGAGCTCGATCTTGCCGCGGGCGATGCGCGTCACGTCGAGGAGGTCATCGACAAGGCGTGTGATGTGTGCCAGCTGCCGCCTGGCGACCTCCTTGGCCCGCCGGGCCTGCTGCCCGCCTGGCTCGGCGTGGTCGAGGATGTAGAGCGCGTTGCGGATGGGCGCGAGTGGGTTGCGCAGCTCGTGCGAGAGCATCCCTAGGAAATCGTCCTTGCGGCGGTCGGCCTCCTGCAAAGCGGCTTCTGCGGCCCTCAGATCGGAGATATCTCGTGTGATCGACAGCAGGAAGCGCTCCCCGTCCGCCTCGAAGGTCCGCGCAGATATCCACCCGGTGAACACGCTTCCATCATTGCGGCGGAACGACGCTTCGACGTTCTGGATGGAGTTGCCCTCTGCGACGCTCTCCAGCAAGCGTCTCCGCTGCTCCAGGTCCACCCAGATGCCCAGCTGGATCCCGGTCTTGCCGATGATGTCCGGACGCGCCCAGCCGGAGAGCCGCTCGAACCCGTCGTTCACCGCCGTGTAGATACCGTCCCGAAGCCGGGTGACGATGATGGCATCGGGAGTCGCTTCTAACATCGTCCGGAGCCGCGCCTCGCTCTCGCGCAGCGCCCGCTCGGTGCGCTTCTGTTCGGTGACATCCTGCCAGACCGAGAGGATGCAGCGCTTCCCGCCGAGCTGCACGGCGCGGCTGCGGGCGCGGACGTGCCGCAACTCGCCGGACTTTACGCGGTGACGCGCGTCGAACTCCGAGACCCCGGCGTCGAAGATGCGGAGTAGATGCCGGCGAACGTCTTCCGGGCTCTCGTCGGCATCGATATCCGAGATTCGGAGCTTCGCGAACTCCTCGCGCGTGTACCCCAGGGAATCGTGGGCCTGGTCGTTGAAGGCGTAGAACTGGCCGGTCTCATCGAGAAGGACCACGCCCGCCGGTGCAAGCGTGAAAAGGAAACTGTAGAGGAGTTCGCTCTCGCGCAGTGCGGTCTCGGCGCGCACGCGGTCGCTGATGTCCCGGGTTAACCCGAGGAACAGGCGCTTCCCGGCGATCTCGAGACACGCAAACCGGACCTCCACGGGGAAAGTCGTCCCGTCCTTGCGCCGGTTGTGACCGAGCAGCATGAACGGCTCGCCGGGCCGGATCTTCTCCCACTCGCGCTGAGCCGCGGCCAGGTCGAAGTCCTGCTCGATGTCCGTCACGCGCATCCCCAAGAGCTCCTCGCGCGTGTAGCCAAGGCGCTCGCAGGCGCAGCGGTTCACGTCGAGAAGGCGACCCTCGAAGTCGTGCATGACGAAGGCATCGCCCAACTGGTCGAGGAGCGCGCGAAATCGCTCATCGCCGTCAAGAAGGGCCGCCCGAGGCTTGGATCGCGCGGCCGCCCTTGCGATTCCCATCTCGGCATCCATCACCTCGCGTGCCGTGATGAGAAGCCCCGTTCCTCCCTCCATCGGCACCGGGTCGATGCAGCCCTCCCACCAGGTCTCGTGGCCGTTCACGGTCTGCGCGTGGCGAGGAACCTCCACATGGTGGCCGGCGCGGGCGCGGGCGTGCATCGCGAGCGCCTGTTCGCGAGTCGCAGGAAACAACTCGATGATGTTCTCCCGGATGACCTGCTCCACAGTGTACGGCGTCGAGCGCAGCCACCCGGCGTTCGCGCGGAGCACGGTGCCGTCGGGCGCAACCAAGCACAGTCCGACGCCAGCCGTTTCGAGCAAAAGATCAGCCAGCTGCGGGCTGTACGGGATCGGCTGGGTCCGCATGTAACGCCCGCTTTCTCTCAGTAAGGGTGCCCCTTCGAGGAGGCCATCGAAGGTTTGTCTCGAACGAGGAAGCGGTCAGCGTGCCTAGCCCGCCTGGATGGCGAGCGTACATCGTGACGACTGCTGGGCGGCCGTCCAGACGGGGAAGAACTCCCACGGGCGGCGCGGCGAGGCTCACGCAGCTCTTGTGCGCGATGCGAGTCGCGCCCCCGCTCATCGCGCCGAAACACCCGCGCGGTGCTGGGGCGCATGTTGATGCCAGGCAGGGGCGGCGACGCTCACGCGGTCTTCGCGAAGCACACGGGACCAGCAGCCACCATCAGGGCATCAGAACTCCGGCGCCCTACCTTCCCCACTTCTTCCGCTTCCGCCACAAGGTCGACGCGTCGATCCCGAGGACGCGGGCCGCCTCGTCCATCGTGCTCGCGTGCGCCATCACCCGCAGCGAGTGCTCGCGCTCGATGTCCTCGATCGTGAACTCGCCGCCGAGCGTGGGCGTGTCGCTCGCGCTCGCGGCGATGCGGTCCGGGAAGCTCTCCGGCTCGAGCACCTGGCCGCGCGCGAGGATGAGGGCGCGCTCGATGGCGTTCCGGAGCTCGCGGACGTTGCCGGGCCAGGGGTAGCCGACGAGCAGCTTCTCCGTCGCGGCCGAGAGCTCCATCGGCGGGCGCGCCGCCTGGCGCGCGAAGAACTCCACGAACGCCCGCGCGAGCGGGAGGATGTCCTCGGGCCGCTCCCGCAGGGCGGGTACGACGATCTCGAGCACGTTCAAGCGGTAGAGGAGGTCCTCGCGGAAGCGGCCTGCCTTGACCTCCGAGTCGAGGTCGCGGTTCGTCGCCGCCACGATCCGCACGTTCGCGGTCCGTGTGCGCGTCTCGCCGACGCGCTCGAACCGCTTCTCCTGGATGAAGCGGAGGAGCTTCGCCTGGAGCGCGGGGGAGATCTCGCCGATCTCGTCGAGGAACACCGTGCCGCCCTCGGCGGCCTCGACCCGCCCCTCCTGGTCGCGCACCGCGCCGGTGAACGCGCCGCGCGCGTGGCCGAAGAGCTCGCTCGCGAGCAGCTCCTCGGAGAGCGTCGGGCAGTTCACCACGACGAACGGCCGGTCGCGGCGCGGGCTCTGCGCGTGGAGCGCGCGGGCGAGCACCCCCTTGCCGGTCCCGTTCTCGCCGCGGAGCAGCACCGGGACGTCGTGGGCCGCGGCGCGCGCGACCACGTCGAGGACCGCCTGCATGCGGGGCGACAGGGTGTCGAGGCGGGCCTCAGGCGCCGCCTCCTCGAGCCGCGCCTCGAGGTCGCCGAGGCGCAGCGACAGGGCACGCCGCTCGCGCGCGCGGTCGACGAGGTGGCGGATCTGCGCCGGCGAGAACGGCTTCGGGAGGTAGTCCTTCGCCCCGCGCCGCATCGCCTCGACGGCGGTGTCGATCGTGGCGTAGGCGGTGATG
>Ga0306924_10006369_pt1 | contig 11759 bp, 14 predicted proteins | sample sta12Can44000111_FD_203756 | JGI IMG/M metagenome (GOLD analysis project Ga0306924, IMG submission 203756) | Lab enrichment of tropical soil microbial communities from Luquillo Experimental Forest, Puerto Rico - statanox.12C.anox.44.000.111 (v2)... | ecosystem: Environmental > Terrestrial >...
GTGGTGTCTTCACCTCGGTGCCCGAACTCGAAGCGGCCATCCACGACTACCTCGACCATCACAATGCCCACCCCAGGCCCTTCGTCTGGACAAAATCGGCCGACGAAATCCTTGCCAAAGTCAGCCGCGCGCGTCGCACCCTCGAAACCGTTGCGCAAGGGAATCAAGTGATAAACTCAGTACACTAGATGGCGCCACCCCCCCGCCTCAGCTTGCCGACCTAAATTACATCTTCTTCTACGAGGAGCCGAGATCGCTGGGCTCGGGCTTTGGCACGGGGCTGGTGCAGCTGGTGGCAGCGCTCAACACTGATCTGGATTGGCTGCGCGAGCACACGCGTTACCTGCGGCGCGCGAGCGAGTGGGATGAAGGCGGGCGCCGGCGAACCGGCTGCTTTCCGGCCCCGACATCGCCTTAGCCAAGGCGTGGGCGGCAAGCCGGCCGAAAGCCGCGCCGGAGCCGACCGAACTGCATCTCGATTTCATCCGAGCGAGCGAGACCGAGGAAAACCGCCAGCAAAATGCGGAGGCGCAGCGGCTGCGCCAGTTGGCCGAGGCGCAGGCCGAGCGTGCGACGGCGTTCGAAGAGAAGGCGGCGGCGTTCGCTGAAAAGGCGGCAGCGCAAGAGCGCGAGGCCAAACAGACGCGACTAGTGGTGCAGCGGACACGGGCGGGAGCGTTGGTTGCCGTGGTTCTCGCAGTTTCTACCGGATGGTTTGGCATCGACGCCAGCAATCAAAAAAACAGAGCCGTGGCAGCGGCAACCGAGGCCACGAAACAAACCGCCCGAGCACAGGCGTATGTCGCACAGATCCACAATGACAAAGGGCGATACTTTGAGGCGGCGCAGGCGGCGCTGGCGGGCCTGACGAACCCTCTGACACTCGAAACAGACCCCGCGCAGACGGCACCCTGGAATGAATTGGTGCGGGCAACCGTCGCGGACGGTTTTCTGGTGCCGCCGCTGCAACATGATGGCTGGGTCTTGGCCGCGACGTTTGACGCCACGGGCGAGCACGTGGTCACCGCGTCGGCAGACAAGACGGCGCGGATCTGGGACGCCCGCACCGGCGCGCCAATCGGCAAGAAGCTGCAACATGATGGCTGGGTCAATGCCCCGACGTTTGATGCCAAGGGCGAGCGCGTGGTCACCGCGTCGGATGACAAGACGGCGCGGATCTGGGACGCCCGCACCGGCGAGCCGCTCGGCACGCTGCAACATGATGGCACGGTCTATGCCGCGACGTTTGACGCCAAGGGCGAGCGCGTGGTCACCGCATCGGCAGACAAGACGGCGCGGATCTGGGACGCCCGCACCGGCGAGCCGATCGGCAAGAAGCTACAACATGATGGCCCGGTCTATGCCGCGACGTTTGACGCCAAGGGCGAGCGCGTGGTCACCGCGTCGGCAGACAACACGGCGCGGATCTGGGACGCCCGCACCAGCGATCCAATCGGCAAAAAGCTACAACATGATTATGCGTATCCGGTCAGGGCCGCGACGTTTGACGCCAAGGGCGAGCGGTTGATCACCGCATCGGCAGACAACACGGCGCGGATCTGGGACGCCCGCACCGGCGAGCCGATCGGCAAGCTGCAACATGATGGCCAAGTCTGGGCCGCGACGTTCGACGCCACGGGCGAGCGCGTGATCACCGCGTCCTCTGACAAGACGGCGCGGATCTGGGACGCCCGCACCGGCGAGCCGCTCGGCAAGAAGCTGCAACATGATGGCCAGGTCTGGGCCGCGACATTCGACGCCACGGGCGGGCGCGTGGTCACCGTGTCGGATGACAACACGGCGCGGATCTGGGACGCCGCACCAGCAGTGGGTCAGGCTTTGTTGGATCACGTTCGCGCGACGCTCGGCCGAAACGCACCGGACGCGCTGAAAGTTCCTGACCAGACGCAGAGCTTTGTCAGCATCATCGGCAGGGGGTTCAACACAATACGAACCCGTCTAACCGCCGCGCTCGCTTAGCCCCGTTCCAGGTAATTAACCGGTGTGGGGCGCCACAAGAATCGAGAGCAGCGTCCCTTTGCAAAAACGAACAAAGTTCATAGCGACGACAACTAAGCCTCGCCGCCGCCTTCATCCTTAGGTGCGGCCGACCCCCTCGGGAGAACCATCTGAGTCTGGATCATCATTGCGGCAAGCTTTCCGTCGGCGCGGTATATCGAGGTTTGCAGGACGATCGTGCGCCGCCCCACATGGACCGGCACGGCAACGCCAGTAAGCCGCCCCGGCCCGCAGGCGCGAAAGATATTCGTCTTTGACTCGATCGTGGTTGTACGAAACCCGGGTGGGACGTTGAGCCCGGCCAACGCTCCGCCGAGATCGTCGGCGAACGCCGCCATCGCCCCGCCATGCACACGGCCGCTGTTGTTGAGATGACGGTCATCCACATCGAGCTCGCCTACCAGCTTATCCTTGTCGGCTTCGGTAACGCGGATGCCGAAATGTCCCGGCATACCGGAGCGGGCGGCGGTAGAGGTCATTGACGAGCACCAATTTGCGGCAAGAGCTCGAAGACCGTTTGTAGCCGATTTGCAAGTTCCATGGGGTGTCCAATTCACCTAGAGTCGCGCTCTTGCGAGGCTTGCTCCGGAGACCCGACAAATGGAAAAAGCGTTGTCAAACATCCGCATCATTGACATGACGCACAACCAGGCGGGTCCCGCCTGCGCGCAGATCCTGGGCTTTCTCGGCGCCGATGTGATAAAGCTGGAGGAACCCAAGGGCGGCGATGTCGCCCGCCGCAACATGCGCGACCGGCAAGACAGCGACAGCCTCTTCTTCCGCTGTTCAACGCCAACAAGCGCAGCCTGACCCTCAATTTGAAGACCGGCCGGGGCAAGGAGCTATTCAGAGAGCTCATTACAAAATCGGATGTGCTGCTCGAGAATTTCGGCCCCGGGGCTCTCGACCGGCTGGGCTTCAGTTATGACGCGCTCGCCAAGATCAACCCGCGGCTGATCTACGCGACGATCAAGGGTTTCGGCACCTACGGCCCCTATCGCGACTTCAAGAGCTACGAGCCGATCGCCCAGGCGATGGGCGGGGCGATGAGCATCACCGGCTTTCCGGACAACCCGCCGACCTATGTCGCGCCGGCGATTGGCGATTCCGGCACCGGCATGCACATGGCGATCGGCATCCTGGCCGCGTTGCAGCAGCGCCACGCCACCGGCAAGGGGCAGCATGTCGAGGTGTCGATGCAGGATGCGGTCGTCAACATCATCCGGGTCAGCCTGCGCGACCATCAGCGTTTCGGCGAGCCGATGCCGCGCCGCGGCAACCAGATGGGTCGCGGCATACCCTCCACGACTTACCGTTGCGCGCCGGGTGGCCCCAACGACTACGCCTTCATCACTGCGCAGCAGCAGATGTGGCCGGCCTTCTGCGAGGCGATCGGTCGGCCGCAACTGGCCGAGGATCCACGCTTCGCGACCGAGGAGGCGCGCTGGGAGAACCGCGCCGCGTTCAACGCGATCATCGGGGAGTGGACCGGCACCCGTACCAAGCACGAGGTCATGCGCATTCTCGGCGCCGCCGGCGTGCCGTGCGGCGCCTGCCAGGACACCGGTGAGGTCTTGGCCGATCCGCATCTGAGGGCGCGCGACATGATCGTCGATGTCGACTATCCGACCCGCGGCACCTATCAGACTGTCGGCTGCCCGGTCAAACTGTCGGATTCACCGGTCCGGGTGAGCCGCCCGCCGCTGCTCGGCGAGCATACCGATCCGCTGCTCGGCGAGCTGTGCGGCGTCAGCCCGGAGGAAACCAAGCGACTGCGCGACGACGGGGTCGTCTGAGCGATCGATTTCCGGGCTCCTGCTAAACGGGAAAGCAGCCGTGCCGGTGATTCAGTCGAGGAGGGACACATCGTGGCCAATCGAGCCGACACCGAGATCACGTTGACCGATGCACCGGATGACAACGAGCGTGCGGTGATCACCGACGGGTTGCGTGGCTACAACGAGGCACAAACGGGATCTTGGGACGGACGTCCGCTCGCCATTCTCGCCCGCAATCCTGAAACGGGGAAGGTTGTCGGCGGCCTGTTGGGCCGTACGTCGCTAGGCCTATTGAATGTGGAACGGTTTTTCCTGCCCGAGGATTTGCGTCGCGAGCGACTGGGTAGCCGGATCCTCGCCATGGCAGAGCAAGAAGCACGGCGGCGGGGCTGCACCCGCGCGGTGTTGTCCACACTGCACTTCCAGGCGCCGGGTTTCTACCTGAAGCAGGGTTGGGAGGTCGCAGCCCAGATCGTTTGTGAGCCGCCCGGCCATACGCGGTTCTATATGACCAAGAAGCTGTCCTAGGGGGAGGCCGTCATGACCGCGGACGCCCTTTCCCTGCCCGTCCGCGCCAGACCCACCCTGACGCGGGTCATCGTCGCAGCCTCGCTCGGCAATGCGCTCGAATGGTTCGATTTTCTGGTTTACGGCTATTTCGCCGTGACGATCTCGAAAGTGTTCTTCCCGAGCGGTAACCAGACCGCGTCGTTGCTGGCGGCCCTCGGGACTTTCAGCGTCTCGTTTCTAATGCGCCCGATCGGCGCCATCTTGATCGGCGCCTATACCGACCGCGCCGGCCGCAAGGCCGGGCTCACCCTCTCGATCCTGCTGATGGTCGTCGGCACGACGATGACGGCATTGATGCCGGGTTGTGCGACGATCGGGCTCGCCGCACCCATCCTGATCTTCGTCGCCCGAGTGTTGCAGGGGTTTTCGGTCGGCGGCGAGTTTGGCAGCGCCGTCACCTTCCTGGCCGAGCAAACCGCCTCTCGCAAAGGCTTTGTTGCGAGCTGGCAATGGGCCAGCACTGGGATCACCGGCGCGTTGGCGTCGGCTTTCGGGCTCGTGCTGACGAGCACATTGTCGCCGGAGCAGCTTACCGAATGGGGCTGGCGCGTCCCGTTCCTGTTCGGGATCTTGATCGGCCCGGTTGGGCTCTATATTCGCCGCCGTCTCGACGAGACGCCGGAATACGTCGAGATCCAGCCGACCAGGACCCCAGCGCGCGACGTGCTGCGCGACCACCCGATCGAGGTCCTCTTGGCGATGGGCGCCTCGGTTATCTCGAACAGCTCGGCCTATATCATCCTCTACATCCCCACCTATGCGACGAAGGAGCTGGGCCTGCCGCAGACAATCGGCTTCACCGCGACCCTCGTCGGCGCCGTCATTCTCGGCATCGCCTCGCCGTTCGCCGGACATCTCTCCGACAAGTTCGGACGCAGCGGCATCTTGACCGGAACGGCTTGGCTCTTTTTCCTGACCATTTATCCGGTTTTTTATCTGATAGCCGCCTTTCCCTCGCTCGCGACGGCGATGTTCACCGCCAGCTGGCTCAGTCTCGTCAAGGCCGGCTACAGCGGGGTTCTGCCGTCGCAGCTCGCCGAGCTCTTTCCGACCCGGGTCCGCGGCATCGGCGTGTCGTTGAGCTTTGCCGTCGCCGTAACGATCTTCGGCGGCTTCACGCCCTTTGTCGCAACTTGGCTCATCGCCGTGACCGGCAACAGCCTTTCGCCGAGCTTCTACATGATGCTCACCGCCGGGCTCAGCATCATCGCTCTCGTCTTTGTGCGGCGCCGTCGGTATCCGCGGTAATATCGGGACGGAGCACTGATGGGGGAGGATGCGATGCAGATCGTCGACGCCCAAATTCACCTCTGGGGACAGGGCTTACCGAGCAATCTCTCGCATCGACAGGTGACGGCCTTCACCCCCGAGGAGGCCATCGTCCTGATGGACGAAGGAGGTGTCGATGCAGCGGTCATTCATCCGCCCGGCTGGGACCCGGGTTCGACCGACATGGCATTTTCTGCGGTTCGCAACAACCCCGGCCGTTTCGCGATCATGGGTTCGGTGCCGCTCGATCGACCGGAATCTCGGGTACGTATCGCAAGCTGGAGGAAACAACCGGGAATGCTCGGTCTGCGATATGGGTTCCTCAATGATCCGGCGCGGCGGTGGCTGCACGACGGCGCACTCGACTGGCTCTGGACGGCGGCCGAGAAGGCCGGCGTGCCGATCGCGGCACTGGCGACGGACTCGCTGACCGAACTCGGCAAGATCGCCGAGCGCCACCCCGGACTGCGCTTGACGATCGATCATCTGGGCGGCAGAGGCGGCACGACTGCGTTGAAGGATGCCGCGGCGATGACCCACATGCCGGAGCTCCTGGCGCTGGCTAAGTTGCCCAATGTAGCGGTCAAAGCGACCGGCGTGCCCCACTACTCGAGTGAGGCCTATCCGTTTCCGGCGCTGCACATTTATCTACGGCAGGTCTACGATGCCTTTGGTCCGCACCGAATGTTCTGGGGCACCGACATCACCAAAATGCCCTGCTCCTGGCGCCAATGCGTGACGATGTTCACCGAGGAATTGCCGTGGCTCAGCGAAGAGGACAAGAGACTGATCATGGGCGAGGCGCTCTGCGCCTGGTGGGGCTGGGACCGGGCAACCTGACAAGCGAGGAAGGAAATTTCCGATGAAAACGAACACGAAGGGCAAGCAAGTCGCAGTGGTGATCGGCGCCACATCCAAGTGGCAGTCGGATGGCCGCAATACTTTGCTGGCGCACGGCAGGGCAGTGGACGACAGCGACCTGCCGGTCGGTGTGCGCTGGGGTGTGGGGGGCGCTATAGCGCAGAAATTCGCGCAGGAGGGTTTCTTCACCGTGCTGACGACTCGCAAGGAGGCCAATGCGTCAGCGCTGGCGAAAGCCATCCGCGAGCAGGGTGGTGAATGCATGATCGTCGAGCTGGATCTCGTCTCGCAGGATTCGATCTTGGCGGCGTTCGTCGCGATCCGTCGCGAAGCGGGCGACCCGGACGTTCTGGTCTATAATGCCGGTTACCTCGAAGGCCGAGATCTTCCGCCCGACAAGGAACTGCTCGAATACATCCCGGTGGAGATGTTCGATACCACGCAGCACATCGCCTGCCGCGGCCCTTTTCTCGTCGCCAAGGAAGTGTTGCCGGCGATGCGAAAGAAAGGTGCTGGGTCGTTTTTCTTCTCCAACAACTCCAGTTCACTGCGCGGGAAGAAGCGCATGACTGGACAGTCGCTGTACTATCCCAGGGTCATGATGCGCACCTTGGCTCAGGTGCTGACCGAGGAGTACTCCGAGCACGGCGTCCACGTGGCCAATATAGTAATCGACGGCACCATCGATTCGCCCGGCACCCGGGCATTGCCGAGGAATCAGAACCGCCGCGATCACGTGATCAATCCGGTCAAGATCGCCGAGGCGTTCTATTACCTGCACACCCAGGACCGGTCGTGCTGGACCCACGAGCTTCAGCTCACGCCGTTTCCGACCAAGCCGAGCTACTGACAGCGCGTCACACCCAGTCTAGCGCCACCGCCGTTCTGTCCCGGTGATGATCTCGACAGATGCCGTCCGTTCTTGATCTTCGCGGCGCTCGTGGAAGGTCCAATTATTCGACGGTGATATCGCCCGTCATGCCCGCCCAGTCGTGGTCGGCGCACCACATATCATAGTGACCGGGCCGCGAGGCTACGAAATAAAGGTCCTTTTGTTCGTTAGGCTGGAGCGCAATCTCCGTGTGCTCACGGCTCAGGGCCTCGGGATTGCGCAGCTCGACGGCTTTAAAAAACGTGGGGGCGGTCAGTTCATGAAGCTCGCGGCCGTGGTTTTCAACGTGCAGCCGGTAGGGGATGTCGAGGCGAAAGATCAGATGGTTCGGCTCAAAGGCGTACTCGAGCGTGGTTATGGTAACTAGCCGAGCCCCTGACCAGTCGACCTCGGCGGCTCGCACCGGAGGTACCAGGGCAAAGGCGATTATGGCCATCAGCAACGTTGCTCCTTCACGGACATGCTGGTTCATTACGACAAGCGCCTCTGGTCGAGTTGTTGGATGTGCGTGTGTCCATCGCGGGCGTCCGGCGCGAATCCAAGTGATTCCCAGAAGGCTACGCTCGCAGGGGCAGCATTGACGGTAACCAGCCCGCCGGCGCTCCGTGCCCGTTCTAGCAACGCGGTAGCCAGCCTGCGGCCGATGCCGCTTCGCCGATACGCCAGACGAACGTAGAAGCGCCGCATACGCAGAGCGTCCGGGACCACAGGTTCGATCGTCAGCCCACCGATACCGGCGAGCACACCGTTCACGCGCGCAGCGAGCAGCGCTTCCCGTTCCCGATCGAACCGCGTTGTGCCCGACAGCCAATCGGCCGCAAGCCGTTCCACAAACAAATAGCCCTCGGCGCGCGCTTCCGCCCGCAAGGCATCGAAGCCCGCGGGCAACTCTTTCGTCACACGCTGAAGCTTCGGAAGCTGATCGTTATTCCCCATCTTCCTTCCCCTTCGGCCAAGCCGGCCCATCCGCCATCAAGTGAACGATCCTTTCGTCCCATCCTCTCATTGACGCCGTACCCGGCTTCCGAGTAGGCATTTGCCGAATTGATCGCACTGATAAAGGAGTTCTTCTGATGAGTGTTGCGGCCATGAACCATTTCACCGTGTTGAGCGACGACCTCGAGGCAACGCGCCGGTTCTATTGCGACCTCTTCGGCTTCAGGGTGGGTTGGCGACCACCCTTTCAGTTTCCGGGCTGGTGGCTCTATGCCGACGGCGACGCGCCGATTTTGCACGTGATCCACCGCGATCCGCTGCCGAAAGAGCGCGCCGGCGTGCTCGATCACATGGCATTCAGCGCCAGAGACCTGCGGGGGACGGTGGCGACATTGAAGCACGAGGGGATCGAGTTCGAGCTGCGCCGGCTTCCCGGAGGCGGCATCTGGCAGCTCTTCTTCAACGACCCCCACGGCGCCAAGGTCGAGTTCGACTTTGACAAGGACGAGCCGGCGCCCGAAGGCCACGTTTCGGCCTGATTTGGCGAGTGTATTCGTCGCCCGAGTTCGGGCAGGTAGGCACATGAGAGGGCGGTAGGAGGCGGCGGGCATGCCGTATCCATTGTCAACAAGACGAGGCAACCGGCAATCAGCAGAACGGAGCCCAGGCAAGCCGCTGCCTAAATGGCCCTGCCTGCTGCCGAGCATCGTTGTCGGCGTCGCACCGTTACGCAATCTGACCGGCAAGGCCGATAAGCAAGGTCTGGTCGAAGGCTTCACCGACCGCCTTGTCACCGACCTGTTTCGGCACTGTCGCGGCCTCTCATTCGCTTGGGTGGCGGACGAACAGCGTTACGCCGACAACCTCCCGGCGCGAAACCCACCCGAACTCAGCTACGTGGTTTACGGGAGTGTTCAGCGGGGCAGCTACGGGAACCTGCGGGTCAACATAAGCATCTCGGATGCGATCACGTCGGGTTACCTGTGGGCGAGTCGACAGGAATTCCGACCCGAAGACGTCGCACCAATCCAGGCCGAGATAACGCTGCAGATCTCCCGAGCGCTTCATATCCTGCTCCTCCAGGCGGCCAGCCGCCGTGCGGTTATCGGATTGGATGCGGGACTGGGGGTCGACGAGTGTCTCTCCCGTGCGGAGACTGTGCTCAAGAGAGAGATGCGCGCCGAGCTCAGCGCCGAGGCACAGGGATGGTTTCTTGCCGCACTTGCTCGCGACCCGCGCAATGTCGAGGCACTCGTTGGTCTGGCTCGCACGTGCCAATATCTCGTCAGCAACCCGTGGTGGGGCGATCCGCGTGCCTGCGCAGCGGCATCCGACCTCGGCCGCGAGGCGGCCACCTGGGCCCTAGAACTCGAGCCGACGTGTGCACGCGCGAAAACCGTCCAGGGCATGTTGTACTCCGCAGCGGGACAGCTGCAGGAGGCGGCAGACGCGTTCGTACAAGCGCTGGCAATGGATGAGCGACTGGCCTTCGCCCACGGCTTCGCCGGCTACAATGCCGCCCTCCTCGGCCGTCCCTGGGAAACACAGCCGGCGATCGAGCGGGCCATGCGCCTGGATCCGACCGATCGGCGGCACAGCATCTGGTTCTTTTTCGGCGGATTTGCCGAGTTGCTGCTCGGCCGGACCGAAGCGGCGATCGCGCTGCTCCGCAAATCGCTCGAACGCAATCCCAGCTACGCCAGCGCGCAACTCTTCCTAATGGCCGCCTTATCCCTGCTCGGACGCCCCGAGGAAGCCTTCCAGCTGGCTGAGTCGTTCCGCAGCCAGAATTCCGAATACCCGGCAAACGCCTTCAAGCAGCTCTGGCTCTCGCGCTCGGCGTCCCCCGTCTATCGCGCCCAGGTCTATCCGCTGTTCGAAAGAATTAGCGCCCTGTAAGGGCTTCGTTCTGGTAACCGGCGGCCCGCGAGCTAGGCGTGGCCGAGGCTGAGCAGCAGATCAAGCGTCTTGAGACCCGACCCTCCCGTTGAAGTAAATCGTACACCCTGCAGCCTCAATGTTGCCGCGGCCATTCGGCGTCGGCCGACGCCGACGATCGTCGTTCAATCGTAGCGCGGCCTCGCGATAGGTTGTGAGCGCACGACGCTTGCCCGATCAGCCGCGCGATTTGAGACACCGCGACAGAATAACGCATTCTGAATGCGCCGGACCAGCTGCCGAGCCTCCCGCGAAGTGGTCCCCATATGTTGGGTCGCTTTATCGAGGACTGCCACATCTGGCGGCCGTGTATTTCTTAACCAATATAACCATTCTTAATATTTGTTTTATTTGTTGCGACTTCGAGCTGGTTCTGCTTCACATTCATGGCTCGAGTGGACGAGGGCCAGACGAAACTATTTGCCTCGCTGAAGACGACCCCGCGACCGCTTCCGGTGATCGTCTTATCCGATCTCAAGGCACGGGCTCGATGATGGCGGCATTCGAAAACGGCGCGTGTGGCTATATTCCGACGGGAAGCACGACCGTCGCGATCGCGGCCTTCCTTCTGCTTAGAGCGGGCGGGATCTTTGTCCCCCCGAGCAGCCTGCAAATGATAAACTACCCACCGTCAACCCCCGAGTCGACGCCGCAAGGCAAGTCCAATAAGATCATCTTGGGCGAAATGAAGATGAGCGAGAGTACGTTAACGGTCGATTTCTCCGCAAAATCATGAAGAAGCTTCAGGTGATCAATCGTACCGAGGTGGCCTACGCCCTCCGGTCCAGTGCACGAAAACGAGCGGCCTTCTCGCCTCGGGCGGGCCGGCAAGCCGCGGGATACAACAGCGCGATGTCGGAATGATCGGCTCACGGTCGATCTCCCAAGAAGGTCCCGGCAACGGTATCCGCGAGTTTGTCCGTGTCCTTAACCGACGAAAAATCATCATCCTCGCGCCAACGGTCTTGGTGGCCGGCATCGCTTGGATGATCGCGTCGGTCACGGTGCCGCGTTTTGCGGCCACCGCTGCTCTCACGCTCGACGTGCACAAGGTCCAAATCGTCGATCGTGAGGTGGTCTCCCGGCTTCCGCTGGAAAGTTCCACGCTCAGGAGCGAGCTCGACGTCATACGGTCCCGTTCGCTTAACGAGGAGGTTATCGTTAAGCTCGGGCTGGCATCCAACCCTGCCGTGGCGCGGGAAGCTCATGCGTGGCTATCGCCGTGGCCGTATGCCGCCCGCGGGCTTTGTCAGGATAACCGGATAGCCCAGAAGCGCGGCCGAGGGGTAGGCTGGCGCGATGGCTGAAATATCCTACCGCCGCCATCGCTTTCCGCCGGTGATCATCCAGCATGCGGTTTGGCTCTATTTGCGTTTCACCTTGAGCTATCGGGACGTCGAGGAACTCCTCGCCGAGCGGGGGCTCGACATCTCCTATGAAACCGTCCGGTGTTGGGTGTTGAAATTCGGACCGATGATTGCGCGACGGCTACGCCG
>Ga0306924_10006371_pt1 | contig 11759 bp, 12 predicted proteins | sample sta12Can44000111_FD_203756 | JGI IMG/M metagenome (GOLD analysis project Ga0306924, IMG submission 203756) | Lab enrichment of tropical soil microbial communities from Luquillo Experimental Forest, Puerto Rico - statanox.12C.anox.44.000.111 (v2)... | ecosystem: Environmental > Terrestrial >...
ATCGCGCGGCTCAATGCGCACGAGGAGGCGCAGCTGCTCGCCGAGGCGGCGCGCCAGATTCGCCGTGTCGGGCTTGAAAGCCATATGTATGACGAAGCCGGCAGCCTCGCGCTCGGCCAGCAACGAATTCTCGAGATCGCCCGCGCGCTGTGCTGCGATCCGACGCTGCTGCTGCTCGACGAGCCGGCGGCCGGCCTGCGTTACAAGGAGAAGCAGCAGTTGGCGGACTTGTTGCGCCGGCTGAAATCGGAGGGAATGAGCGTGCTGCTGGTCGAACACGACATGGACTTTGTGATGAACCTCACCGATCGGCTGGTGGTGATGGAGTTCGGCACGCGCATCGCGGAAGGCTTGCCGCAGGAGGTGCAGCAGGACCCGGCGGTGCTGGAAGCGTATCTCGGCGGGGTGGAATGATGACGAATGCAACGATGCCGATTCTCGAGGTGAGCGGGCTGTCGGTCAGGTACGGCAAGGTGGAGGCGCTGCACGGCGCGGCGATCAAGGTGCGTGCGGGCCAGATCGTCAGCGTGATCGGCCCGAACGGGGCGGGCAAGTCGACGCTCCTCAATGCGATCATGGGTGCGCTGCCGGTGACGGGCCATGCGTCGGGCGCGATCGTGTATCGCGGCGCCGACGTCGGCATGCTGCCGGTCGAGCAGCGCGTCGCGCGCGGCATGTGCCTGGTGCCGGAGAAGCGCGAACTGTTCAGCACGATGTCGGTGGAGGACAACCTCGTGCTGGGCGCATACCGGCGCAAGCAGGCCGGGGAGGCCAATTTCCTGGACCAGCTCGATCACGTGTTCGCGCTGTTTCCCCGCCTGAGGGAACGCCGCAACCAGGCGGCCGGCACGCTGTCCGGCGGCGAGCGCCAGATGCTCGCGGTCGGCCGCGCGCTGATGGGCAAGCCGGATCTGCTGATGCTCGACGAGCCGAGCCTGGGTCTCGCGCCGTTGATCGTGAAGGAGATTTTTCATATCATCAGCGCGTTGCGCGGCAGCGGCGTCGCGACGCTGCTGATCGAGCAGAATGCCCGGGCTGCGCTGCAGATCTCCGATTACGGCTACGTGCTGGAAACCGGCGAGTTCGCGCTCGAGGGGCGGGCGGCCGAGCTGGCACAGAATCCACAGGTAATCGAAACCTACCTGGGCCTGGCGAAAAAGACCGCCTGATCGCCGTTTTCGGCATCAAAGCGACGGCGTGTTTCACGTGAAACACGCCGTTTTTGTTTGTCTGCCGTTCGGGCAAGATTCGGGTCAAATCCGAACCCGTTATAATTCGCCCCATACATTTCTGAGAAAGGTTCGTGCGTAGTCCTGCGCGACGTCTGCCATGCTTTATCCCATTGAATTTGACGTAATCGTCGTCGGCGGCGGTCATGCCGGCACGGAAGCCGCTTTGGCGTCCGCCCGCATGGGCGCGAAGACGCTGCTTTTGACGCACAACATCGAAACCTTGGGCCAGATGAGCTGCAATCCGTCGATCGGCGGCATTGGCAAGGGCCATCTGGTCAAGGAAGTCGACGCGTTGGGCGGCGCGATGGCGGCCGCGACGGATGAAAGCGGGATCCAGTTCCGGATCCTCAATTCGTCGAAAGGGCCGGCGGTGCGTGCGACGCGCGCACAGGCCGACCGCATCCTGTACAAGGCGGCGATTCGCCACCGCCTCGAGAATCAGCCTAACCTGTGGCTGTTCCAGCAGGCGGTCGACGACCTGATCGTCGAAGGCGACCGGGTGGTCGGCGCCGTCACGCAGATTGGCATTCGCTTCCGGTCGCGCGCGGTCGTGCTGACGGCCGGCACCTTCCTCGACGGCAAGATTCACGTCGGCCTGAACAACTACACGGGCGGCCGCGCGGGCGATCCGGCGGCGGTGTCGCTGTCGGCACGCCTCAAGGAGCTGAAGCTGCCGCAAGGCCGGCTGAAGACCGGCACGCCTCCGCGGATCGACGGGCGCACGATCGACTTCTCGAAGCTCGAAGAGCAGCCGGGCGATCTGGACCCGATCCCGGTGTTCTCGTTCCTGGGCCGTGCGGAACAGCATCCGCAGCAAATGCCGTGCTGGGTCACGCACACGAACGAGCGCACGCACGACATCATTCGCAGCGGCCTCGACCGTTCCCCGATGTACACCGGCGTGATCGAAGGCGTGGGGCCGCGTTACTGCCCGTCGATCGAGGACAAGATCCACCGGTTCGCGTCGAAGGATTCGCACCAGATCTTCCTGGAGCCGGAAGGGCTGACGACGAACGAGTTCTATCCGAACGGGATTTCGACGAGCCTGCCGTTCGACGTTCAGCTGGATCTGGTGCACTCGATGCGCGGCCTGGAGCAGGCGCACATCCTGCGCCCCGGCTATGCGATCGAGTATGACTATTTCGACCCGCGCGGGTTGAAGGCATCGCTGGAGAGCAAGGCGATCAACGGCCTGTTCTTCGCGGGGCAGATCAACGGGACGACCGGCTACGAAGAAGCCGCCGCGCAAGGTCTGCTGGCCGGCATCAACGCGGGCCGCTACGTGCAGGAAAAGGACGCGTGGTGCCCGCGCCGCGACCAGGCCTATCTGGGCGTGCTCGTCGACGATCTGGTCACGCGCGGCGTGTCCGAGCCGTACCGGATGTTCACGAGCCGCGCCGAGTACCGGCTGAGCCTGCGTGAGGACAACGCCGACATGCGCCTGACCGAAATCGGTCGCGAACTGGGCGTGGTGGACGACGTGCGTTGGGATGCGTTCTGCCGGAAGCGCGACGCTGTTTCACGTGAAACCGAGCGCTTGAAATCGACGTGGGTAACGCCGAAGACGCTGCCCGCGGATGAAGCGACCGCGGTGCTCGGCAAGGCGATCGACCACGAATACAGCCTGGCCGAGTTGTTGCGCCGGCCGGGCGTCAGCTACGAAGCCGTGTGCGGGCTGCGCGGCGGCGAGTGCGGGCCGGCCGAGCCGCTGTCCGACGATCCGGTGCTGCGCGCGCAGATCGAGGAGCAGATCGAGATCGGCATCAAATATCAGGGCTACATCGAGCGTCAGGCGGGCGAGATCGAGCGCAACGGTGCGAACGAGAACACGCGGCTGCCGGCCGAGATCGATTACCGCGACGTGCGCGGCTTGTCGTTCGAAGTGAGCCAGAAGCTGAACCAGTTCCGTCCGGAGACGATCGGCCAGGCGTCGCGCATCTCGGGCGTGACGCCGGCGGCGATCTCGCTGCTGATGGTTCACCTGACGCGCCGCGGCCTCGGCCGCCGCGACGGGGCGGTGGAGCCGGCAGCAGATCAGGGGGACGACGTCGTCCCGACGCAGCAATGACGGCGCGGCGCGCACCGGTGGCAAGCCGGGACACGCTCGAAACGATGCTGCTCGAAGGCGCGAACGCTTTGGGCGTGGCGTTGACGGACGCGCAGCGCGAGCAGTTGCTCGACTATGTGGCGCTGCTCGCGAAATGGAACGCGGTCTATAACCTGACCGCGATCCGCGACCCGCGGCAAATGCTGATCCAGCACATTCTCGATTCGCTGGCGATCGTTCCCCATCTGCGCGGGCGCGGGCCGTCCCGCGTGCTCGATGTCGGTTCGGGCGGAGGGCTGCCGGGCATCGTGCTGGCGATCGTACTGCCGGACTGGCAGATCACGCTCAACGACATCGTTCACAAGAAGTCCGCGTTCCAGACGCAGACCAAGGCCGAACTGAAGCTCGCGAACCTGTCCGTCGTGACCGGGCGCGTCGAAACGCTGCAGCCGGGCGTCGAGGTGCCGGAAAAATTCGACGTGATCGTGTCGCGGGCATTCGCGGATCTCGCCGACTTCGTTACACTTGCGCGGCATCTGGTTGCGCCGGGCGGCGGGATCTGGGCGATGAAGGGCGTGCACCCCGACGACGAGATTGCACGGCTGCCGTCGGGCAGCCACATGAAACAGACCATTCGTCTGGCGGTTCCGATGCTCGATGCCGAACGGCATCTGATCGAAGTCGCCGTCGACGAGGCGATTTGACGGCGCGCCGAACGGCGCCCGATTGATTGAAGTAAAGAAGGACACACCAACGATGGCAAAGATCTTCTGCGTTGCGAACCAGAAGGGGGGCGTCGGCAAGACGACGACCACGGTCAACCTCGCCGCGAGCCTCGCAGCGCAGGATCAACGCGTCCTGCTGATCGATCTCGACCCGCAAGGCAATGCGACGATGGGCAGTGGCGTCGACAAGGCCGAATGCGAAACGACAGTCTATGAAGTGCTGGTCGACGGCGCGTCGGTGTCGGACGTGCGGGTGCGGCCGGAATCGGTGACGTACGACGTGCTGCCGGCGAATCGCGAGCTGTCCGGCGCGGAAATCGAGCTGGTCGGCGTCGAGAATCGCGAGCGTCAGTTGAAGGCGGCGCTCGAGCGCGTCGACGACGACTACGACTTCGTGCTGATCGATTGCCCGCCGGCGCTGTCGCTGCTGACGCTGAACGGCCTGTGCGCGGCGCACGGCGTCGTGATCCCGATGCAGTGCGAGTATTTCGCGCTGGAGGGCCTGTCGGATCTCGTCAACACGGTCAAGCAGGTGCACGCGAACATGAACCGCGAGCTGAAGGTGATCGGCCTGTTGCGGGTGATGTTCGATCCGCGCATCACGTTGCAGCAGCAAGTCTCCGACCAACTGAAGTCGCACTTCGGCGACAAGGTGTTCGACGCGGTGATTCCCCGCAATGTGCGCCTCGCGGAAGCGCCGAGCTACGGGCTGCCGGGCGTCATTTTCGACCGCAACTCGCGCGGCGCGCAGGCTTATCTCCAGTTCGGCGCCGAAATGATCGAGCGGGTGCGCACGCTGTGAGCCGGGACCCTACGACGAGCGAAGCGAGGAAGAACAACATGAACGCGGTTGCAAAGAAGAAAGGGTTGGGGCGCGGCCTCGAGGCGCTGCTCGGTGGCAGTGCCGACATCACCGAAGTGGTGAAGATCGACGGCGCACCGAACACGCTCGCGCTCGCCAAGCTGCAGGCCGGCAAGTACCAGCCGCGGACCCGCATGGACGAGGGCAGCCTGCAGGAGCTGGCGGCAAGCATTCGCGCACAGGGCGTGATGCAGCCGATCCTGGTGAGGCCCATTTCATCAGACAAATACGAGATCATCGCGGGCGAGCGCCGTTTCCGCGCGGCGCGCCTCGCCGGTCTCAACGAAGTGCCGGTGCTGGTGAAGGACGTCTCCGATCAGGCGGCCGCGGCGATGGCGCTGATCGAGAACATTCAGCGCGAGGATCTGAATCCGCTCGAAGAGGCGCACGGCATCCAGCGCCTGCTCGACGAATTTCATTTCACGCACGAGCAGGCGGCCGAATCCGTCGGCCGCTCGCGCAGCGCGGTGTCGAACCTGCTGCGCCTGCTGAACCTCGCGGCGCCGGTGCAGACAATGCTGCTCGCCGGCGATCTCGACATGGGCCACGCGCGCGCGCTGCTCGCCGTCGATGCCGCGACGCAGATCACGCTCGCGCACCAGGTCGTCAACAAGCGCATGTCGGTGCGTGAAACCGAGAAGCTGGTCACGCAGACGACGAAGGAAGCGCCGGCGGTGAAGGCGCGCGCCAAGGACGACGGCGGCCGGGATACGCGCCGTCTCGAAGAGGAGTTGTCCGACCTGTTGGCGTCGACGGTGAAGATCAAGCTGGGCCGCCGCGGGCGAGGGCAGGTGACGATCGACTTCGGCGATCTCGACGCGCTCGAAGGCATCCTCGCGCGGCTGCGGGGCAACGTCACCGCGGACGAGTAAGGCACTGCAGATGGACGACACGGGGGCGTCGGCGCCGCGCCGGTGGCTCGGCCGGGTCGCGCAGGAGCCTGTCCTGTCGGCGTTGATCGCGGGCCTGCTCGCGCTGCAATGGCTGCGCCCGCAACCACTTGCGACGCTCGCCGGCCGGGTCGACGGGCAGACGGTCGCGACGCTCGCCGGCCTGCTGATGCTGACGAAGGCGCTCGAATTGTCGGGATGCCTGACGTGGCTCGCGCACCACATCGTGCACCGCGTGCGATCCGAGCGTGCGCTCGCCTTGCTGCTGACCGTATTCGCGGCCGCGCTCGCGACATGGCTCACCAACGATGTCGCGCTGTTCGTCGTCGTTCCGCTGATGGTGTCGCTGCGCGCGCTGACGCCGCTGCCGTTCAGGCGCCTCGTGATCGTCGTCGCGCTCGCGGTCAACGCGGGGTCGATCGCGACGCCGTTCGGCAATCCTCAGAATCTCTTCCTCTGGCAGTTGAGCGGTGTGTCGTTCGGCCGTTTCGTGCTCACCCTCGGGCCGCTCGCCGGCGCGACGATGGCGGTGCTGCTCGCCGTGACGGCCTGCGCGTTCCGCCCGAGGCCGCTCGACCTGTCGGGCGATGTCACCGCACTGCCGGTGCAACGCGCCCAGGCGCTCGTTGCCGCGCTGCTGTTCGGCGCGTTCGTGTGGCTCGCGGACGCGCATCACGCCGTGCCGGGCCTCGTCGCGGTCGCGGCCGTGCTGCTGGTCGTGCGACGCAATGCTGTCCTGACTATCGACTGGCTGCTGCTCGTGATCTTCGTGCTGATGTTCGTCGTGCTACGCCGCGCCGCCGCGCTGCCCGCGGTGCACGACGCGATCGCGCACGCGCGGCTCGACTCGCCGCTGCGGGTGTTCGCGGCAGGCACGTTGCTGTCGCAGGGCATCAGCAACGTGCCGGCGGCGATCCTGCTGTCCGAGTTCACGCGCGACTGGCGCGCACTCGCGTTCGGCGTATCGGTCGGCGGCTTCGGCCTGGCGATCGGTTCCCTCGCGAACCTGATCGCGGTGCGCCTCGCCCGGGAGCCGCGCATGTGGCTGCCGTTTCACCTCGCATCGATTCCGTTCGGTCTCGCGAGCGCGGCGATCGGTGCCTGGCTGCTTCGTCACGGCTGAACGACGCCGCGCCGGGCGAGCGGCACGCACTTTTTTCGCCCGCGAAATACGGGTGCAAAAAAGCGACCTTACAACTGTCATCGTACGTCGTGGTTTATCGCATTTTTCACATCATGAGGCGGCGTTTTACGGTGGTTTTTGTCGTGTCTAAAGCCTTGAATCACTTGCAACTATCGCTTACAATCGCCCGGATTTGTTAGCTAGGCACCCTGAAAGCTTGAAGAAAGCTCGGGGCTGGATTCAGGATTTTGCGGAAGACTGCGATGGCGGGTCAGGCGCCGAACGAAAGGCACGACGATCACCGCGCGCAACGCACCGCTTCAGCGGCCGGCGAGCGGCGCGAATCCACCGGCGACGACTGGGATGCCGAGCAGCAAGACGACAACATCGTTCCGCTCACGCGGGCCGAAGCTGAAAGGCTGTTCGGTCCGGGCGTGAGTCGGCCGTCGCGCGTCACGCCTTACCAGGTGGTGATCGCGCAGGTGGCCTTGTCCCTGGTTGCAACGCTGGCGTGGTGGCTGTTTTCGAAGTCGCCGGGCGCCGCTGCGCAATCGGCGTTTCTGGGCGGAGCGATCGGCTGGGTGCCGAGTGCGTTGTTCGTGGCGCGAATGAAGGCAGGTGGCACGGCCACCGTGATGAGCTGGGTGGCGGGCGAAGCCCTGAAGCTCGGCGTGACGATCGGGATGTTCGCCGCAGTGGCGTTCGGCTATGCCGGGGTTCACTGGGTGCCGCTCCTCGTCACCTACCTCGTCGTGCTGAAGACGTACTGGATCGCGCTGGCCTGGCGGTAAAGAATAAGCAGCGCGCGGTTTCGACATGGAATCGCGCCGACGTGTTCCCGCAATGGAGTATTGCGGGATCGCGCAAAACGATTTTCGACAATTTGGGTGGCATTAACGATATGGCAGCTAGCGAAGGCACGCGTGGTCCGGATCCGTCCGAGTACATTGCGCACCACTTGCAGAATTTCTCCACCTCGCATCAGACGTCGATCTTCGATCTGCACGTCTGGAACATCGACACGCTGTTCTGGTCGATCGTGTGTGGCCTGATTACCTTCGTGCTGCTGCGCCTCGCCGCCCGCAAGGCGACGTCGGGCGTGCCGGGCCGCTTCCAGTGCGCGATCGAGATGCTCGTCGAGATGGTCGAAGACCAGTCGAAGGCGATCGTCCACGGCAACCGCACGTTCATCGCACCGCTCGCGCTCACCGTGTTCGTGTGGGTCGCACTGATGAACGCCCTCGACTTCCTCCCGGTCGACCTGCCGGGCCGCGTGATCCAGGTGCTGGGTCTGTCGGGCGTCATTTCCCACCATCGCATCGTCCCGACCGCGGACCTGAACGGTACGCTCGGCATCGCGCTCGGCGTGTTCGTCCTGATGATCTACTACAGCATCAAGATCAAGGGCGCAGGCGGTTTCGTGCATGAGCTGCTGTCGGCACCGTTCGGTGCTCACCCGGCCCTGTGGATTCCGAACCTCGCGCTCAACATCGTCGAATACGTCGCAAAGACCGTCTCGCTCGGCATGCGGTTGTTCGGCAACATGTACGCGGGCGAGCTGGTGTTCCTGCTGATCGCCCTGCTCGGCAGCATGTGGAGCTTCGGCGGCGACGCGTCGTTCCTCGGCTTCATCGGGCATGTGATCGCAGGCAGCGTCTGGGCAATCTTCCACATCCTGATTGTTCTGTTGCAGGCATTCATTTTCATGATGCTGACGCTGGTGTATCTCGGCCAGGCGCACGACACGCACTAAGCGCGGCGTGCAACAAAGAGTCTTCGTTTTAGTTTTTTAAATCTCAGTTCCAAGTCTTTTCAATAAGGAGTGATCATGCAAGCTTACATCGCCAACATCCAGGGTCTGACCGCCATCGGTATCGGCATCATCATCGGCCTGGGTGCAATCGGCGCCTGTATCGGTATCGCGCTGATGGGCGGCAAGTACATCGAAGCGTGCGCACGTCAGCCCGAGCTGATCAACCCGCTGCAAACGAAGATGTTCCTGCTGGCTGGCCTGATCGACGCAGCATTCCTGATCGGTGTCGGTGTCGCAATGCTGTTCGCGTTCGCGAACCCGCTCCTGTCGAAGCTCGCAGGCTAAGGTTCCCCGGAAATATGCGCGCGGCATAGCCGGCGCAGGGCGGAACGGAGACTGGGGCGCTGATCGAATGCAACTCGATGAGCGCCTTACCGTTTCATTTTTCCGGAATAGCAGATAAGGAAACACCGTGAATCTCAACGCAACTCTGTTTGCGCAAATGGTCGTGTTCCTGGTCCTCGCGTGGTTCACGATGAAATTCGTGTGGCCGCCGTTGATCAACGCCCTCGACGAGCGCTCGAAGAAGATCGCTGACGGCCTCGCCGCCGCGGAAAAGGGCAAGGCGGAACTCGAAGCAGCGCACAAGCGCGTGGACCAGGAACTCTCGCAGGCCCGCAACGACGGCCAGCAGCGCATCGCCGACGCTGAAAAGCGTGCCCAGGCGGTCGCCGACGAAATCAAGGTCAACGCCCAGGCTGAAGCCTCCCGCATCATCGCCCAGGCGAAGGCGGAAGCCGAACAGCAAATCGTCAAGGCGCGCGAAGCGCTGCGCGGCGAAGTCGCCACGCTGGCCGTGAAGGGCGCCGAGCAGATCCTGAAGCGCGAAGTCGATCAAAAGGCCCACGCCGAACTGCTGAATCAACTGAAAGCCGAGCTCTGATCATGGCCGAACTTGCAACCATCGCCCGCCCTTACGCTGAAGCGCTGTTCCGCGTGGCCGAGGGAGGTGACATCGCCGCCTGGTCCACGCTCGTGCAAGAGCTGGCTCAGGTTGCGCGTCTGCCCGAAGTGTTGTCCGTCGCGTCGAGCCCGAAGGTGACCCGCGCGCAAGTGGCCGAGCTGCTGCTCGCGGCGCTCAAGTCGCCGCTCGCGGCCGGTGCCGAAGCGAAGAACTTCGTGCAGATGCTGGTCGACAATCATCGCATCGCGCTGCTGCCGGAAATCGCCACGCAGTTCGACGAGCTGAAAAACGCGCGTGAAGGCGCCGCCGACGCAACCATCGTCAGCGCATTCCCGCTGAACGGAGCCGATCTCGACGGTCTCCTTTCCAGCCTCGAACGCAAGTTCAAGCGCAAGCTGAATCCGACGATCGAAGTCGATTCGTCGCTGATCGGCGGCGTGCGCGTGACGGTCGGCGACGAAGTGCTCGACACCTCGGTTCGCGCGCGCCTTGCATCGATGCAGGCTGCCTTGACCGCCTGAGCGCAACGCCGGCACGCAACAGAATTGACTATCAGGAGCGAATAATGCAACTCAATCCCTCTGAGATCAGCGAGCTGATCAAGAGCCGGATCCAGGGCCTTGAAGCGAGCGCAGACGTTCGCAACCAGGGTACCGTGATCTCCGTGACCGACGGTATCGTGCGCATCCACGGCCTGTCGGACGTGATGCAGGGCGAAATGCTCGAATTCCCGGGCAACACGTATGGCCTCGCGCTGAACCTCGAGCGCGACTCGGTCGGCGCGGTGATTCTCGGCGAATACGAACACATCTCCGAAGGCGACATCGTCAAGACGACGGGCCGCATTCTGGAAGTCCCGGTCGGCCCGGAACTCATCGGCCGCGTGGTCGATGCGCTCGGCAACCCGATCGACGGCAAGGGCCCGATCAACGCGAAGCTGACCGACGCGATCGAAAAGATCGCCCCGGGCGTGATCTGGCGCAAGTCGGTGTCGCAGCCGGTGCAGACCGGCCTGAAGTCGATCGACGCGATGGTGCCGATCGGCCGCGGCCAGCGTGAGCTGATCATCGGCGACCGTCAGTGCGGCAAGACCGCGGTGGCGATCGACACGATCATCAACCAGAAGGGCAAGGACCTGGTCTGTATCTACGTCGCGATCGGCCAGAAGGCTTCGTCGATCATGAACGTGGTGCGCAAGCTCGAAGAAACCGGCGCGATGGAGTACACGATCGTCGTCGCCGCTTCGGCTTCGGATTCGGCAGCGATGCAGTACCTCGCGCCGTACGCCGGCTGCACGATGGGCGAATACTTCCGCGATCGCGGCCAGGACGCGCTGATCATTTATGACGACTTGACCAAGCAAGCCTGGGCATACCGTCAGATCTCGCTGCTGCTGCGCCGCCCGCCGGGCCGTGAAGCGTACCCGGGCGACGTGTTCTATCTGCACTCGCGTCTGCTCGAGCGTGCGGCTCGTGTCTCGGAAGAGTACGTCGAGAAGTTCACGAACGGCGAAGTGAAGGGCAAGAGCGGTTCGCTGACGGCGCTGCCGGTCATCGAAACGCAGGCAGGCGACGTGACCGCGTTCGTTCCGACGAACGTGATCTCGATCACCGACGGCCAGATCTTCCTGGAAACCGACCTGTTCAACGCAGGCATCCGCCCGGCAATCAACGCCGGCGTGTCGGTGTCGCGTGTCGGTGGCGCCGCTCAGACGAAGGTCGTGAAGAAGCTGTCGGGCGGTATCCGTACCGACCTCGCGCAGTACCGTGAGCTGGCTGCGTTCGCGCAGTTCGCATCGGATCTCGACGAAGCGACCCGCAAGCAGCTCGAGCGCGGCCGCCGCGTGACGGAACTGCTGAAGCAGCCGCAGTACCAGCCGCTGCAGGTGTGGGAACTGGCCGTCTCGCTGTTCGCGGCGAACAACGGCTACCTCGACGACCTCGACGTCAAGGACGTGCTGCCGTTCGAGAAGGGCCTGCGCGAATTCCTGAAGACCAGCCACGCTGACCTGATCAAGCGCATCGAAGACACCAAGGATCTCTCGAAGGATGACGAAGGCGCGCTGCGCGCGGCGATCGAATCCTTCAAGAAGTCGGGTGCTTATTGATCCGCGAGGGACACCTTGAAGCGGTTGGGGGGGCGGTAGGCGGCCGCACCGCGTAG
>Ga0306924_10006372_pt1 | contig 11759 bp, 8 predicted proteins | sample sta12Can44000111_FD_203756 | JGI IMG/M metagenome (GOLD analysis project Ga0306924, IMG submission 203756) | Lab enrichment of tropical soil microbial communities from Luquillo Experimental Forest, Puerto Rico - statanox.12C.anox.44.000.111 (v2)... | ecosystem: Environmental > Terrestrial > Soil...
GTTGGTGGTGGCGGCCGACCAGTTCGTGGTGGAGCGAGTTTTTGCTGATCAGACGAAGGGCCGAAGCATCATTGCGGGGTATCCATGGTTCAGTGACTGGGGCCGCGACGCGATGATCGCGCTGCCGGGATTGGCGTTGTCGCTGGGGCGGCCGGAAACCGCACGGGAGGTTTTGCGAACTTTCGCGCGATTCGTGGAGCGCGGGCTGATGCCGAACACATTTCCCGACAGCGGAGAAGCGCCGCAGTACAATACCGCGGACGCGACGCTGTGGTTCGTGGAGGCCCTGCGGCAGTATTTCGAAACGACGCAGGATCTGGAATTGATCCGGGAGCTCTTTCCGGTCCTGGCGGGGATTGTCGATGCGCACGTGCATGGGACGATGTTCCAAATCCAAGTGGATCCCGAGGACGCGTTGTTGTCGTCGGGAACGCTGGACGTCCAGTTGACATGGATGGACGCGAAGATTGGGGATTGGGTGGTCACGCCGCGAAGCGGTAAGACCGTGGAGATCAATGCACTGTGGATCAATGCGCTGCAAACGATGGCAATATTTGCGGCATCGGTACAGCGACCGCGGGAAGGCTATGAAAAATTAGTGGAGAAGGCGACGCGAAATTTCCAGAAGTTCTGGAATGTGGATAGGGAGTGTTGCTATGACGTCATCGATACGCCGGGCGGGGAGAGAGATGCGCTATTGCGGCCGAACCAGATCTTCGCGGTGTCGCTACCGGTAAGCCCGCTGTCGCCATCGCAGCAAAAAGCGGTGGTCGATTGCGTGGCGCAACAATTGCTGACGTCGCACGGATTGCGGAGCCTGGGACCACAGGAGCCTGGATACAAAGGAAAGAGCGGCGGGGGACAACGCGAAAGGGATACGGCGTACCACCAGGGGACGGTGTGGGGATGGCTGCTCGGGCCATTCGCGCTGGCGCACTACAAGGTGTATCGGGACGCGGCAATGGCGCAGAGTTTTCTGGAGCCCCTGGGGAAGACGATTTGTAGCGGGGGGCTCGGGACGTTAGGGGAAGTTTTTGGAGGAGACGCGCCATTCCCGCCGGGGGGATGTCCGGCGCAGGCCTGGTCGGTGGCGGAAGTGTTTCGTTCGTGGCAGTTTTTGAGCGCGGAAATAGCCCCGTTGAAGGCAGGCAGGAAGGTAGTAACGGGCGACGAATCCCGCGTGATTCGCAAATCATAATTCGGGGTTCGGAAGGTGAAACGGAGGGAGTTAGTCGAGGCGGGGAGTGGGTTCGTAAAGTTCGATGAGGACTTTGGGAGCGCCTGGAGCGGAGACCAGGAAGAAGTTGACGCGGGAGCCGTCGGCGCCGGGGCGAACGTCGGGATAGACGGGAGTGATGGAGAATTTGTCGTGCAGGATTTGCGTGGCCCGGCGCACGTCCGAACAGCGGATTTCAACCTGCTGAATGCCTTCGCCAAATTTTTGAAGGAACTTCGCGATCGCGCCGTTACCGGCGGGATCTTTCGTGGTTAGAACGTCCATCGAGAGCCCGCCGGGGAGATGCAGTTCGAATTCCAGGGCATCCTGATCGGGCGGGACTTCGGCAAGACGCGGCAAGCCGCTGGCTTCGCGGATCTGATCAAAGCGCTCGCGAGTGACGGCCAGACCCACGGTGAGGAAGGGGGAGATGCCGCCGAGCAAGGCGGACAATTCCCGGTCGGCCCACCAGGGGTAAACGGCGTGATCGGCCATGGCGCGGCCGAGTCGGTGGATTTCCGTGGCGGAGGTAACGCGGACCTCGGGATCGCTGGAGTGCAGGTGCTCGATGGCGCGGTACAACAGGTCGCTCATTTCGTCACGCTCGCAATGTGGAATGGCCCAAAGACGCCTGGCGCAACAAGCGGACGCTGGAAAAAGGCGCGTGTTCGGCTCACGAAGAGGATTTCTTGCGCGGCCCGGCCCACAGGGAAAGAATCGTCGTCAGAAGCAGAATCGTTCCCACCACGGCCAAAGAAAGACCCACGGAGATGTGCCACCAGACGTCCAGCACCATTTTGACACCAACGAAGATCAAAACCAGAGCTAAACCGATCCCAAGATAGCGCAAGTACTCGAGCAAGTCCGCGAGGAGGAAATAGAGTGCGCGGAGACCGAGGATGGCGAAGACGTTGGAGGTATAGACGATGAAGGGGTCGCGGGTGATGCCGAAGATGGCGGGGATAGAGTCGACGGCAAAGGTGACGTCGGTAATTTCGATGACGATGAGAACCAGGAGAAGGGGAGTGGCGAGCAGCTGGCCAGCGTGACGGACGAAGAATTTTGAGCCGTGGTAGGACTTGCTGACGCGCAGATGAGTGCTGGCGAAGCGGAAGATGGGGTTTTTTTCGTAGTGGACCTGCTTGTCGCGCTTGCAGAGCATGTGGGCGCCGGTGTAGACCAGAAAAATCCCGAAGACCGGAATGATCCAGTCGAAGCGGTTGATCAGGGCGGCACCGGCGGCAATCATGATGCCGCGCATGACGAGAGCGCCGAGGATGCCCCACTCGAGGATGCGATGCTGCACGGTGTCGTCGACCTGGAAGGCACGGAAAATAACCAGGAAGACGAAGAGATTGTCGACGCTTAGGGCTTTTTCGATGACGTAACCGGTGAAGAATTCGAGACCGCGCTGGGCGCCGTGCCAGTGCCAGATGAAATAGCCGAAGGAGAGAGCGAGTGCAATCCAAACGGCGCTCCAGAGAACAGCCTCGCGGATGGAGAGTTTGTGGGCTTTGCGGTGGAAGACACCGAGGTCGAGGGCCAGAGAGAGGAGAACGAAGAGATTGAAGCCAACCCAGAGCAGGGATGTGCCCATGGGAAGCAGGATAACCTAAAGGTAGAGTAGAAAAGTAGAAGAGTGGAAAAAGCAAAAACGCAAGAAACGCAAAGACGAAGCCAAAGGTGATGGAGTCGATGGGTAGTACCGGTCGTTCAGGGGGCGGAATAGGGTTTTAGGTCGGAGGCGTTGAGGTTGCTAAGTTCGAGGCGTGTGGTCTGACCAGCCATAACTTTGGCTTGCACATCCCAGATCAAGCGGCGATCGCCGGAAGTGGCATCCAGACCAAGAGAACTGACCCAGTAGGTGCCGGCAGGAAGGCCGCTGATGCTGGCACGTCCGTCGAGATCGGTATCGGCTTTGCCGGCGAGGTATTTGAGTTGTGCGGTGGTGGGGGCAAGCCGGGCAACGTTGCGGCGATGCTCGCTGTGGAGCTTGTTCCAGGCGGGTTGGGGATTCACGTCGTCGAGTTTCAACTCGATTCCCTGCACGGTGGAAGGATTGGCCTCGATATAGTGCCGAGTCTCGGCGAGATATTCGTCGTGTTGTTTCTGATAGCGTGCGGGGTTGTTCTGCTTATCGGATTCCTTGTATTTGGGTTGCGGAAGTCCCTTGGCAACGCCGCCGGAATTGAAACGCTCGTAGGCGTCGAAAAATTCGGGAATCTTCATGATGTCATCGGGAGTGAGCATGGGCTCGATGTCGGGAGTGCCGAGATCGATGGTTTTGTGTTCTTTCATCCACTTTTTGAGCTCGGGCGAGTAGTGCCATTTGTCGATGAATTCATCGCGAGTCGGGAGGGCATCCTGAGCTTCGACTTCCTTCAGGATGTCGTCGTAGCTCTTGGTGAGGACGTAGAAAGTGAATTGTCGTACGGGTTCGGGCGCTGCTCCGGTGGGAGCGACGTGAGCCGAGAGCGCGAGCGAACCGGTGCCGGATTGCGCGCCGACGGTAGCGGCGAGACAGGAAAGCACGGCAAGAAAAACCAGATAACGTGCGAGATTACGCATGGGCTTCATCGTAACAGAATGCAAAATGGGAGCATTCGCGGCGAGAGGATGCGTTGTCTAAACGGTCCAAGGGCCAAATCGGCAGGCCTTCAGATAGGTTACGAAAATGCCCAGGGCGCTGACATACCCCTCGCTAGCTCCCGGCAAGAAAGTCAGGGCGACACGAGGACGAGTCGGTCGGTGCCGGTTCCAAAATCAATAAAGGCGGAAGTTGACCTCGAAAGGGACGATGACCGGGACGGGCTTGCCATTGGGGCCGACCGCCGGCTTGCAGCGCCAGGTCTTCAGCGTCTGAATGGTGTTGTCGTCGAGCCCGAGGCCAGGGCTCTTAAGGACGCGGAGATTGGTGAGCTTGCCCTCGAGGTTGACGATGGCTTCGACGAGCACGGTGCCGGAGTATTTGGCTTTGCGGGCTTCTTCCGAGTACGGCGGGTTGGGCATATAGAAGCAGCTCGGCAGGCCAACACCGTTCACGCCTGCGTGGAACGCACCGCCGCCGGTGCCACCGCCTTCGCCCGGTCCAAGACCACCACCACTGCCGCTACCGATGCCGCCACTTTCGCCGGTGCCGATGCCACCACCGCCGCCGGGTCCGTTGGACATGGTGACCGCGGCAGCGAGCGGATCACCGAAGTTCGAGAGGTTCGGGTTCGCGACCTTAAGCTCTGGTGGACCGAGCAAAGTCGGGTCCATGGGGAGCTTTGGCTGAGGATTCTTGATCACGGCGGTCGGAGGCGTGAATTGTGTCATGCTGAAACGCGGCGCGCGTCCCTTTGTGGGTGCCTCGGGCGAACGATCACCACCACCGCCACCGCCGCCGGCTTTATTGGCACCGGCAGGAAGCTTGGCGATGTAGTCGGAAATATCTAGAGGGGTGACGTTAACCGCGGGCTTGTTGACCGCTTTCGTCCGGGTGGTCCAAATCACGAAAGGAACGACCAGGAGCGCTACAACACCGGCGTGCACGGCAAAGGCGACCAGTTGCGTCCAGCCGAAATTCTCGTCCTTGGACCAAATGTCCTTGACCTTGACGGCCTGGATGCCCGGAGGAAGCGGAGCCGGCTTGGAGGGGTGGAAGAACTCCTTCAAGCGATCCTTGAAGCTGCCGAAACTGCCGCCCCAATCGACTTCGAGACCCTTATTAATGGGCCGCTTTGCCGCGTTAGGGGCAGAAAGATAAAACTTCAGGTTCTCGATGAGCCCCGAGCCGAACGTATTCTTGTGGAAGGGAACGTCGCCGCGTTCGGTGATTTTGACAGGAGCTTCGAAGAGGAACTGTTTCAGGTTGGACCAGAAATTGTCGGGCATCAGGACCTTTGGAGTGCCAAAGTCTGGAAGCGCCGAATTGGGAACAGGGATGACTTCTTCGGGACCCGTCCGCTTGGGTTTGCTCAATTCATCGGGAAGGAGATTAATGAATCCAGACACCTTTATCCCCTCGACTAAATTAGACGCGGATTCTCCGCCAGAATCTCATCAACCGTTATGATTCGCACCTCCTGGGAAAGGTTGTGCGACCGCCACGGCTGACACAACTTCACCAATTATTGTAACATACGTGGTTACACTGCTTTCCGAAGTTTCCCGCTGAACAACAGAAGCGCAAGCGGAGAAGTGGGGAACGGCGCCTTGAGAGGCTAAAGCCCATCGAGTAGGTGCGACGCAACGCGGGGCTGAAGCCCGCACCTAGATAGAAGGATCTTCCGCGAGGGAAGAGTTTTTCCATAGGCCGCTCGCTGTTTTTGGACGGCGGCAGCCTAGAAGGGATACCAAACTGCAGTTATGGCCGAACCACTGGAACTAAAGAAGACGCTGAATTTGCCGAAGACGGAATTTCCGATGAAGGCAAGCCTGCCGCAAAACGAGCCCAACCAGTTGGCGGCATGGCAAGAAGCGAATTTGTATGAACGGATTTTGAAGGTGCGCGAGGGCCAGCCGCTGTTCGTGCTGCATGATGGGCCACCGTATCCTACCGGGACGATCCATCTGGGAACCGGTCTGAACAAAATCCTGAAGGACATGATCGTCAAGTCCAGGAGCATGGCCGGCCACTACGCACCATACGTGCCGGGCTGGGACTGCCACGGTTTGCCGATTGAGACGCAGGTGGAGAAGGAACTCGGCGGCAAGGGCAAAGTACCGCCAGCGGAATTCCGGAAGCGCTGCCGGGAATACGCGATGAAATATGTGGAGCAGCACAAACGGGATTTCAAGCGCTTGGGTGTGTTTGGGCAATGGAACGATCCGTATTTGACGATGAGCCATGAATACGAAGCGACCATAGCAAGCGCGTTCCTCGATTTTATGGAAAAGGGCCACGTGTATCGCGGACGCAAGCCGGTATATTGGTGCATCCACGACAATACTGCTCTGGCGGAAGCGGAAGTGGAGTATGAGGACCACACCAGCCCGTCCATCTGGGTCAAGTTTGGCGTCGTCGGTGGCGGGTCCGGTGAAGCGGAGAGAATCGGGAGCGATGTTTCGGCGGTGATCTGGACGACGACACCGTGGACGATTCCACACAACCGGGGCCTGGCATTTCATCCGGATTACGAATATGCCGTGGTGCAAACGGAAAAGGGCCAGCTGTTGCTCGCGGCAGATCGCCTCGCGGCGCTCGAGGCTGATTGCGATTTGAAGCAAGCAGACGTGCTCGGGACGTACAAGGGCCAGGATTTCGAAACGATGAAGTTCCAGCACCCGTTTTTGCCGATCCAAGTACCGGGTGTGTTGGCGGATTACGTCACCCTCGATCAGGGCAGCGGCATCGTGCACACCGCCCCGGGCCACGGTGTGGAAGACTTCGTTACCGGGCAGAAGTATGGGCTCGAAGTGTATGCGCCGCTGGACGATCGAGGCGTGTATACGGAAGGCATGCCCGAATACAAAGGCAAGGATGTGTTCACGGCGAATCCGATCATCGTGAAATTGCTCGCGGACCGCGGTGCGTTGCTTGCCAATCATCCGTACAAGCATACGTATCCGCATTGCTGGCGTTGCCACAATCCGGTGATCTTTCGCGCGACCGAGCAGTGGTTCATAAAAATGGATCAGGCGGCAAAGGGGAAGAATGAGACCTTCCGGCAGGAAGCGCTATCGGAAATCCCGAAGGTGAAGTGGATTCCGTCGTGGGGCGAGGAGCGCATGTACGAGATGATCGAGGGCCGTCCGGACTGGTGCGTTTCGCGGCAACGGTTCTGGGGCACGCCGATTATCGTGTTTTATTGCGACGCGTGCGGAACGCGCCTGGAAGATTTTAGGGCGCTGCGCAATGTGATCGAGTGGTTCAAGAAGGAAGGCGCGGACGCTTGGTACAAGCATTCGGCGGAAGAGTTGTTGCCCTCGGGGACGAAGTGTCCGAAATGCGGCGAGACGAAATGGCGGAAAGAAAACGACATCTTGGATGTGTGGTTTGATTCGGGATCATCGAATCTGGCGGTGCTGCACGGCAAAGAGTGGCCGGCAGATGTGTACTTGGAAGGACCGGACCAATATCGCGGGTGGTTCCACAGTTCGTTGCTAATCGCGGTGGGAGTGAAGGATGCGGCGCCGTATCGCGGGGTGGTGACGCACGGGTGGACGCTGGACGAACAAGGGCGACCGATGTCGAAATCCCTAGGGAACGTGGTGTTGCCGACGGAGGTTTGCAACAAGTGGGGCGCCGATTTGCTGCGCTTGTGGGTGGGCTCGCAGGAGTATCAGGCGGATGTGAAAATGAGCGACCGCGTGATGACGCAGCTTGGCGAGGCGTACTTCAAAATCCGGAATACGTTTCGATTCGCGCTGGGAAATCTGAACGGATTTACTCCTGCGCTGGACGTGGTGGCGAACGAGCAGATGGAGGAGATGGACCAGTGGATGCTCGAGCGGACCGCGGATTTGGTGAAGCGTTGCCGCGAATGGTATGCGTCGTATGAGTTCCACCGCGTGTACCATGCGATTCATGATTTTTGCGTGGTGGACTTGAGCGCGTTCTATTACGACGTGCTGAAAGACCGGCTTTATACGAAGGCGAAGAAAAACCATGCGCGACGCTCGGCGCAGACGGCGGTCTGGAAGATCACGAGCGCGCTGGTGCGGCTGGAAACGCCGATCCTGGTATTTACCGCCGAAGAAATCTGGAAATACTTGCCGAAAGCCGCGGCGGAAGTGGAAAGTGTACATATGGCGCTTTTCCCCGAGGAGAAAGAGTTGCGCACTGGCCTCGCCGGGAACAAGGCGAATGCCTGGGAGTTGTTGGGGCGAGTGCGCGGAGAGGTGCTGAAGGCGCTCGAAGTGGCGCGGAACGAAAAGAAGCTGATTAACTCGGGACTCGAAGCAAAGGTCCTGCTGAACGCCGATCTGGAAACAAAAGCAAAGCTGAAGCACTACCTGGCACAGTTGCCAGGGTTGTTCATCGTGTCGCAGGTGGAATTGATGAATGCCGGCGCGGGCGATTACAAGTCGGAAGCGGTGCCGGGCCTGGAAGTGACGGTGCAGCGGGCGGACGGCAAGAAGTGCGACCGTTGCTGGAATTATTCGACGCATGTGGGCGAGAATACGCGCTATCCGACGATCTGCGAGCGATGCACTGAGGCCATCGAAGAAATCGAAGAAGGTGTCGCCGCGAAGTAGCGAAACGAATAGAAATCATCGCCAAGAATCGAATGGCTGAGGTCCTTCGGTGATCCTTGCCCTTCGATGTTCAGGGCAATGCGGATAATTTCGGGATGACAATGTGGTGAAATTTGGGCGGGGACAGATGATTTTGCCGGCGCGGCTGCGGTGGCTGTGGCTGACGCTCGGAATGGTAATTCTAGACCGCGGAACGAAAGCATGGATAGAGTCGCGGCCGTTAGCATTTTTTCCGCATACGGTAATTCCTGACTTTTTTGAAATCGTGTATTCGCGGAATCCAGGGATTGCCTTCAGTTATTTTGCCGACTCTACATCGAAGTGGGTGCCGTACCTGCTGATCGTGGGTTCGGTGGCGATCATCGGAGTGATCGCATGGCTGCTGGTGGCGGGCCGCCAGCTCAACCCGCTGAGCGCGGCGGGACTGGCGCTGCTGCTGGCGGGGGCGACCGGGAACGTGACCGACCGGATGATTCACGGGGCGGTGACGGATTTTCTGCAAGTGTGGGTGAGGTTCCTTCCCTGGCACCTGTTCAACCCCTGGCCGACGTTTAATGTAGCCGACGCGGCGGTAACGATCGGTGCCATTCTATTGATACTTGATGTATTATTCAGCCCGCGGCTGAACGCCAAATCATAGCTAAAAAAACGATTGTCTGGTTCGAGGGAGGAATCGATGGCTGCTCGTACGTTTGGCATGTCTCGCCGGGATTTTCTGGGTGTCCTGGCTGGAGCCACCACGGTGGGCGCGATGCCGGGTATGGTGCACGCGCTGGGAACGCTGGCCGCGGCACCGAATGCTTTCGTTCCGCATCAATTTCCGAAGGATTTTATGTGGGGTGTGGCGACAGCGGCGTATCAGATCGAAGGGGCGTGGAATGTGGACGGGAAGGGGCAGTCGATCTGGGACACGTTCGCTCATACTGTCGGAAAAGTAAAAGGAGCGGACACGGGGGATGTGGCGTGCGATTCGTATCACCTTTACAAGGGGGATGTGGAGCTTGCGAAGAAGCTCAATGTGAAGAGCTACCGGTTTTCGATTGCGTGGCCGCGGATTCAAGCGGACGGCACAGGAAAGTCGAATCCCAAAGGGCTCGATTACTACAAGCGCCTGGCGGACACGTTGCTGGAAGCGAAGGTACGACCGCTGGCGACGTTGTATCACTGGGACCTTCCGCAGAAGTTGCAGGACGCGGGCGGGTGGCCAAATCGCGAGGTAGTGGGACGTTTCACGGATTACTGCGAAATCGCTGCAAAAGCATTGGGCGATCGCATTTCGGATTGGTGCATTTTCAACGAGCCCTGGGTGTTCACGTTCTTGGGATACGACTGGGGAGCGCAAGCGCCGGGGTTGCGGGATTTCGACGCGACCATGAAGGCGACGCATGTGGTGAACTTGTCGCAGGGACAAGCGTTTCGCGCGATCAAGGCAGTGGATGGAAAATTCCAGGTGGGTTCAGCGTACAGCATGTCGAATTGCGAGCCGGCCACGAATCGTGCGGAAGACAAGGCTGCAGCGGACCGCGCCCATGCTATGGCGAATCTCTGGTTTTTGGAGCCGGCACTGAAGGGAAATTATCCCACAGCATTTCCGAATGGAAATCCGTATGAACTGATGGACGTAAAGAGTGGCGACATGGAGCTTTGCAAAGCGCCGCTGGATTTTATCGGGATCAATTATTACCGGCGGGCGATGGTAGCGGCGATTCCGGCGGGAACGGGAGACGCGTCGATGGGATTGCGGAACTTCGACGCGTTCGAAGGGCCGTTGACCGATTTCGCATGGGAAGTGTGGCCGGACAGCTTCTACCAGTTGGTGATGCGGATTACGCGCGAGTACAGCAAGCCGGTCATCGAGATTACTGAGAATGGCTGCTCGTATCTGGATTCCCCGGACACCAAGGGTCGCGTACCGGACCAGAGACGCATCGACTACACACGCGGCTATCTGAGCGCCTTGGGCCGCGCCATGAAGGATGGCGCGAATGTGCGGAGCTATCACCACTGGAGTTTGCTAGACAATTTCGAATGGGCGGAAGGGTACGCGCAGCGGTTCGGACTAGTGTGGGTGGACTTCCGCGACCAGAGGCGAATTATCAAGGATTCTGGATATTGGTACGGCAAGCTCGCAGCGTCGGGGAATCTGGCGTAGGCAATGGCGAGACACGCGCCAGAAGACTGCACGCGTAGGTCAACATACTTAGCGGATTGAGGACCTGCAATTCGGGCCGGTGCACACCCATGTAGATTGGAAGTATGCGCACGGGACGACGGCGTCGGTAAGGTGCTGCGGGTTGCCGGCACATGTCCTGATACAATTTCGCCGTGGCGACGGACTCTTCATTACCGGTCAGAAGATTCATAATTTCGCAAGAAGAGAGCGGGGCGCGGCTGGATCGCGTGGTAGCGGCGCATTGCCCGGAACTTTCGCGGACACGAGTGCAGGAATTGATGGAAGAGGGATTGGCGCTGCTGAACGGCAAGGCGGCGAAGGGCTCGCACAAGGCACACGCGGGAGATGTCGTGGAGGTGGCGGCACAGGAGCGCCCGGCGCTGCGGGCGGAGGCGGAGGACATCCCCCTCAAGATTTTATATGAAGACGAAGATGTACTCGCGGTGAATAAACCTGCGGGGATGAGCGTGCATGCTGGGGCGGGGAATGCACGAGGCACGCTCGTGAATGCGCTACTCGGGCGGGGGCAATCGTTGTCGAAGGGCGGAGACGAGCTGCGGCCCGGGATTGTGCACCGGCTGGATAAGGAGACGTCCGGCATAGTGCTGGTGGCTAAAAACGATTTTGCCCACGCGAAGTTGGCGGAGGCGTTTCAGCGACGGACGATCCAGAAAATTTATGTCGCTCTGCTGAAGGGGGAACTGAAGGAGGAGCAGGGACGAATCGAACTGGCGATCAGCCGCGACCCGAAGCGACGAACGCGTATGGCGGCGGGTCGGGCGAGCGCGTTGCCGAATGCGCGCGCGGCGCGGACAGATTGGCGGGTGCTATGTCGGATCGATGCGACCAGCCTGGTGGAAGTGGAGTTGCACACCGGGCGGACGCACCAGATTCGCGTGCACTTTGCGGCGCTGCGGCATCCGGTGGTGGGAGACACGCTGTACGGTGAGGGGAAAAGGCTGCAGGTGGGCCGAGCCACGCTGCCGCCGTTGGGACGGAATTTTTTGCACGCCGCGGGAATCGCGTTCGCACAACCGCGCACGGGGAAGAGCATCCAACTGGTCGCGCCGCTGCCGAAGGAATTGCACGTGTACCTGGCGTGGCTGGCAGCGCTGGTTGGCGATAATCCGGAGCGAATTGACGCTACGCTGAAGGGGTTCTTATAATCAAGGAAATGCAAACGAAAAC
>Ga0306924_10006373_pt1 | contig 11758 bp, 15 predicted proteins | sample sta12Can44000111_FD_203756 | JGI IMG/M metagenome (GOLD analysis project Ga0306924, IMG submission 203756) | Lab enrichment of tropical soil microbial communities from Luquillo Experimental Forest, Puerto Rico - statanox.12C.anox.44.000.111 (v2)... | ecosystem: Environmental > Terrestrial >...
TGGCTGTAGCGAGCAACCCGCTTTAGTGCATCGCCTAAGGTCTGCGAAGACGCCATGACGTAGTAAAGCAGCCCGAGGTCGCGCGGATCGAAATCGCGAGCCAGCGTGAAGCCAAGATAGTCATCCTTCAGAGCAATCGCGGCCTCGTCCAAAAGCGCGATTTGGCTTCGCACACTCAGTCGCTCTTCCGGTTCGGCGATCTGCTCCGGCGTCACTCCCACACGCCTGAGGAGAGGCGACACCGGCACGCCGGCGCTTTGGAGGCGCGCGATAGCCAGGCGGGAAAGGCCGCCTCCCGCCATCGGAATTGATGCCAATTCCCCGGGTTTCAAGGCTGAAGAGGTCCCATTGCTCATTCTGACCCCCGGCAGCGGCACTCGCCACCAATGGCAGTGAGCGAACAAAAGATTGGCGGAGAATAACAAGTCTCCGACAGCGGGCAAAGCGACTAAGGAATGACTGAGCGCCAATGCTGGCGCTGCAGGGGGGTCGGTGCATTCCGCACTAACTTGCTAGGCGAGCAAACAATGAAATCTATCGGGTATCTAATCTTGATGGGGGTGCTCTGCATCATGGTCTTTTTCGTCTTCATGGCGATGAGACCAGCGCCAGCTATGGCGCAGCAGACACCCATCTACGGACCGGATGGCAAGTACCAAGGCAGCGTGTTCAACTACGGTCGCACGCAAACCTACACCGACCGAAATGGCCACTTCAGCGGCAGTGCCATCAACAACGGCAACGGCACGACGTCGTACTACCGCCGCAACGGTAACTTCAGCGGGTCGTCGATCGACCGGGCCTTCAACTTCAACAGGAGGTAAACTATGAGACGCTTATTGCTCATAGCGGCTGCAGTTGCCGCACTCACGATCTCGGCACAAGCGGCCGGGATGAAGGCATACGATCCGATCGCCGACGCCCTCACGTTCTTCTGGAGCGGAGGAAAGTACATGCACTGGCTCAACGCTGACGGCAGTGTAGACGACGCGATGCAAGACTCAACTCGTATCCGCAAGACCGACGACCCTTGCGTCGTGAGGGTTGATCAACCCTTCGTCTCGCCGAACGTGAACGGTTTCGGCCATAAGATTACTGTCGTCAACTTCCGCAAGATGCCAGCGGCCAGTGAGTTCGTCATCTCAGATAGTTCAAACTTTCGCAACTTCACTATCCAAGCAGAGGCTAATCTGAGTGACGGCGCCATGTGCCAAGAGGGCATGAGCAGGTGCTGGGCCACCTGGCGGATCTGGGACAACCGCGGTGAAGAGCACGTCAGGCGTCGCCTCATGGCGCTCGATCAGATCCGCAACAAGTTCTGCAGTTAGGACACGATGACCCACGACCTCACGATCGTCGCGGTCACGCTCCTCAGTCCGTTCGTCGGCGCCCGGATGGCATACGACTGCTGGCCTTGGGAGTGGTGGAAGACCTGGCAATTTGCGGGCGTCCCACACCGTTCTGGCACCAACGAACAAATGTTTGGCGCTGAGTAACAAATCCCGGGTGGAGGCAAATGCGACTAAGAAATGCGGCCACCAACAAGCATGGCGACTCCACCGGGGATGGCTCGCTCAAGTTCGTCCCTGAAAGAGAGTGCACACCAGACCAAGAAGGAAAAGCAACGTGAAGGAACTGATCGCTTCCGCAATGGTCGCGGGCGCCGCGTTCGTGATCGTCAATTTGTCGGCCATGGGCACGGCCTTGGCGCAAGACAGAACCTGGAAGGAATGCGAACTTGCCGAGCATGATCCTGAGCTCAGCATTACAGCATGCTCCAGGCTGCTTAGCCGATCTTCCACTCGTGTTCACGCAGCAGCCTTCCACAACCGGGGACTGGCATGGGCCGCCAAGGAAAACCTCGACCAAGCAATCTCGGATATAAGTGCGGGGCTTCGGCTCGATCCACAACGTCCCTACCGCTGGCAGGAGCGAGGCGAGCTTTACACCCAGCAGGGCAAGTACCAACAAGGAATCGCTGACATCACTGAAGCGATACGACTAGACCCGACTCCTCGCGCCTTCCGATTTCAAACTCGCGCCGAGGCCTATCGAGGTGCAGGAGACCTAACGCGCGCGATTGCAGATTTCAACGAGGCGATCCGACTAGACCCCGTAGCCCGCGAGTTTCGGTATCATGACCGGGGAAATGCCCTGAGGGATGCGGGCCAGTACGACCGCGCATTAGTTGACTACGAGACCGCTGGGAAATTAGCACCAACAGACGCATGGATTCTCCTGGACCGCGGACGTGCTTACGCAAAGATGGGACGTTCTGACGTCGCAAAGAACGATTTTGATGCGGCGATAGCTCTAGATCCTTCGAATGCGGAATTGCGGCGCTACATTGTGGTGGAGCTTGCAGCGCTGACAAGTCCTTCGCCCAGTATTCCTCCCTTGCACCAACCCCCAGTGCCCCCGCAGCAGCCCACACCGGGAGCGAGGCCAGGCCCCGGCGGACCGGTTTCCAGCCCAGCTGGGACGCCGGAAGCATGTAAAAAATTTCCCATGCTTTGTAATTGACACACATGATTACTCGACGGCGATTGCTGATAGGAGGGGCGGCATCAATTGCCGTCTACCCGGAATGCAGCCGATGCCAAGCGTCGTTTGAAGGCTGCCTGATCACCATCGACCAGTCCGAGGCGCTTCTCGGTTCCGAGCAGGTTTGGCTTTCATACAACTCTGTCGAGACAGGTTCAGGCGACCAGGATTTTGATAGAGCATTGGCTGAGACGCTTGCATTCCTAAGCGCTCGTTTCTTCGTGTTGCCTGGCTTCGCGTTCTGTAGTGAGCCGGGTTCCCCAAACGCGTTTGCGTCTCACACGCGGAGGATGGGCCGGTCAGACGGCGACGTATTGTTTGGGAGGAAATTGTTCCGGAAGATAATGTCAAGCCGCGAGCATCCAGAGATCGGAATTGTTTCAGTGTGTGCCCATGAATTCGGTCATATCGCGCAATACAAGTACGGTATATACAGCCGCCTTGTAGGCTCGAATGGGCGTGTAAAGAGACTTGAGCTGCACGCAGATTTTCTTTCCGGTTATTTTGCAGGGATAAGGAGGCTTCAGCACCCGAATTATCCTGCGGCAACGTTCGCTCTTACCCAATTTGGCTTTGGTGATTACTTAGACGACATAGAACACCACGGAACTCCAGACGAACGAGGCGCCGCTGTTGTAGCTGGATACAGGGCAGGATATGATGAAAGACTGAAATTCGGGTTCGCGCTGGAAAGTGGCATTCGATACGTCAATCAGATTTCTATGTGAGCTACGGAGATAGAAATTCACCGTGCAAGTATCGTGCGAATAGTTTTGCCTATCCAGATTGGGCAGTGTCCGCCGAAGGCTAACGGCTAGCCTAGCTCAAACATCGCTGCACGGCCAAGTCAAAACTCCAGTTAGCTTTTGGGAGCAATCTGGTCTACATTGGCCTTTTGAGGAGACGCCAATGCCAATGCCGAATCTTAGCTCAGTGTCTATCGATGGCTTGTTAAAGCTTCGGGATGAGGTAGAAAAAGCTCTCAGCCGTAGAGCCAAAGAGTTGCAAGACCAGCTTTCAAGGTTAGGCCGTGCACCCGCATTCCGGGGCGGGGGAAGTTCGCTTAAGGGTCGGAAAGCCCCAGTCAAATACCGTGATAGATCAGGCAACACGTGGGCAGGAAGAGGCGCACAGCCCGTCTGGCTGCGGGAGAAGCTGAAAGCGGGTGCAAAGCTGGAAAACTTTGCTGTTCACAAAACTCCCAAGAAATCCAAGAAGCATCGCAGTGCCAAACGCTGACAGCCCGAGGAGGCAACCATGATCAATCCTCCGGGCTCGGGCCAACGATTGTGACCCGCCCATTTAACGGAGATCAGTCATAGCCCTCTTGATGCCTTGAGTTCCAACTTATCCGGAACGACAAGATCGCGCACTTTCGCGCTAGTTATTTTTGGATCGCCAATGGGCGAGCGGAACAACTCCAAAAAGAAGCGATAGGGGGTCCAGGCGCATTGGCTATACAATTCCCTCATATCTGAATCAATAACCAGTGAGGCAGGAGCGCATCTCATCCCAACTTTGGCGTAATCGAACACGAATGATGCTGCCGTAATATCCAGCATCTTATTGCATTGATCGACCAGTTCTTTGTATTGGTCACGCGTCATCTTTGCTGCTGGCTCAACACGTTTTGCCTGTACCAATACGCCCTTGGAATATTTCAGACGGGGAGTGTCAAACTGCACGTGAATTAATAAATCGGCACCGGTTCTCGTTTCTTCCCGTCCCGATCCTGTCCCGCTCTTAAGGACGTGAGCCGACCATGTTAGATCTTGAATCTGCCCATTCAGCGCAGTTCTTAATGAGGTTGCTAGTCCGCCTGTAATAACGGGCTCGTAGTCAACGGTTTCGTCTCCGTAAGCGGCCATCGCCTCTCGTGTGGCCACATCAGCCCGATGTGCCGCTTCTTTGATTGAATCTTCGAAATCCACTGCATCCCTCCCTACCCCTGTCTTTTACTCATGTCATTATGGCTGATGCCCTACATCGACCTGCTCGCGGATAAATCTTATCGCGTCACCGTATTACAAAGTGAGATGTCGAAGTTCAAGATTTCTGCCGTCAGCATCTCATCCTAATGCATAATCCAAGAAACGTCGCAGGGCCAAACGCTGACAGTCGAGGAGGAGTTTCCAGAGTTTTTGAGATTACATCCGAGCCATTTAAACGGGCACCCATGCGCATTGATGCGCCACCCTATGCGCAACACCCGCCAGCCCCGTAAAAACGCACCAGCGGCTACGGCTGTGGCGGCAAGTACGCAGCTACGGGCAATTTAGCAAAACCGCGCCCGGGCCGGTGCGCCATGGCTTCACTAAGCGCAAATGGCCGCCCCCGGCCAAGTCCGGCGCGCGTTCAGGTGCGCATCCTAGGCCGGGGGCTAAAGAGCACTAGAGATTAGCTTTCATACCTTCAGTGCTCCATTCGGATAAAAGGCCCCGGCTCAGCGGTCTGTGGTGGTCCGCTAAAATCTGCCGGAAGCGGATTGAGCTTGTGGCTCATCGTAAGCCTCGCCCAGAGGCATCGACATAGCCGTGATCCGTGCGAAAGCTAACGACGCGACGACCAGGGCGCATCATGAATTTGGTAAAGTGATCCTGGCCGATAAAATGTCGAACCTTTAAACCGTTCACGTCGGTTTTCACAACTTCGCGAATTTCGCCTCGTGGCACAGTGAGTGGATTAAAGGCTTCAGTTCTGCAGGCCGGGAGGAGCATCTGTTCAAATCCTTCCAGGACATCGGCAGGAAGTCCACGCATATTGACTTTGTATAAATCGTGAGTTGGCGGAATAAAGGTTTTCTTCAATAGCCTCATCATCTCCCGTCGATAATTATTCGTGGACTGGCCTAACGTCGGCGGCGGAATGTTCAAGCCAATGTCTTCAACTTCTCTTTGATAGTGTTCCTGCCACTTACGGCTCGCTTCAAAATGCTGTTGCGGACTGGCCATGACTCATTCCTTGTTAAGTGAAATGGCGATGGGCTATGGGTAAACGCGGCCAGAGGGGGCAGGAACCGGGTCTGGAGGTTCTGCGAGTTCTTCGGGCAGATCGCCAACTTCATCTTCGAGTTCTGGTGAAGGTGCAGGTTCCTCGGATGGAGGCAGTGCATGAAGTTCACCGGATGGAGGTGGCGCTTCGTCTTCAATCTTTCGCGGAGGCGATGACGCCTGACACTCGGCAATATCGGGCGGAAGGTCTATGGGTTCTTCAAACTAGCGTTGTTCTTCTTCGTCGACACGGCGCTTTGCCTCCAAGGCTTCAACACGACTGGTTAAAGCATCGACACGACTCATGAAGCTGAGCAGCTTGTTCACTGTCCTCAAAACAGAGGCCTTCTTTGCATCGAACGCTATGGTCTTTTGTTCAAGTTCGGCGGCATCGTTCCTCACGATGGCGGCGACCTGGGCGAGTGCTCCCATCGTGCCGGTGCTGAGGGTACTGGCTCGCCACGCTTCGATCGTGCCCCACGGACTATCGACGAGCTCGAATGGATCGCGATGCAGGATCTCTTCAAGCGTGGGCAGGTGAGCCTCGGATAGTGCTGAGATTGAGGGCATAAGGTTTTCTCTCAGTTTATAGGGGTTTTGGAGGTGGAGCACAAATAGGGCATGTAGTGGCCGCAGATAGTGCAGAGGGTGGGTTCGGGATGGTTGCCGGTTTTGATGTCGTTAATGATCTCGTCAATATTTGGCGACCGGGGGTCGTCCGTCATGTGGCTGGGAGCTTTATGAGCGACCGCGGAGAAATGACTGTGATTTTTTGTTCTTTCGATTGCTGACGATGACGCCGTGGATAAGGAGCAGGCAGGGATTCCGCCTATGCGATACGTGAATGCTGGAGGATCCCAGTCATGCGGATAGAGTCTTAAGAGTGTGGACGCAGCTTTGATGCGATCACGGATAGGAGCATGGCGGTCGTGCATTACGGCAAGCAGGAAGGCTCGGGGCGTAAGGCCGGGGGCGTCATAGGAATGATGCGTAGGCGATGGGCCAAGGGCCTCGGATGGGGACTGATCCGCGTTTGCCATGTAAGTCCTCCCGTAAGTCAGTCGAGTGAGTCGCGTTAAATCATTAATTATCGCAGTCACTTAGAAAGTCATTACCGGCACACATACCGCGCCGGTCATGTAGAGCCTTGGCCGTTGGTGGGGCCGTTCGGAGTGGCGGCTTCGTTCGACGAAGTCGAAGCAGATTCAATCGCCGGCACAGCATCGGTAGGTACGGCCAGAGCAGCGTGACCGTTGGTCGCCGGCTTAGCGTCGAGTGTCGGCATCGTAATGTTCGTGCCGGGGAGTGCCGGGAGACCGCCTTCGATGCGGATGGTTTGCTCATGCTCGGTGGATCCGGCGTTGTACTGTTTGATGGCGAGTTCTTCGCGGGCGTATTGAGCGTCGATCCAGTTCTTGGCGAGCGTGGAAAGCTCCAGCGCAGTTTGGATATCGAGCGAGCCGCTTGAGACCAATGCAGCTATTCGGGCAAGGAATTGTTCGGCATCGCTAAGGTGAGTGAATGTTGGGATGTCGAATGATTCTTCGACGAACCTGGGAGCAGGAGTGCTCTGCATCTTGCTGTGCATATACGGAGCGAGCATGTTCGCGGCCGCTGCACGAATAGCTGAATCTGGGTCTGAAGAACTGATTTCAGAACGCGTGATTAAAGGGTCTTTGTTATTGGATTTGATTATCTGTTCAATGATTTCTTTCGTTCGTCTATTCCGGCTGTCGAGCGGTCGGCCGTTCGGATTACCTATTTGACCATTCACAAAAGATGTACTGCTAAGGGCCATTCAATACCCAATAGTTTATTGGGTTTGATAGAGTTCTTGCTGGCTAAAATTGTACGCGCAAATTTTGCCCTGAGCAAGCGTGTGTTGGTCGCTCGGGCACGAACCTCGCGCACGCCCCGGCTATTTTGCCCGCGTGTCCGAGGGGCGCGTGGGCGGCGAGATGGGTGGCGCCGTGGGCAGCGGGGCCGGGTTGTCGGAGAGCGTGTTGAGATAGGCGATGACGTCGGCGCGCTCGTCGCGGCGCAGGATGCCGGCGAAGGCCATGTTGGTGCCGGGAATAAAGCCGCGCGAATTGGTAATGTACTGGTTGAGGTCGTCGATAGTCCAATTGCCGCCCTTCGCCTTCATCGCGGCGGAATAGTTGAACCCCGCCTCCGACGCCTTCGGACGGCCGACCACGCCCCACAGATTGGGGCCGACCAGGTTGCGCCCGCCCTTGGTGAAGGTGTGGCAGAACTGGCATTTCTTGGCCGCGTTCTCGCCGCCGCGGGCGACGTCGGCCTTGGCGAGCAGCTGCTCGATCGGCTCCTGCTTTTCCGGCTCCGCGGTTTTGGCCTTGTCCGCGCCGGTCGCATCCGGCTGCTCCACCCTCGGCGTCACGGCGGTTGGCGGCGAAATTGACTGTGCGTATTTGACCAGCAACGAAAAGCTAATCGCCGAAACGACGAGCATGCCTACAGTGAGCAATGCAGAAACTGGACGCCAGACCTTTTGTGACTCAACTCGCTGCGACGATCGATTCTTCGTAGCACCTGTGCGGTTGAACGCAGCGAGTCGCTCCTTCGCCTCATTCGATTGTGGGCTTTCTGGAAACTCCTCCAAATAGGACTCAAGTGCTCGCTTATCCCGGGCTTCACCAAGTTTGCGCCACGTCAGGTTTGCGAGCTTCTGCCGCGTCATGCGTTCGCAGATGCCGCCGGGGAAGCGCGCCAGATGATCGCGAAAGTCCTGCTCATTGGTGCTGTCTTTGATGAAATCCCAGTTGGCCAGCTCCTCGGCTTTGGCGATTTGTTCGGGAGACAGTCCGGCAATTGCCGTAAGTCGTGCCTGTTCCTTGTCACGGCGCGCCTGCTCTTCCGCCTCGCGTTGCGCTTGGGCGCGTGCATTTGCGGCGGCTTCCTCTCGCTTGCGCTCCTTCTCCGGTTGCGCTCGGCGCTGTTCTTCCTTTGTGGCCAATTTTGCTTCTTCTTCTTCTTCGAGCCTGCGCCGCTCCGCCTCGGCCTCGTCTACACGGCGTCTGTCTTCGGCTTCTTGTCGGCGGCGCTGCTTCTCAGCTCGGTGCTGGGCTGCGGCCTCTTCCTGCTTCCGGCGTTCTTCCGACGATTGCCATGGCTGATGCAACGCATCCCCGAGCGCCATCGTCGCCTTGTCCTTCTGTTCTGTGGCGGCCTGTAGAGCCGAGAGGGATGCCGGGTGCAGTACCGTATCAAGCGAGACACTCAGAAACTTGTTACGTAGACGCTCCATGGCCGGCGAAAAATAGCCCTTTGGGATTTCTAATCCGTTGTACTCCTTAAGTGCCGCCAGTTTCCCAGTAAGCTGACCAGTGACAGCAGGTGTGCCGAAGTTGAAGCCCGCCAACATCAGCGGCACGATATTGCGTTGGCTATCGAGCGCAGCCTCAATCTCACGGCGCATCCAGTCCTTTGGATCGCCGCAACGCTCCAGTGCGGTGGGAGTCAGCAGGACAAGAAAGTGTGCCCGCGCTTTTATGTTCTCCAATATGGCAGTCTCGAAACTCCCGCTGGCGATGCCATCGTAGTCGATGAATACGTCGTAGCCATGCTGGGTAAGGTCCTGGAAAATTGCCAGCGCCCAAGACTCGTCGGTGCGGCGATAGCTGATAAAAACCGTCTTCTCGATGCGTGCCATGGCTGCGTGCCCGATGGCGCGATCCGATCGCGTAAGGAACATTATAGCAACAGCCTAGCCCCCTTCGCCACGTGTCACCCGCAGCGCTTTCCGTGCCGGTGGTGGCGCCGCCGCACGAGCCGGGCCGCCGCGGTGTTGAATAGCAGCACACCGCATGCGGCACATGCAGCACACCCCCTTAGGGGTGTGTGCCTGTTGTGCCTTGAGCACATGCGGCACAAGAAGCACATGTGCCTGTTGTGCCTGTGCCGCGAATTGTGCCGCGAAACCCCATACTGAGCACTCAAGGTACGTGATCAAACTTGCCGTCGATCAGGCCCAACCCCTCGGCCTTGGCTGCTCTGTGCCAAGCCGTGTTCGCTGCGTGATTGTTCCCACCATGAAACTTATAAAACGCCGCCTTCAGGGCATCCGGGTCAGCGGGCAACCTCACCTCGCTGATAGCCCTGTCCAGCGTGACATCTGTCTTGGGCCTCGATGGAGGCCGCCGTTGATACAGCGGCCGTTCAGGCTCCCACTGAATGATGCAGGTGGAAATTGGGTCGCCATCCTCGTCCACACCACAATTCACGGGCTTTAATCGATAGGGAACGATGCGGCCCTCTTCGCCATCGCGGATCTTTTCAAACTTCAGATGATGGTTTGTTGTTTTGTCATTCTTATCCTTATCAACCAAACACGCGAGTATGGTTTCAACATGCCCGCGTTTCGCGCTACTGCCGCGAAGCCCGGCTTGCTGATCCTTGCCGTAATGGTCCACTCCGATAACCAGTGCGCCTGTAGCGTCACTCAATTGATTCAGTCCGGAGACAACCCTCTGCACCTGGGCAGCTTTGTCCTCGTTTTCGTAGCAAGCGGCCAGTCCCATTGTGTCGAGAAAGACGGCTACCAGATCAACCCCGTATTCGTGTTTCATTTTCGCCGCGTCACGCTCCACCAGTTTGATCAGCGCCCCTGCGCCTTCCTTAAATAGGTTTGGCTCGAAGGTGTTCCAAGAAAACGGCAGTCTCGACCGTTCCCCCAGCTGCATCTGCTTGTTGAGCACGGTTGAATGCTGCGGTGACGCGCATATGGAAGGCGGGCTTGCCCTCGAGTACTAGATACAGCACGCGCCGTGGCGCTTGATGCGATAGCGGTCGATGTAGAAGCTTTGCTCGCAGTCCGGGATGAGACGAGTGGCGAGATGGATTGCGTGGAAGGTTTTGCCGCCGCCGGACTGCCCGCCGATTATCGCCACGCCAGTTTGTGGAAGCACGCCTTTGATGAGAGCAGGAGGGGCGGCAACTAATCGCTCGCCCAACCACTGAGATTCAGGTAATACTCTAACCTTTCCATTGTCGGCAGTTGGTTTAATTTTCGCCTTGGCCTCGGCTACTTGTCGTTGAGCATATTTCCGTGGCTCCTGACCCTTTTGATCATAAATGTGGTCCGAAATCTTATTGTTGCGGTCAAGTATTGTGGATACAATCGTCCTATCCGCATAGGCGTGTCGCAACATTTCGCAAATGACCCACCACACAGCACGGTTTCGATCACCTTTCCATTCACCGCTCTCGCCATCACGGATAATCCGCTCTAGCCTATCCTCACCTATTTCTTGGCGCTCGTGTTGTCCGCCGTCCTCGGGACTGCCGGGTTTGCTTTGCTCCGGCAGCGGGAATGCGTCGAGGGAATAACTAGGCCCGTTGAAACTGACCAGCTTGGTTGGGCATTCGACGCGACCTCTCTCGCGCTTCGCCTTGGTCGGCAAGTTGGTGGTGCCCGGTAATCGCAGGATACGATCGATGTTCTGAGTGCCAGGCTTGGCTCCTAGTCGGAACATGAGTGCCGCGCTGCGTGCCTCGACATCCTCGATTATGTTCGCCCCGTCGGCCGACAATTCAATTCGTTGGGCTAATCGCCACAGGCACTGAATGCCGTTGCCCGAATCCACTATCGCAGTGGGCTTGGGCTCGAACGGGCCATTAAGCTGCCCAAGATAGCGCGCCTTCGCAGCTTCGGGCGTCTCGCCGTCGGCTGGATCGAGGTCCGCGAGCAGATACTCGACAGCGGCGATATCCGTCTTCGCCGCCTTTTTGGTCATCGCCGTTTTAGTGGGGTTCGTTGAATAGTAGAGGTTCCGCTTGCCGTTGTGCTCGCACAGAAAGGCGTCAACCTCTGCGGCAGTATGTGTAGTTACGGTGATAGTGGCAGCGCCTCCATCCGGCAAAATTGCTGTTAATACCCATGGACCATTTGGTCTAAGTTGTTCGAGAAAGCTGACAGTTTCAATACATAGTCGTTCAATAGCACTCCCTACTTGTGTCCCCGTGCTTTTTGCGCTACTATACTGGCGACGATTTACATCGTCACCACCATCGTAGCTCCTGGCCTTCGCCGTGCCACCGGCGGAGGCCAGTTTATTTGGATCATCCATCGTAGTTTCCGATGCTTATTAGAGGTCACTGATTATCCTTTCGACTTGGACGAATAACCTATTGGTGGTATGGTATTTTCGTATACTAAAGCAGCAGATTCCGGTCGAATTCACTTATAACCTGCGTGCCTGAAATAG
>Ga0306924_10006374_pt1 | contig 11757 bp, 6 predicted proteins | sample sta12Can44000111_FD_203756 | JGI IMG/M metagenome (GOLD analysis project Ga0306924, IMG submission 203756) | Lab enrichment of tropical soil microbial communities from Luquillo Experimental Forest, Puerto Rico - statanox.12C.anox.44.000.111 (v2)... | ecosystem: Environmental > Terrestrial > Soil...
ATGGCCGGGCTCGGCGCCAAAGACATCGATGTCGTCGAGCTTTATGACGCGTTCACGATCAACACGATCCTGTTCCTCGAGGATCTCGGCTTCTGCCCGAAGGGCGAAGGTGGTTCTTTTGTCGCCGTCGGCTGGATCGCCCCAAAGGGCAGTCTGCCGGTCAATACCAATGGCGGCGGGCTCTCCTATTGCCACCCGGGCATGTACGGTCTGTTCCTGCTGATCGAGGCGACAAGGCAATTGCGCCACGAATGCGGGGCGCGCCAGGTCGCCGATTGCGAGACCGCGTTGGCACACGGCAATGGCGGCGTGCTGTCGTCACAAAGCACAGTCATCTTAGGAACGCAGGCAACGCTTTAAGAGATTGGAGGAGACGACATGGCCGAAGGCGCATTGGTTCGCTTCGAGAACGTCGGCGGGATCGGCGTCATCACAATCGACAACCCGCCGGTCAACGCGCTCTCACCGGGCGTGCCCGAGGGCATCGTCGAGAATGTCGAGCGCGGCAATGCCGATCCCGCGATCAAGGCAATGGTATTGATCGGCGTTGGCCGATCCTTCATCGCTGGCGCAGACATCCGCCAATTCGGCACGAGACGGCCGCCGCCGGTTCCGGGAAAGCGCACGCACGAGGTGCTCGACAACAGCGACAAGCCGGTGATAGCGGCGATCCACGGCTATGCCTTGGGCGGCGGATTGGAGATCGCGCTCGCCGCGCACTATCGCATTGCCGTGCCGAGCGCCAAGGTCGGGCTGCCCGAGGTGTTGATCGGCATATTGCCGGGCAGCGGCGGGACCCAGCGGCTCCCGCGCCTGATTGGCCCCAAGGCGGCAATGGAGATGATCGTGTCGGGCCGGCACGTGCCGGCCGAGGAGGCCAAAGGGCTCGGCATCATCGACGAGCTGGCTCCGGAAGGTGGTGATTTGCGAGAAGCGGCGATCGCGACGGCGCTCCGCGTTGCCGACACAAGACCATTGCCGCGCATCCGCGACCGTGACGAGAAGCTCGCCGAAGCCAAGGCCGATCCCGGGATCTTCGAGGCGATGCGCAGATCGATCGCCCGGCGCGCCCGCAACCAGAAGGCGCCTTACCATTGCATCGCCGCGGTCGAGGCGGCCTGCACGATGCCGTTTGACGACGGCGTCCGGCGCGAGCGGGAGCTGTTCGACGAGCTCGAAAACTCGGCCGAGGCGCGAGCCCTGCGCTATGCCTTCTTTGCCGAGCGCGAGGTCGCCAAACTGCCCGACATCCCGCGCGAGACACCACTGCGGCCGATCGAGACCGCAGCGATCGTCGGCGCCGGCACGATGGGCGGCGGCATCGCGATGAGCTTTGCCGAGTTCGGCTTTCCAGTGAAGCTGCTCGAAGTCAGCCAAGAGGCGCTCGACCGCGGCTTGGCGCGTGTCCGCAGCAATTACGAGACGAGCGTCAAGCGCGGCAGCCTGACCGAGGCGGAGATGCAGCGACGGCTCAAATTGATCGAGCCGGTCAAGAGCTATGACGACATTGCCCAGTGCGATGTCGTCATAGAGGCGGTGTTCGAGCGCATCCCGGTCAAGGAGGAGGTGTTCAAAAAGCTCGACGAGGTCATGAAGCCGGGGGCGCTGCTTTACACCAACACCTCGGGCATCGACGTCGACATCATGGCGAGTGCGACCAAGCGCCCGCAGGACGTCGCCGGTACGCATTTCTTTGCTCCGGCCAATGTCATGAAATTGTTCGAGGTCGTTAAAGGAGCGAAAAGCGCGCCCGATACTCTAGCGACCGGGATGGCGCTAGGCCGGAAGATCGGCAAGATCAGTGCGATGGCCGGCAACGGCGACGGCTTTGTCGCCAATAGGAGCCGCACCCCCTTCGGAACTGAGATGAATATCATGGTGGAGGAGGGCGCACTGCCCGAGCAGGTCGACAAAGTCATGGTCGATTTCGGCTACCCGATCGGCCCGTTTGCAACGGCCGATCTGTCAGGGCTCGACATCGGCTATGACAGCCGCCAGCGCCGCGCCGCGCAGAACCCGAACTACCGCAAGATGCCGATCGCCGACATGATCGTCGAAGCGGGGCGGTTGGGTCAGAAGACCGGGGCCGGCTGGTTCCGCTACGAGAAGGGCGACCGCACCCCGCATCCCGACCCCGAGCTCGCGCGCATGATCAAAGAAAAGACGGCCGAGCTCGGCATCCCGCAGCAGAGCTTTTCGGATGAGGAGATCCTGCGCCGGCTCTTGTTCGCCTCGGTCAACGAGGCCTGCAAGATCCTCGAGGAGGGCAAGGCCTACCGCGCCAGCGACATCGATGTGATGTGGCTCAACGGCTTTGGTTTTCCGCGCTACCGCGGCGGGCTGATGTACTGGGCCGACGGCATCGGTGTCGCCGAGGTCTACCGCCAGATCCAGGCCTGGCACCAGCAATACGGCGAGCGCTGGGCCCCCTCGGCCTTATTGCGCCAATTGGCCGACAGCGGCACCCCATTGCGCGAGGCCGAACCCGGCGAAGCGAGCCGCGGCCCGTAACCAACTAACCAACGGGCTTTAGCACCTCAGCACGGAATCTCTACAAGGGGGCGCTCGGCGTCATCACCTGGTCGGCCGTTGTTTCCGAAGCCAAGCCGGGCACCGGGCCTCTTACCAAAGACCTGATATTACGTTCGCGTGTGAGATTTTCGAGTAACATATAAAGTTCGTCTCTCTGATCCGAACGCCTCAAAAGAAGGCCTCGTGGAGAAAATCTAGTTGATAGCCTCAACAATAATCTTCTATGCGATACGTCATTCCTCTATATATCAGATTTACTCTCAACATCGCGAAGCAATTTTCTGATCGCGTGTTCGTTATCTTGATCTGCTATTAACTTATTTTGGTTCCTGATTTGCCGCAGGAGATTGACACGCCAGAATCCGGTATCTAGATGGTCGTAAAAGGTGTTCAAACCTTGTGGATCTACGCCAGCTTTTCCAATTATGTCAAATCGCTTAAACTTCAAATAATCTTTGATGAACAATGTGCAAGTATAGCACAGAGGTATCAAAAACATAAACACAAATACTCCAAAAACTAAATACCTCATTGCGTCTGCTATCTCCGGGACGTAATGCTCCATACCAAACATTAAAGCGATATAAAACGCAATCAATAATATAGCGGTAAGCGTATGTCTCACCGTTTTCTTTAAGTCCGTCAAGATAAGCGGAATTATTCTTCGCATACCTTCGTACGCGTCATTCAGGTAAACCAGTGGCACAAGCGGCCACCATCTAAAATGGGTAAACAACCCAGCTTTTACACATCTTGCGGCGGCTGGCCCCCAAAATCCTAAATATAACAATCCAATTGTGATAAAAACTAATCCGCTTAGATGAGCAAGATCACTCCAATTCCACGGCGCATCAACAATGGAAAAGATGGCAAACCCAAATGCCATTATGCCAATTACATAAATTCTTGCTATAATAGCGAGCATCCCCCAAAATGCCCAATACATTTTGACTAAAAATACTGTCGCTATAGCCGCCGAAAATAGATACATAAATTCGTTGTTGACAGACGATGGATCCGACATACGCAATGTTAACCCGACCACCAAGGCCGCCGACGCTGCGAGGTCAAGCGGAAATATCCAAAGAGCCAACCGAGCCGCTTGGATTAAGTCACTGGCGTCCTGAAGCCGCATTAAATGAGCCCGCACACCATACCAGTTGCGGGCAAGTTGGCCCGTCAGTGCCCATCGCAAAATCCCCCTCTAATCCACGTACGAATATCGTTGGGAATTTCCGAGAGACGGGCCATTTGAATGTAGACCACGTCATTGAGCCATTGGCTGTCGATCGCCAGTGAGCTACGAATCAATTCCAAAAGCACGTTTTGAGGAGCGGTTCCGGCAACCTCCAATGCAAATTTTCGATCTAATAAATCTCCATGTTGAACAGCCGAATTTAGCAACTTTGCTGACAATGTTCTAATGATATCGGGGATCGCGGCAGCTCGGTTTCCAAAGCCTACTTGAAGTATACCGAGGATGTGCAGAATTCCAGGCGGCCATCTCATCCCTTCGGGTGCATCATTTCCTGCGATGATATCAGCCAGACGCGCCTGTGCATCGTTCTCGTTGGCCTCCTCCAGTAGCACGGTTGCTTGTGACGGAAATTCGTTCCCCAAACGCATATGCTCGCACAGCAAACCTAGGAGCATGGGATTCCGAGCCATCGCGCGCACATCTTCCTGAGCCAGCGACAGCTGACCCAATAGCTTGGGGACTAGCTCGGGCTTCAATGCGAGGGCTCGTCGGGCCAGAACCTGTTGACGCGCAGACGAGAGCTCCAAGACCCGGAATGTCTTCCAGCCTTGACGCTCTGGTCCTTTGTACGATCTGGATGCGATCACACCTCTGCATTCGTTCATACCACCCAAGAAATCCGATATCGCACTGCTATATTTTTCTATAACGTCATCAGTTTGCGTAGAACTCAAAATTTCAGGAATCTCGTCAAATGAGTCGAAGAAGAAAACGAACAGCCCATTTTTTACACCATTGTCGAATTCCACACTTAAAAACTCGTCTACAAAATGGTCATTTATCCTGTTTAGAGATTCCAACACCAATTCTTGAATCAAAATACGATCTATTAGTTTATCTGGGTATCGTTTGATTTCCTTTAGATTAACAAACACAGGCAGCTTTGTATCGAAGTGGCGGCAATTAGCGGCCGCTTCGGACATGCGATAGGCCACATGCCGAAGAGCCACGCTCTTGCCTGAGCCGGGATCTCCCTCAACAAGGATCAGCCTTTCCGCGCTATTTTCAAGCGCACGTGTCAATGACCTCTCGCGGTGCAAGCCACCTCGGCAAAGAATGGAAGTAGAGATCGTCGGCTTCCCTGTGCCTCAACCTCAGCCTCTAGATCAGTAAATTCCTCGTCGCGCCACCTTTCGGATATGTTGCGATTCACGATCTCGCGGCTGAGATATCTTGCGAACAAACGTCGATTTGACGCACGCTGTCGCTGCTCAGGTTTATAGGTGTATGGCAGAAGTTTTTCAGCCCAAATTTCCTTGATTTTTGAAATTGCGATGAATATTATCAAGAGAATTGAAGCTGTTAGTGCTAGGAATACCAAGATTCCCAAGGGAGATTTTATGTACCATGGAATCTGATGACCGAGTAGTTGCTGGACCCAGTCAAATGTCTTTTCCCATTCGCTTGGCTTCAAAACTTCTTCTGCCATGTTCTCCACCGGTCTCTCGCAGCCCAGCAACCGCAATTATTATTTCTGAGCTCGTGCAGAGTGTCTGTGTTCTAGTTAACTATAACAGAATTTTGCTCCTCTGTCGATTGCAGGCTGCCGCTATCTCAGTACACTGCCAGATTTGTGCCCATGGAGCGTGGACATCGAGGCGTTTCCGCCCGGAGTTTGGCTGGAGAAGGAACTCAGGTGATCAGGACACGTGTGAGCTATAGGGATCTCCGTGGCTTTATCGATCAGGTCGATCGGCTCGGGGCACTTCGTCGCATCGAGGGTGCCGATCCGTATCTCGAGATCGGAGGCGTTACCGAGGTCGCCGCTGGGTTGCCGGACTGTCCGGCGCTATTGTTCGACCGGATCAAGGGGTTTCCGAGCGGTTATCGGATTTTTACCAACGCGACAACCAATCTGCAGCGTGCTGCTTTAGCGCTGGGGATCGACCCCACGCTGCGTTCACTGGACGCGCTCAGAGCATGGATGGAAGTGCGCGGCGGCCTTCAGCCTCTCAAACCCGTGCAAGTCGGTGATGCGGACTTCCTCGAAAATTCGGATGTTGGTGACGCCGTCGATCTCTCCAAGTTTCCGGTGCCGCATTGGCACCTGAAGGACGGCGGTCCGTATATCGGCTCCGGCAGCTTAGTGATCACGCGTGATCCTGATGGAGGTTGGGTCAATGCGTCGATTTACCGGGTCCAGGTTCACAGTAAGAATAGAGTGACGGTTCAATTCGATCATCAAGGACGCCATGGAGCGATTATTGCCAAGAAATATTGGGATCGGGGAGAAGGGTGCCCGGTCGCCGTGGTCAACGGCGAGGACCCGGCGCTGTTCATCGCCGGTTTTGAATACCTGCCGGAAGGCCAGTCCGAGTACGACTTTGCCGGCGCCATCAAAGGCGAAGCGGTTGAAGTGTATCCCGGCCCGAAGACTGGGCTGCCGATCCCAGTACACAGCGAAATCGTTCTCGAGGGAATGCTGCCTTTTGACATAACGCTTCCGGAAGGGCCGTTTGGCGAGTTTACCGGCTATTACGCATCGGAAGCGCGGCCATCACCGGTGATGGAGGTGTCGGCAATCCATTATAGGGACGACCCGATCTTGTTCGGCTCGCCTCCGATGAAACCGCCGCGCTTTCACTTCGGCCTGCCCTTCCGTGCCGCCGGCATTTGGAGCAATTTGCAGGCTGCCGGTGTAACCGACATCGTCGGCACATGGCAGCACGTGGCGCAGCTGATGACCGTCATAGCGCTGAAGCAGCGATATGCCGGTCACGCCAAGCGTGCCGCGCTAATCGCTGCAGCAAACAGCTACATGGGCCGCATTGTCGTCGTTGTGGACGAGGATGTCGATCCGTCCAATCTTCCCGATGTGATGTGGGCGATCGCGACCCGCTGCGAACCGTCTGAGTCGATCGACATCATCAGAGACGCTTGGAGTTCCGCGCTCGATCCGCGCATACCGCCGGAGCGGCGGCTAATAGGCGCTACTTCGCACTCAAAGATGATCATCGACGCGTGCAAACCCTTCTCTTGGCTTAGCCGGTTTCCGCCGACCTCGGCAATGACCCCGGAAGAGACCCGTGCGATAGAAGAGAAATGGCTTAGCAAGCTGTAGTATCGGCAACCGAACCCAGGGTTTCCCGATGGATTCGGCATCCTGCGTTGCCAGACCGTCGCCTTATCGGAACGGGGACAGCTCGCGGTTGTCCCTCACCGGTTCAGGTAGGGTTAAGATGTCGACCCGCGTCGCCAAAGGGGGAGCAGATGGCGATCCATTACAGCGGCAATCTTCTCGTCAAAGTCCGCCAGCGGCCGTTTGCCGGCTTGCTGGCCGGCGCGCAGCCATTGACGATCCCGGGCTATCGGCTGGGGCCATTGTTCAAGGCGCACCATGCCGCGCCGATGTTTTCGGCGGTCCAGCCGGCAGACCACTGGCTGACGGCGACCGCGAGTGCCGGGAGCGACCTCCATCCCTGGGACGAGGCGCACCGCGTGGCTCGCGGCGCCCAGTATTCGATTTACGCCGAGCCGGACCTATTGCAGGAGGCGGTGGCGGCTCCCGAGGCTACCGCCCAACAGGGATTTGACCAGAATTGGCCGCCCGCAGCATTGGTGAGCCCGGGATGGCATCTGGCAGCCGGTTTCGCGGGCTTCGAGCAGGTGCGCGGTACTGCAACAGGCAATGGCGCGCGCATTGCCCATCTCGATACCGGCTATTGGCCGCCGCACGTGTCGACGCCGCGCCATATCAAGCGCGACCTCGGTTATAATTTCTACGAAAACAACACGAACACGACGGACCCAGGCACCAGCGGTGTATTGCGCAACCCGGGTCACGGTACCGCGACCCTGGCCATTCTTTCCGGCAATACCGTCGACCTGATCTACCAGGGAAAGCAATACACTGGAGATATCGGCGGCGCTCCTGACGCGGAGGTCGTCCCGGTGCGGATCGGCCCATCGGTCGTTCATTTCTACAGCAGTGCCATGGCGGAAGGCATGGACTACGCACTCGGGCCCTCCGGCGACCCGGCGAACCCCAATCCAGCCAACAAATGCGATGTCGTCACGATCAGCCACGGCGGACTGCCGTCCGAGAGCTGGGCCGACGCCGTCAATAACCTCTACGACGCTGGCGTCGTCATCGTCGCGGCCTCTGGAGACAACTATTCGGAGCTCCCGACGCATCTCGTCGTCTATCCCAGCGCGTTCAACCGGGTCGTCACCGCGGTCGGCGCCACCTATGACAAGACACCCTACGTCACCAATAAGGTCGGCGAGCTGCAAGGCAGCTGGGGGCCCGATGACGTCATGAAAAAGGCCATCGCCGGGTACACTCCGAACGTCGCGTGGATGCTGTTCCAGACGACTGACGGATTTGACATGGATGGAGCGGGGACCTCGTCGAGCACACCGCAGGTGGCCGCGGCGTGTGCATTGTGGATCCAGCTGTACGGCGGGAATTACGCTGCCGGCTGGCAGCGGGTTGAGGCCTGCCGTCTGGCGTTGTTCCGGAGCGCCGGTCCGGGCAATGGCAGCGCCACTTATCTCGGCAACGGAATTCTCGACGTGCCCAAGATGCTCGACCCAGCGCTCGCCGCCCAGATCCAACAGCAAGTCCAGGCAAACCAGGTGCAGCCTTCGCCGATTGACAGCGTCTCGTTTCCGTTCCTGCGGTTGTTGCTGCACGCAGGCCCGCCCGGCAGCGAAGAGGAGCGGATGTACGAAACCGAGGCGGCGCAGCTCGTCCGCCGCTCGACCAACCAGGAATTGGTCGACGGATTTCATGCCTTCATACGAGGAGACACCCTGCCGCCCGCCACGATCGCCCGGCTGCGCCAATTACTCAAGGCCGAGCCGGGGATTTCCGACGCTCTCGCGGCGCGGCTGTGATTTTCCAGGCGACGAGAACCTAAAATAGCGATGCTTGTCACCCTCGCGAAAGCGAGGACCCAGGGGCAGCGGCCGGGGCGGCTCTGGATTCCACTGGCAGCTCGCCTGTGACAGTCCGAGCGCGACGCTGACCCTGGGCGTCGTGGAAGAAGGCGGGCTCTCGGCCCGCTACCAGCTGAAGCTCAATCAATCCCTACAAGCTGGGTCTTTCAGCTCAATGGTGGTCATATCGGCCGCCCACGCAGACGAAATTGGCTGCGTCGGTGGGATCGCCGGGGCCCGTGTACTGCGCCTCCTCGGGATAGGGACAGAGCGGGCGGGTGAAAGCTTCGGGCTGGGTCGGGTTCTCAGTCGCATGCGACTGGTCCGTTGTCGCGATCAGCATGTCCGGCGCGATGCCCTGCTCAACCCACTGCTGCAGCGCCAAGACCGCATCGTGCTCGGTGTCCAGCGATACGGGGACGACACCCGACTGCGCAAAATTGTCCGCGCCGGCGCCGCCTTGACAGTGGTTCATGCCAGGGACCATGAAGAGCCGATCGAAATCCCGTACGCGCTTTAACCCGCCATTCGCGGCGACGACGCGATCGAAATAGTTGATCGATCCCTTCGGAAAGATCAGCTGATCAGTCCAACCGTGATAGGTGATCATCTTACCGCCGAATGCATGGAAGGCCGTGAGATCCGGGTCATCGGTGCCGATGACAGCGTGGAACTTCGCCTGCGACTGCCGAAAGCCCGTTTCAAAGCTAGCGGTGGTCAGCGTGGTCCAGTCGAAGCTCGGCTTCTGTTCGATCCAGAGGCGCCAATGATCGAGCGTAATCGTAAAGGGCATAGCGACCGGCGGGGTGGCGGATGACGAGTTTGCCAAGCCGGCAAAGGACGCGCCCGGCTCGAGTCCGTACCACAGGAACTCCCCATGCGTGCCGCGTGCACCGCGCCAGATCTGCTGTACCGCATCGGCTTCTTGGCTGGCGAGGCAAGTACCATCGGTTGGCGCGCCCGGTCTGCCGCATACCAACGAATGCGGATCGAAGTGGCATTGGCGCGGATCGTTGATGACGCCATCGATCACGCCGTCAAGTCCATCGCACGCCTGGATGGCTGCCGCAGTCACGGCCGTAAGCTTGGTCTGCGAGACGGGCGCTCCGACATCGAGGTTCATGACAACCTCCGGCCAGAGCTCGGCAGGGATGAACCGGTCCCAATTGAAGGCCGGCGCGCCGGCGAGGATCCCGTCGTAATCCTCGGGGAACATCTGCGCTTCCATCCACCCCTGTCGCCCACCGGTCGAACAGCCGTTCCAATACGCATAATTCTGCGGTTTGCCGTAGTAGGCTTTTATGACCGCCTTGGCCTTCAGTGTCATCTCGTGTAATGAACGCGATGCAAAATCGACGATTAGCCCCTCATTTAGCATGTCGTTGGCCGGGTTGAGCGCGAAGCCACCTCCGGCTTGAGCGCCATTGGCGCCGCCTTGGCCATTGGCCGTACCCGTCGCGGGATGCCCGGTGTCGGTCGAGGCGGTGGCGAACTGCCCGGTCACGGCATCGCCGGTTACCGCCATCGCAAGCGCCGAATAGGAGATGACGCCGGCATATCCGCCACCGCCCTCAGCTTGGAAGCGGTGGTTCCAATTGGCAGGCGGCGGCAACCAGACCTCGATGTTGATCGCCGGCGTGACGGTGATCTGGACCCGGCAGAAGGCAACCGGCACGGGCGTCGTCAAGAACGGCGGTAATGTGAAGGTGTTTGCCGCAATTGAAGTCGCCGTGATGGAGATCACGTCCCGCAGGACGAGGCTGGAGAGTTTGGTACAGTTGTCGGCTACAGCCGGTGCAGCGAAGGTCGCCGTCGAGGCAGCGAGCGCGAAAATAAAGCCGCAAGATCTGTATATTTTTGCTCGACTTTTCACTTGTTTCCTCCCGTCTGATTCGGGGCCTCGGCGAGGCCGCCCGCATTCTCAGCTTACTGTGAATTCACGGCAGTTCGCCGTTCTCTGCGGTCATCGATGTAAGCGGTCTTTGACACACACCCGCCTGAAGGCTGCGCTCGACAAGGTCTACTGCCGCGTTGTAGTAGCGCGGTATGGCCGTATGGCGTCGTGGGCGCTGTGCCGTCAGCGGGCATGTCCCCCCTCCCCGATGCCGTCCAGCCTCGTCGGCTAGTCGGATGTTAGCTTATTCATGCCGGAAAATGTGCGTCAAGCACTATCTTGCATGTCTGCCGCATCGGCGGTTCTATACTGCCGATCCTCAACGCCACCAGAGCAGCCCGCGTAATGCAGACGCCTATCAGGGAAAAGCATTGTAATGCATATTCTGACGGCGAACGGCGGACGGGAACAGGGCAGGGCTGTGGCCGAAGGAGCGAAAGACCACCGCTCGGAGAGCGAAAGCGACCAGGCTGCCTATCTTGGGCTGCTGGGGGACCGCATTCGCGACGGGCGCGCCCGCCGTGGTATGACACGCAAGATCTTAGCGCGTGACTCCAAGGTGTCTGAGCGCTATCTCGCCCAACTGGAAACCGGGCTAGGCAATATCTCGATCCTGCTGTTGCGCCAGATCGCGCGTGCCATGGGCCTGCCCCTCGCCGATCTCGTGCGCGAGGAGCCGGAGGGGTCCATTGAGCTTACCCTTCTTATTCAGACCCTGGGCCGTCTCCAGCCAAAAGAACTCTCTCAGGCGCGGAAGCTCCTGACCGATGCCTTCGGTACCGTTGTTGAAAGCGAGCGGCGCCAGCGGATCGCGTTGATCGGCCTTCGCGGCGCCGGCAAATCGACCCTCGGGGCGCGGCTGGCAAGAGGGCAAGGCGTCCCCTTTATCGAGCTCGACGGTGAGGTCGAACGCGAAAGTGGCACCACACTCTCCGAGGTCTTCGACCTTTACGGTCAATCCGCCTACCGCCGTTACGAGCGCCGGGCCCTGGAGAGTGTCATCGAGCGCTATCACCGCGCGGTGATGGCGACCGGCGGGAGCATCGTGACGGAGCCCGCCACTTTCGACCTCCTGCTGTCCGCCTGTTTTACGGTCTGGCTCACCGCTGCGCCCGAGGAGCATATGAGCCGCGTCGTGGCGCAAGGCGACTACCGGCCTATGGCCGAGAATGACGAGGCGATGGACGATCTG
>Ga0306924_10006376_pt1 | contig 11755 bp, 5 predicted proteins | sample sta12Can44000111_FD_203756 | JGI IMG/M metagenome (GOLD analysis project Ga0306924, IMG submission 203756) | Lab enrichment of tropical soil microbial communities from Luquillo Experimental Forest, Puerto Rico - statanox.12C.anox.44.000.111 (v2)... | ecosystem: Environmental > Terrestrial > Soil...
CGCTATACCTGGGTGTTGGTGCAACGACGGTTGCTTACGCGATCTGGGGTCGGCTGCTGCAGGACTATCCGACAGGCGCCGTAGCGCCCTTCGCCCTCATCGCGCCGTGTACCGGCGTCGTCGCCTCGGCGATAGCCTTCGGCGAGGTGTTTAGTCCCCTGCGCTACGCCGGCATGGCCTTGGTTCTCACCGGGGTTGCCGTCGTCGTGCTGCGGCGCATTCCCGTCAGGTCACCGCGGTCAGTTCGCGGGCGCTAATCCTATCGGGTATGCTAACGTCGGTTCTACGATCCGCGAGCCGACGATGAGTGCGACACAAACGGCCGTGTGCCATTGCCCCTTAGCCGACCTCACCTGCAGCCACCGAGATTGGCCGAGTCGGGTGGATTTCTGCCGTTCGCTCGGCAGCATTTAAACGCTCTGCGGACCGCCCCCTTCGATAACACGGAGAGCGCGTTGAGTGGCCGCGGGCGGCACGTTGAAGGCCACCACGGGCTGGGTCAGCCCCTTCAGGTTGAGTGTGCCAACTTCTTCGAGAGCCATCATCTCCTCGACCGCAATAGCGACGCGCTGATCGACGAGAATTTGTCCATCCTCGGCTTCGGCGCATAGTCGGGCGGCGAGGTTGCACACCGTGCCGATCGCGGTGTAGCCGGAGCGTTCGGCAAAGCCGATTTGCCCGAGCGTCGCGTAGCCCTGGGCTATGCCAGCGCCAAAGCCAAGTTCACGGCCGCGCCGTCGCCAAGTTGCGGTCAATTTGCTGGCGGCCTCCCGCATCGCCATCGCCATCTTGACCGCGCGCACAGCTGGGTCAGGGATCGGGACAGGATCGTTGAAGAAAACCATGATCCCATCACCGGAGAACTGATCGAGCGTCCCCTCAAATTGGCTGACGAGCGGCCCAAGAGCGCCGTGATATTCACGCAGGAAATTGAGCACTTCCTCGGGCTCGGCGGTTTCGGTGAAGGCGGTGTAGCCGCGCAGGTCGCAGAACACTACGACGATCTCGCGGCGGTGGCTTTCGAGGATCTTCTCGTCGCCTTGGGAGACGATCATCTCCGCCAGCTGCGGTGCGAGGAAGCGCTTCAGTCTTCCAACACGGCCAAGCTCTTCGACCTGTTCAGCAACCCGCGCCTCAAGGCCCCGATTCAGCTCTGCCACCTCTTCGGTGCGTTGGCGCAGTTCCGCGAGGAGCCTCGCGTTCTCCATCGCGATGACCGCCTGTGCGGCGAAGTTCTGCAATAATGCGATTTGTTTCTCGCTGAACGGACGTACTTCTGGTCGAGAAGCGGTGATAGCGCCAAGCAGTGCCCCGTCCTTGCGCAGCGGCACAAACAGCGCCGTGCGGACACCACCGCTGTCCATGGGGAGGCGAAGCCGCGGTGAGGCGTTGGCGTAGCTGTCAGTGACGCGGACGTCGGGGATGTGAACAATCCGCGCGCCGCTCACAAGGCGCGCCAGCGGGCCTCCTTCCTGCGGACGCCTCGGACTCAGTTGGCGCTCGGCTTCGATCCACTGCGCCTCCCCGCGAGCCGCGACAAGATGAAATTCGTCCCCCTCGCGGATCAGCAACCTGCCGAATACGCCACCGCAAAGCCTATGCGCCTTCTCCAATATCGCGTCGAACACGGGCGTGAGGTCGCCGGGCGAGCTGTTGATGACCTGCAACACCTCAGCGGTCGCGGTCTGCTGAGCGAGCGCCTCGCGCGTCTCGGTCAGGAGCCGCGCATTCTCCATTGCAATGACCGCCTGCGCTGCAAAATTCTCCAACAACGCAATCTGCTTGTCGGTGAACGGTCGCACCTCCTCGCGGTGGGCCGTAATGTAGCCGAGCAATGCATTCTCCTTGCGCAAAGGCACCACTAGCAGAGTTCTGATGCCCGCCTCGTCGGAGGCTCGCCCGATCGGATCGTCGGGATCATCCCGCGCTCCAGTCATCATGTCGGGAACGTGAACATACCGTTCCCCCCGCAGCAGCCTTTGCTGTATGGGGCGCGGGTGAAACGGCTGGCTCATCAATTCTGCAAAACGCGGCGGCACCGCATGCGCTGCGACGTTACGAAAGCGTTCGCCGTCGTAGATGTTCAAGCCACCGTGCGTCGCTCCACAAAGCCTGTGCGCTTTCTCCAATATTACGTCGAATACCGGCGCAAGGTCGGCGGGCGAGGAGTTGATGATTTGCAACACCTCGGCGGTCGCCGTCTGCTGTTCCAATGTCTCGCGGGTCTCGGTCAGGAGCCGCGCATTCTCCATCGCGATCACCGCCTGCGCGGCGAAGTTCTGCAACAGCGCGATCTGCTTGTCTGAGAACGGCCGGACCTCCTCGCGATAAATCGTGATCAAGCCGAGTAGCCTCTCCTCTTTGCGTAGCGCCACGGTAACGCAGCTGCGCGCGCCATGGCGCAAGAATGCCTGCGCCACCGGTACGCCGCGGTACTCCGCTTCCCGGAGATCCGGCGCGGAGATGACCATCTCACCGCGAACGATCCGATCTGCAACGGGGCGTCGGTCTCCCACAGGGGGCAGCGGCTGCTGCAAGGCTTTGACAAGCTCGGTGGGTAACCCTCGAAAAGCGACCCAATGAAACCGCTCGCCATCCCAGATCGACAGCGTCCCAAAAACCGCCTCGCAGACCCGGGTCGCCTTCTCGAGAATTGCGTCGAAGACCGGTACCAGATCGCTGGGCGAGGAATTGATTACCTGGAGGACCTCGGCGGTTGCGACCTGCTGATCTCGTGCCGCGTCACGCTCGGCTTTGCACTCGGCAAATTCAGCCTCGCGCTCGGCAAGCTGACGTTCGAGATCGGCTATCCGCTGATCGGGGTTGGCTACGGTGCTGTCGGGCGTCGTGCTCATGTGTGCGGACCTCGTCGGGACCGGCCTTACGGGCAGATCATACCGTGATCAACACGGCCACCCACAGGTTGTTGATCAGGACGATCACCGCAGCGTCGCCGAATGACCGCTATCCGCCGGCCCTGTCGGCTTACCCTCCTTCCGACGAAGGGCGGGTTACGGCGCATCCTTCCCATTCCCGCTCGCTCCGGCGGAGGTCGGCTAACTGAACGGACACCGGCCGTTCAGCCTAGGCGGCGGGAACGGGTCAAAGTGCCCCATTCCGAACCCTGATCTGCGGGATCGGCGCGAGTTTGGATCATCTTGACCATTTCGTTGGTTTCTCCAGGATGGCGGGATGACGCTGAGGTGGGCATAGCGGCTGGTCTGCCGATCAGCGAACGTCGGCGCTAAACTCGCAGCGGACCTGGCCATGCAGACAGCGGCTTTGGGTACGAGCACCCGACAGAACCTGACAATCGCGGCGCTCGGCGTTGTCTATGGCGACATCGGCACCTCGCCTCTCTACGCGGTCAAACAGTGTTTCCACGACGCTGCCGCGATAACAATGCCGCGGGTATTCGGCGTGCTCTCGCTGATCGTCTGGGCTCTGACCATCATCGTCACGATCAAATACATCATCGTGCTCATGCGGGCCGACAATCGCGGCGAAGGTGGAATTTTTGCGTTGACCATTCTCGCTCTTCGGTCTTCCGCCGGAAGAAGAAACCGATGGATTCTTTTTGCAGGGCTGATCGGGGGCTCCTTGTTCTTTGGGGATGGCATACTCACGCCGTCGATATCGGTGCTTAGCGCGGTTGAAGGCCTGGAGGTCAAAGCGCCCGAATTACAACCTTACGTACTGCCATTGACACTGAGTTTGCTGGTACTTCTTTTCATTTTACGAAAGCGTGGCACGGGTCGCGTCGGCCTATTTTTTGGTCCGCTCATGATCGTCTGGTTTTCGACGATCGGTTTATTGGGTCTCGCTCAGATCGCGCAACATCCAACAATTATTGGGGCACTCAACCCACTATATGGGGTTGAGTTAATCATGAGCGATCCGGCCTCTGGTTTCATCCTGCTGGGGGCCGTTGTTCTTGCTGTAACAGGAGCCGAAGCGCTTTATGCGGATATGGGACATTTCGGCCGGACTCCGATCCGCCGCGCCTGACTGGGGTTGGTGTTCCCGTGCTTGTTGCTGAACTACTTCGGACCGGGACGTTGCTGCTCACTGATCCGGAAACGCTGCAAAATCCGTTCTACCGGCTCGCACCGAATTGGGCGGTGTACCCGCTCGTGATCCTGGCCTCCGCGGCGACGGTGATCGCCTCGCAGGCGGTGATATCGGGCGCCTTTTCATTGACAAACCAAGCGGTACAGCTCGGCTATTTGCCACGAATGCAGGTGCGCCACACTTCCGCGCAGGAGAGGGGCCAGGCGTTCGTTCCTGAGGTGAACACAATCTTGTTTCTGGCCGTGGTTGCCACGGTAGTTGGCTTTCGCTCATCCAGTGCACTCGGCGGGGCTTACGGCGTTGCCGTTACCGGCACGATGGCGGTCGATACAATTCTAGGCTTCACATACTTGGCCTTGAGCGCGAAATGGCCGATTTGGCTCCTGGTTCCTTTGTTCAGCATATTTGCAATCGTCGATGTGTTGTTCTTCAGTGCCAACTTGTTGAAGGTCATCGAAGGTGGTTGGTTTCCGATTATCGCCGCGACTTTCGCATTCACGGTCATGGGAACATGGTGGCGAGGCAGACGGTTGATTGCGGATACCCGCGCGCGCGATGCATTGCCGCTCTCCTTGTTCGTTCGAGACCTCAACCCGGAATCGCTGATGCGGGTGTCGGGGACGGCGATTTTTATGACCCGCGACATTAGCCAAGTCCCGGTCGTGCTGCTTCATGCCTTGAAACACTACAAGACGCTGCACCAGCGCGTGGTTTTGATGCAGGTCAAAACCGAAGACGTCCCGCATGTGCTCGACGAGCGGCGCCTTGAAATCGACGAAAGAGGAAAAGGCTTCTATACGATGCTCGTACGTTATGGCTTTATGGATGAGCCAAATGTTAATCGCGCGCTTGCCCAATGCCGGCTGGAGCACTTCCATACCAATCTGATGGAGACATCATTTTTTATCGGACGCGAGAAGCTACGACTTCGGTCTCGCCGCGGGCTCGCGTTTACGCGTTAGTGGGGGCCCGAACTATTCGCTTTTCTGGCATGGCGCGATCGGTTGTTCATCTTCTTGAGCAACCTCGCCCTGGATGCGACCGAGTTCTTCCGCATTCCCCCGAACCGGGTCGTTGAGCTGGGCGGGCAGATCGAAATTTGAGACGTCACGGGCGAGCCCGCGCGGAGTGTGACGCCAAAAGACGAAGGTTTGGAATCGGCGCGATTGAGCCATCCGGTCGCGGTGCGCGAGTGCGTACTGTTGCCCCATAAGGGTCATTCGAGACCAGGGTAGTTGGAACGGCGAGTCCGGAATGCTGTTGTTGGCCGATCCGCGTACTAATGGAGCGGTATGCCGATCTTAGCCGTTCCGATGTACGGGTTAGATTTGATATTCAATATTGTCAGGAAGCTGATCAAGTTCCATTTCGAGATTAAGTGAAGACTTAAATTGGTTTTTTGCAGCCCGTGTTGAATGTCAGACAATCGGGAATAACGCCCACTGCGGCGTAATGGACCACATGCTGGGCCTGCGGGAGGACCAGCCGGCGCGCGAGCCTAAAGGCAAAACCTTGCCGGGGTGGGCGTTGTGGTGCTCCCGGGCTCGGACCGTCTTCGCTTTGGGTGCGGAACACTTGCTGGATAGCCAGCGTGGTGGTGCGGACGTCAACAGCCCGTTATGGCATCGGACGGCTCTTCGGGGTGTCGCATCATCATCTCGCCACACTGAAGCGACGCCGTCTCAGGCGAGGTCATCGGTGGCAGCTCATTCAGGATCGTCCGGAGCCGAGTGTCGGTTTCGGGCTCAAAGCTGCTGTGTCCAGCCGTCGTGATGAAATAGCTGACCGCGTTATTGCCGGCATCGCGTAAGGCCCGCACCAGGGCTTCCGCCTGGTAGAGATGGCACACCCGATCGTAACGCCCATGCACGACATGAACGGGGATGTCCTTCAGTCGGGCGATATGGTCGAGAATATAGTTGTTATCGCGATTGGTCGCGCCGCCGGCACCAAGGAATCCGCCATTGATCATGTAGTGGATGAGGATCCTAGCGGCGGTTAGGGCGTACTTCTGGTTTGGCAGATCGTGGCTGTTTTCATCGCGGTTGAGGCGGCTGGCACTGCCTTCCCAGGCGACACAGGCCGAGGCGACTTTCATCAGGCGCTCCCGTTCTGCGTCGGTACGCGGCGGCGAGGAGAAGGCCTTGGCCAGACCCTTGACGACATCGCCGCGATCTTCCGGGGGAATGACATCGACGAAGTGTCGCCAGGCCGTAGGAAAGTCCAGATAGGCGCCGGGAGTCGGCATGGCGAGCGGGTCTGCCGCGAATTCGGCGGCATTGCCCTGGAAGAAATAGTCGACGTCCGCCCTGCGGCACAAAAAGACGCCGCGCAGGATCAGGGTCTGTACCGTTGCGGGATGCGCGATGGCGTAGGCCAGGGCGAGCGTGCCGCCCCAGCTGCCGCCAAAAACGTGCATCTTGCCGTTGATGTTCAGCTGGTGGCGCAGCGCCGACACGTCGTCGATCAGGTGCTGGGTCGTATTGTCGGTCAGCGCCGGTGTTGCGTCATCATCGCTCGCACCGGGCGTGCTCTTGCCGCAACCGCGCTGGTCGAAAAGCACGACGCGGTATCGGTGCGGATTGAAAAACCGGGCGGACGAGCCGTGGCTGCCTGCACCGGGCCCGCCATGCATGACGATGACCGGCTCGCCGGCGAGCGAGCCGTACTCCTCCCAATAGATCCGATGCTCGGAAAACCCTGGCACAGCCAGATGGCCGGACCGGATGAAGGGTGGGTTCGCAGGCTGGTTATTTGACGCGGCCGTCTGGGTGCTTACATCCACGGAAATTATTTCTGCGACAAATGCGAGGTAGATTGCGAGTGCGAGCAGCGCTGGCTAGGGAGCTTACGCAAAAATGGCGGGCGCTGTCGTTTTGTCGCTCAACTTGAGTCGCACCCGACATTTTGTCGTAGCCTGGGGAGGCTTCAGGAGCCCGGCGCCTACTCCGTTTCGGGCTCTCACCGCGAACTGAACCGGGTAAAGGAAAGATCGGATAAACGCATGGCGTGCCGATCCGCTTGTCTGGGGCCACGGGCCTCGGATCTTCGAGGTGTTCCTGGAACCGACCTGCCCGTTTTCCGTCAAGGCTTTCGCCAAACTCGAAGACCTGCTCGACTAGGCGGGCGAAGACCGCATCACCATCAAGGTCCGCCTACAGTCGCAGCCTTGGCCCATGTACTCAGGCGGTCCAGCAGCATTTACCGGCCGCCCCGCAACGACAGCGGCTGTCATCGGACTCCGCGACGTGAGGTCTGACAACCGGCGCGTACTCGGCGCAGACCCCACGAGCGGGTCCCTCGGGCCGGCTCGCGGGACTTCGGGATGAATCCCGACCCCGGGAACCCCCAGTAATAAGCGCGGGTGGGGTGTTTTAGCCCCGGATTTAGCTACAAAATTTTAATGTAAGATTCGTTCGTTTTTCGCGAATAAAACTCGCGGGACGATTGCCCCGATGCGGAAAATTCTCCGCTTGATCGCGGTCCTTTCGGCCGGCACGTCATCACTTTGGAACCGGCGTTACTTGCGGAGCATGGTCGATGGCTCCTGGCTCATGAACTCTCACAGGTATGCCAGCACGATTGACTTGGTCCGACATATCTGCGCGTTCACGCAATGCTGCTGTTTCTTAGCATGGTGATGTTTTGCTTTTGGTGCTCTCGGCTCTCGCCCCACGCTGATCGTGTCCGCATGCTGGGGAGGGAAGGGACGGGGAGGCTCAGATGTGAATCGCCCGGCCGTCGACGGCGAGTGCGGCTTCTTTGATCGCCTCGCTGAGGGTCGGGTGGGCGTGGCAGGTGCGCGCGATGTCCTCGGCCGAGGCGCCGAATTCCTTGGCGAGGACGGCTTCGGCGATCAAGGTGCCGGCGTCGGGGCCGATGATGTGCACACCGAGCACCCGGTCGCTCTCGCTCTCGGCGAGGATCTTGACGAACCCTTCGGTGTAGCCGTTTGTCCGGGCGCGCGGATTGGCGGTGAACGGGAATTTCCCGATTCGATAAGTGACCCCCGCCGCCTTGAGCTCCTCCTCGGTCGGGCCGACCGAGGCGACCTCGGGCCAAGTGTAGACCACCGCCGGGATCGCGTCGTAATCGATAGACGTCCTTTGCCCTGCCAGCCGCTCGGCGAGTGCCACGCCTTCATCCATGGCCTTGTGCGCCAGCATCGGCCCGCGGATCACGTCGCCGATCGCATAGATGCCCGGAACATTGGTGGCGAACCCGTCATCCACCGTGATCCGGCCGTGCTCGTCGCGTGCGACGCCGATTGCTTCGAGCCCCAGTCCCTCTGTCCAGGGCCGCCGGCCGACCGAGACCATAACTACATCCGCCGCAAGGCTCAGCCGCTCGGCGCCCTCGAGCTCCAGGGTCAGATCGTCCTGTCCCGTCTGCACCCCCGCAACCTTGGTGGCGAGTTTGAACTCGATCCCCGATCGCGCGAGCACACGCTGCAGCGCCGTGCCGAGCTCGCGGTCCATGCTCGGGACGATATGGTCGAGCACTTCGACAATGGTCACTTTGGCGCCGAGCCGCTGCCACACCGAGCCAAGCTCGAGCCCGATATAACCGCCGCCGATGACCACGAGCCGGCCCGGCACTTGGTCGAGCGCCAGGGCGCCGGTCGACGAGACGATGCGTTTCTCGTCGATTTCGATGCCGGGCAGAGGCGTGCTTTCCGAGCCGGTTGCAATGATGATCGAAGTCGCGTCGATATCTTGCGAGGCGCCGTCCGCGCCGCTGACGACGAGCCGTGCCGGGCCCGCAATCCGCCCCTTGCCCTTGAGCCAATCGATCTTGTTTTTGCGGAACAGGAACTCGACGCCGCGGGTCAGGGTCGTCACGACCTTGTCCTTGCGGCCCATCATCGCCGCGAGGTCGAGCGTGGCTTCGCCGACCCTGACCCCGTGCTCGGCGAGCTCGCGCCCGGCCTCGGCGAATTTATGGGAGGACTGCAGCAGCGCCTTCGACGGGATGCAGCCGATGTTGAGACACGTCCCCCCGAGGCTGCCGCGGCTCTCGACGCAAGCCGCTTTGAGCCCGAGCTGAGCGGCGCGAATCGCCGCGACGTAACCCCCCGGACCGGCCCCGATGACGGCGATGTCGTAACGCTCGGACATGGCACGAATACTCACATGTCGAATAGAAGGCGCGAGGGCTCCTCGACGCACTCCTTGATCCGCACGAGGAATGTCACCGCCTCGCGGCCGTCGACGATGCGATGGTCGTAGGAGAGCGCGATGTACATCATCGGCCGGATCTCGATCTTGTCGCCGGCCGCCACCGGCCGCTTCTCGATCTTGTGCATGCCGAGGATCCCGGACTGCGGCGGGTTTAGGATCGGCGTCGACATCAGCGAACCATAGACGCCGCCATTAGTTATCGTGAAGGTACCGCCCGAGAGATCCTCGATCGTCAGCTTGCCGTCGCGCGCCTTGTGGGCGAGGGCGGTGATCGCCTGCTCGATCTCGGCAAAGCTCAGCCGGTCGGCGTCGCGCACGACCGGCACGACCAGCCCCTGCTCGGTGCCGACGGCGACCCCGATGTCATAATGGTTTTTGTAGATGATGTCGTCGCCGTCGATCTCGGCGTTGACCGCCGGCAGCTCCTTCAGCGCGACGATCGCCGCCTTGACAAAGATCGACATAAAGCCGAGCCGAACCCCGTGCTTCTTCTCGAAGCTGTCGCGGTAGCGCTCGCGCAAGGCGATCGCCTCACTCATGTCGACCTCGTTGAAGGTGGTAAGCATCGCAGCGGAGTTCTGCGCCGCCTTCAAGCGTTCGGCGATCCGTCGCCGCAGGCGGCTCATGCGCACGCGCAGCTCGCGTTCGGCGGAAGCGGGCGGGGGAAGTTTGGGCGCCGGTGCGCGCGCGGCGATCACATCCGCCTTGCTGATCCGGCCGCCGGGCCCGGTCGGGGCAATCTGCGCTGTGTCCAGCCCGCTCTCTTCGATTAGCTTTCGGACCGCGGGCCCGGAGCGCTCCAGTGTCAGCTGCCCCTCACCCTCCCGCTTCGCCGGTCCCTCCCTCTCCCCGCGCACGGGGAAGTGAGCGGCCGTTCGTGCGAAGTCGGCGACGGCCGCTCCTTCGGCTATCCTGCCGAGTACCGCGCCGACCGGCACGTTGGCGCCTTCATCGGCGAGGATCTCGGCGAGCGTTCCGGCCGCGGGTGCATAGACTTCCAAGGTTATCTTGTCGGTTTCGAGTTCGGCGACCGGTTCATCGACGGCGACCACTTCGCCCCGTTGCTTCAGCCATTTCGAGACCGTCGCCTCGGTAACCGATTCACCGAGGCTGGGTACCTTGATCTCGGCTGCCATCACGTCTTACGCGGCCAGCGCGTCGGCGACGAGCTTCGTCTGCTCTTCGACGTGGCGCTTGAAGAGGCCGGTGGCCGGGGACGCGGCCTCCGAGCGGCCGGCAAAGCGCGGCCGCTTGGCTGCGATGTCGAGCCCGTCGAGCACCTGTTCGATGCGCCGGTCGACGAAGTTCCAGGCACCCATATTCTGCGGCTCTTCCTGGCACCAGACGATCTCGGCGTTGCGGTAGGGCTGCAGCACCTTGCCTAGGGCGTCGAACGGAAATGGGTAGAGCTGCTCGACGCGGACCAGCGCGACGCGCTCGTCGCCCTTTGCGGTTCGCGCCTTCAAGAGGTCGAAATAGAGCTTGCCCGAACAGAGCACGACCCGGCGCACCCGATCATCCGCGGCGAGCGCATCGCCTTCGGAGATGACGCGATGGAACGAGGTACCCGATCTCATATCATCAAGCCGCGACATGACCTCCTTGGCGCGCAGCAGCGACTTCGGGGTGAAGATGACGAGCGGCTTGCGAAAATTGCGACGGATCTGGCGGCGCAAGGCGTGGAAATAGTTTGCAGCGCTCGTCAGATTGCACACCTGGATGTTGTCCTCGGCGCACAGCTGCAGATAGCGTTCGAGCCGCGCCGAGGAATGCTCGGGGCCCTGCCCCTCATAGCCGTGCGGCAGCAGCATCACCAGACCGCTCATGCGCAACCACTTTGCCTCGCCGGCACTCAAGAACTGGTCGATGATCACCTGGGCGCCGTTGGCGAAATCGCCGAACTGCGCTTCCCACAACACCAGGGCGCTAGGGTCGGCGAGGCTGTAGCCGTATTCGAAGCCGACCACCCCCGCTTCGGAGAGCGGGCTGTCGATGATCTCGAAGAGCGCTTGTCCGGCGCGGACATGGTTGATCGGCACGTAGCGCTCCCCGGTCTCCTGATCAACGAGGACGGCGTGCCGATGCGAGAAGGTGCCGCGCCCGCTGTCCTGACCGGACATGCGGACATGGGTTCCCTCGGCGCACAGCGAGGCGATCGACAGTGCCTCGGCGGTTGCCCAATCGATGCCCTCGCCCGCTTCGATCGTGGCGCGCTTTGCTTCGAGCTGGCGGGCGATCTTGGGGTTGAGGCGAAAGCCCTCGGGGACGGTGACGAGCCCTCGTCCCACTTCCCGCAATATCTCGATCGCGACGCCGGTGTCGCCTCGCCAGTCGTCATCTGGCGCCTCTTCGAGCCCGGCCCAGGCGCCTTCGAGCCAGTCCGCCTTGTTTGGGCGATAGCTCTTGGCCGCCTCAAACTGTGCTTCGAGGTCGGCGATGAAGCGGGTTGCCGTCGCCGCAACTTCGGCCTCGTCGACAACGCCGGCGGCGACAAGGCTATTGGC
>Ga0306924_10006380_pt1 | contig 11753 bp, 7 predicted proteins | sample sta12Can44000111_FD_203756 | JGI IMG/M metagenome (GOLD analysis project Ga0306924, IMG submission 203756) | Lab enrichment of tropical soil microbial communities from Luquillo Experimental Forest, Puerto Rico - statanox.12C.anox.44.000.111 (v2)... | ecosystem: Environmental > Terrestrial > Soil...
TGCAGGGACTATGCCTGCCGTTTCGCGGCTTCTCGCGCTCCGGCGCAACTATCTCGACGGCCCTGCTGCGCGGCATCTCCCGCCCGATCGCAGAGGATTTTAGCTTCGCCCTGGCGCTTGTCATCACGCCGCCCGTGATCGGCCGCTCGCTTTACCGGCTCCTCAAGTCAAAGGAATGGAGCAGCAGCGCCGACCTGGTCCAACTCCTCCTGCCGGGGGCATTCGGAATGGTATTCAGTTTCCTGGCGGGATTGGCGGCATTGCGATTCCTATCGGCCATGTTGGAACAGGGACGGTGGAAATACTTCGGCTATTATTGCCTGGCCGCGGCCGCGGTAGTCGCCGCCGCGGCCCGGTTATTGCCGCCGGTGTTGTGACATGACTGACGCGATCTTTTTTTCACCTCGTTGCAGCTCCATCTGAAAAACGCCTGCGCCTTTCCCTATTAATAATAGGGTTACCGGTGTAGTGAGGTTTTGAACTACTTGAAGACGGAGGATGCGATCTCATGAAAATGGCGTTTAGCTTGATCGGGCTCGGGCTGATTGGTCTCTGCGCGCTGCCGGCGTACACGGAAAGCCGCCAATCAGACAAGGACAAGGATAAGGACAAATCGGAGAAAAAAGTAATCACCTCCAAATCCGGACTGAAATACGAGGACTTGAAAGTGGGCACCGGCGAGGAGGCCAAGTCGGGGACAACCGTTGAGGTCCATTACACCGGCTGGCTCAAGGACGGTAAGAAATTCGATAGCAGCCTCGACCGCAAGCAGCCCTTTTCCTTCAAGCTCGGCGCTGGCACGGTCATCAAGGGCTGGGACGAGGGCGTGGCAGGCATGAAGGTCGGTGGCAAGCGCAAGTTAACGATCCCGCCGGAACTCGGCTACGGCGCCCGCGGCAAGGGGACCATCCCGCCCAACTCCGAGCTGATCTTCGAAGTCGAATTGCTCAAGGTGAAAAAGTAATCGAAGAAAGCACGACCCTCGCCGTTAGCGATCTTTCGCAAAATAATCGGCCAACTCCACTGCGCGCAGCGGCAAGCGCGTCGCTGGGCCTTTGCCGAAAGCCAGGTGAAGTTTGAGCGATGCCGGCTCAAAAACCATCGTTTGCAGAGTCCAGGACCCTTGATGGACCAGATCCAGTTGTTTGGACAGATGGGCAACATTAAATGTCTGGATCTCGCGGCTCGTTTCCAGCTTGGCGAAACGGTCGCATGACATGGAGGTGGCCAATTCCTTGCTTCGGAAGTGGTTGGTGCAAGCACAGAACCCTGCCGCCGACCGGCGGACGGCCAGGCTTTTGGTTGTTATCTCAAAGACGGCCCCTTGTTTCCGGTCACAGATCGCGACATTTTGCATCGTGGATCGTCTCAAGGACCGGAGCAACTTCTCCGCTTCCTCAATGGTCGTACATTCTTCCATGACTCGCCGCAGAGCTAGGGTATAGGGAACCCCCGCCGGGTCGAGCGGGACCGAACCATCGGCGGCGGAATTCACGGTGAGGTCCGCGAGCGCCAGTCCTGCCTCGTTGATGGCGGAAAAACAACCCACCATGCCCGGGTAGGTGATAGAAGCAAAGGCCCGCTTCCCCTCGGGCCGGTAAACGGCCACTAAGGTGTAGTCCGTAAGTGGACCGACCGGCGACCAATCGAGGTTCCGTCCGAATAAGGGGCCCCCGGTGGCGCTGTGCTCGGCGTCCACGAACAAAGTAGAACAGCCGCCCAGCTTCCTCAGATCGGGAATCGTGTTGGCGAAGATCAGCAGATCGCGATCCCAGCTGGAGCTCTTCGCCGCGGCGTCCAATTCCTTGAGGTGGTCACGCGGGAACTGCGCCACCATCAGATTGCCGGTCTTCAGCAGCAGCGGATAAATTCGCTCCCAGCCGCGCTCCTTGACGACTGCGTCGGCAAGTTTCACGAGTTGAAATGCGGGTTTGAGCGCCAGGACCCCCATCTGGTCCCCGATTTCTTCCGGCGATCCCTGAACCACAAGCACGGGAATGCTGTTAACATATTTCAGTTCCCCTTTGCCGTGCCTGGCCTCGGGGTATCGATACGGCTCGTCTCCAAGCGCTGTTGCTGCCCAAAAAATGAACGCCGAGAAAATGACCCATTTCGTGAATTGGGGCTTGCACATGACCCGGTTCCTCCAACATTGCCGAGATTTTCCGGCTAGCTCGATTTTATTGGCTGACTTATTATAACAACGACTGCTTTGCAGTAGACAAATTCCATTTGCCGCTTGGCTGAGCGCGAGGCGTGGATGCCGCACGGGGATTGCCCGCCGTATCTCACGCCTTGGCAAGCACGCCCCTTTTGATGAAACCCATTGGTACTAAACAATTTAACCTATGTTTTGCTTCCGTATCTCACCTTGCCATGAGATACGGGAAGCAGAGCAAAGAGGGACAAATGGCCATTCTTAGCGAAACCGAGCGCACCATCGAATTTGAATTCGTCCGGGCTACGGAGAACGCCGCCCTGAATGTCGTTCACTGGCTCGGCCGGGGGGAAAAGGAGAAAGCCGACGCGGCCGCCTGCGATGCCATTTATGGCGTCTTCGACCTGGTGAATATCTGCGGCGAGGTGGTCATCGGCGAAGGAATCAAGGATAACGCTCCGGGAATATTCGTGGGAGAAAAGCTCGGCACCTGGACGCCCGGCAGTCCGCGTTTCGATATCGCGCTCGACCCGATCGATGGAACCAGCAACCTGGCCAACGGCCTGCCCAACTCGATCTCGGTGATCGCGGCCAGTCATGTGGACGCGGGAGAAGGCCATGCCATGCGCAACTTGCCCAGCTTTTATTCCCGCAAATTGGCGTACGGGCCAGCTGTGGTGAAGGCCATTCGCCACGGCATGAAACCGATCATGCTCAATGACCCGCTGGAACAAATCCTGCCGCGGGTGGCCGAGGCGCTTGGCAAGCGCGTACCCGAACTGGTGATCGTGTTGCTCAACCGGCCGCGGCACGCCGAGATGATTGCCCAGGTGCGCCATTGCGGCGCCGCGCTACGCCTGATCACCGATGGGGATATAGCGGCGGCCGTGGCGCCATCGCTGCCCGATTCCGGAGTGGATTTGTATTGCGGCATCGGCGGGACGCCGGAAGGCATTCTCACCGCCGCCGCGCTCAAAGCCCTGGGCGGCGCCATGCAACTGCAGATGTGGCCGCGGGACGACGAGGAACGCGCTTTGTTATTGCAAAAAACTTCCGCCGCCGAAATGGAACGGGTGTTTCCGGAGGACGAACTGATCCAGGGCGACAGCTCTATTTTTTGTGCCACCGGCATCAGCGACAGCTCCCTCGTGCCGGGCGTGAAGCTCGTCGGTTCCAAGGCGATTACGCATTCCATCCTGATGCGCGCCCGCAGCCGAACCGTCCGCTACATCCGCGCCGTTCACGACCTGGAATCCAAAACCATTCACCTGCGAAGCGCTCAGGGGGATCACAAGATCTGATTTGGCGGCAAGCGAGTGGCTAATATAGATCATGCTGTCTTTTGCAGAGCGATCTCTTTGCAGCGTTTCAAATCGAGCTTACCGGTTCCGAGAATCGGCAGTTCCGGAATCTGGAAAAAGTCCCGCTGGCGCGGCACCCACAGGTTCGGCAAGCCGAGGCCGTTCAGGCGCGGCCAGATCTGCGCGACTTCCATGCCCACATGAAGCACGATGAGCCGTTCGCCCTTGGTTTCATCCGGCACTGCCGTGACCACACAGACGCGCTCACTGGCGCCCAGGAGAGTATGCAGCTCATCTTCGATTTTCTGGTGGGGCACCATTTCGCCGCCGATCTTGCTGAAGCGGGATAGGCGGTCGGTAATGGTAATGAAACCGTCGTCATCCATTCTGGCGATGTCGCCAGTGACGTACCACCCGTCGCGAATCGCGTCTCGGGTCGCTTCAGGCCGGTTGAGGTATCCCGCCATGACGTTGGCGCCGTAGATAAGCAGCAAACCCTCCCGGCCGACGGGCACGGGCGCAAACGAGTCGGGATCGACAATGCGAGCTGCGACTCCAGGAAGCGGCTGCCCGATCGTGCCCTGCTTATTGCCGATCTGCCGGAAGCCATCCAGGTCTTTGTCCGGAACGTTCCCCACCGCGGCCGGGGACAACTCGGTGCAGCCGTATCCTTCCAGCGGCCCGATTTGGAACGTTTGCAGAAATTCCTTGGCCAAACCGGGCGGGAGTTTTTCGGCTCCGCACCAGAGGAACCGCAAAGAGGCAAAATCGCCCGGCTCGCAACGCTTCATGCATAGACGCAGGAAGGTGGGCGTGGCCAGGAAAATGGTGCAGCGATGCTGGCGGCACAATTTGCCGATCTCCCGGCTCTGGCGCGGATCTGCATGAAAAACCATCGAGGCGCCGACTTGCAAGGGCAGCCAAAGCGTCACGGTGTAACCGAAGCTATGAAAAAAGGGCAAAATGCCCAGGACCCGGTCTTGCGGCCGCGGGTCGATCGTCTGGATGATCGACTCGGCGTTGGCCGCGAGGTTGCGGTGACTGAGCACGACGCCCTTGGGATCGCCTGTACTGCCGCTCGAGAAGATCACCGTCGCCGGATCATCGGGCTGATGCCGGCGCAGGCCGAGCACCCACCGTTCCAGGGCGATCCTGGGCAGGAGCAACACATTCAGGAAGGCCCGAATCTTTTGCCATGTAGAGATCCCGGCCGTGATTTCTTCCAGAAAGAGTTGTTCCACACCCTCTCCCGCGTCCAGGGCGACGCGCTGCGTGAATCGGCGGGAAGTCAGAATATGCCGGAGATTGCACTGGCGAGCTGCCGACTGAACCACCGCGGGTGAAGAAGTGTAGTTCAGATTGACCGCCACCTTGCCAAGGAACGCCAGGGCGATGTTGGCCAGCGCGGCGGGGGCGCCCGGCGGCAGCCAGATCCCGACCATTGGGCGGTCCTGATCCAACATGGATCGGAGCCGGCGCGACAGACAAATGGCCCCGACCAGCACCTTGCCGTAGGACAGTGTGCCCTGTTTGCCGAGCAGCGGATCGATGATGCACGGGCGAAAGGGATGACGGGAAGCCAGGCGCACGAACTGGCGGTGTACCGGCCGCTTGTAAGCACTGCGCTCGATGGCACAGTCGGCGGACAGTTTCTGAACGGCCTGCCGGACGTCGGCCGCCTGGGCGGTCGCCGGCATCGGTTCCCCGAAGGCCACCGTCACGGGGTACGGCAACTCCAAAGGCCATTTCCAGATGAGCTTGCTCCCCCAGTAACTGAAGATGCTGCCCCAGATGTGTTCGAGGCAAACCGGAATGATCGGCGCGGGGCAGTGTTTGACAATCTGTTCGAATCCCCGATGAAAAGGCAGCAAAAAGCCGGTACGCGTAAACCGTCCCTCCGCGAAAATGCACACCACTTCGCCCCGGGCCAGGGCATCCGCCGCCTGCCGCAGGGATTGGACGATTGAGCGAGGCCCTCCCCCCCTGTCGATCGGGATCACGCCTGCCCATTTGAGAAGGTGCCTGAGGCCGAGCTTCCGCGTCCAGCCCGCGAAGATCACAAAATGAATGAAGCGCTTCTGGGCTGCCAACAGGAACAACCAATCGAAATAGGTCACGTGATTGCACACCAGGAGCGCAGGCCCGCCGGCCGGGATATTGCTCCGGCCGATCACCCTTAACCGATAAATAGTATGGCAACAAATCCAAATGGGAATTCGCACCAGGAGGATGGGCTTGAACCAAAACAGCCCCAGCAAAGCAAGTACCAGGGCGGCCGCGGCCAACCATACGGCTGTCCCTGGATCGAGAGCGGCAGTGGTGAGCGGTGAGTTCATGGCGGCGTTGCGCACGTCCCGCGCTGGCATGTCGATAACCGCGCGATTCAACGCCGGTCATTGTAATTAGTTCGTATTCCCGGTGCAACCAAGACGTTGAAGTATCGTGCGGCGTGAGGCGTGTCGCGATTCTGTCCACGCCTCACGGTGCGTTGGCTCAGTCATCACTCAAGCTTTGGTAAAAATCTTTATAGTCGATGCCCAGGCGTTCGAGACATTCCCAGACGAAGGTAATGGGCAGAGGATCGGCCTTCTTGCGAAGGGCATACCAGGTCGTTTGTTTTCGTTCGATGCGGCCCTGGAGGCGCAACGTTCCGTGCGAGCCCTTTCCTTCGGTCGTTGCCTCTACTCCGAACGGGGCCAATCGAGCCATCAAGCTCCGGAAGTCGGGAATGCGGTGCCTTTCCATCCGTTTGCGGATCATGGCGCGCCAGCGCTTGCGCGGGTCCTTTGCGGGGAGCTCCAGAGTTCCCCGCCGCTCCAAAACGATACCGGCCCAGGAATTTTCGCCGGCGTTCATGCGAAGCCGGTTGAGGAGGAGAAGCGTTTCGTTGTCTTTCTGGGCCTCCCACCCGCGCAGCGTCTTGATTTCGGGCAGACACTCGGCGCGGCAAAGCAAATATTTCCCCATGGGGAGCTGGGCAAACACCAGTGGGCCTATCGAGTCGAGCCGGGCAAACAGGTCCGGATAATTCTCCCATTCCTCCAGCACAGCGCGGTTATAGAACGCATCGACCAGCCCGACAGTCCGGGCAGCCTCCGGATACGCGCGGTCGTTTGCGGAAGGGGCCAGACGATCGATCGGACTGAAAAACACTTTGCGATCGTCATCCAGGAAGCAACTCAGGACACCCCCGAGCACAAACCCGTTCTTAGGCTGAAGGATTGGGGCAACTTCAATATCGCTGCCGATCCAGCCATCGAGGCTGGAGTGGGCGATCCGGCTTTCGTGGGCCACCCCATCTACGATATAGAATACCGTGTGCTCATCCCGGCTGCCGTATCCCTGGGCGAGGATAACTTGCCCGAACGGCAAGACCTTTTCCTTCCCCGAATCATCAAGCCCTTTTTGACTGAACAAGGGACAGTTCCGAAGGGAAGCGGCCAACGGTTCGAGCGCATGCAAGCTCTTTGTCGTTTCATGAATCTCTTCCAGGATGTCCTGGTCGCCGGCCATGCGTTCGAGGTAGAGCCGAACGTATTGAAAATCCGTCCGGGAAGGGAGGGCATATGTTTTGACGGCGGGAATTCGGAAAGAAAGATACCCCTGAAGGAGGGCCTGCCTGCCGGCAGCCGCGGTCATTTCCGCCAGAAAATCGCGCGTGACGGTCCAGAACAGCGCCCGGCGGATTTCCCCGATGACATGGGCGACGAAGCTGAGTTCCTTGCGCGTCTTGTCCGGCACGCGCTGGAAGTAAGGCGCCAACCCCCCGAGCAGGTCATGGAGGATGACAGCCGTCCCGTACAAAAGGGCGGGGATTTCGGCCGGTTCGGCGCAATCCAACCCCACATGGCTGTGGAGGACTTGCCGGATTCTTTCAGACATCTGGGCGATCCACCTCTCGACCTCGCGTTGCGGTTTGAAATAGTCATGCATGGCCCCCTGCGAGACGGCCAGCATGAGCAATTCCTGGGTCGTCTTTACGGCGGGTAGTTCCGAAGTATCATGGAGCCCCACGCTCTCGGAGTACGGCCACAATTCATCACAGGTTTGCAGGAAGGGCAAGAGCGGATCGAAATCCGCCCCGTTAATGCTATGGGCGAGCGCCAGAAGCCGTTGGTAGTACAAAGGGGAAGAACCCGGCGTTTGCAGCCGGCGCCGCGCCTGACTCAGGAGCCTTGCCAGGTCCTTTTCGCGCCGGTACTGGCCCGTGACCAGGCCATGCAGCGCGGCGTCCAGGTGGACTGCCATTTCTTCCAGACGCTTGCGTTCCAGAACTTCCGCATAAGGCTCGCGGGCTTTACTCTCTTCATTTTCGCGAGGCGTGCCGGCCACTAACTGCATCTGAGCAGTCAATGAAATGGGACCCGGTGCCTCCGGGCGCACAGGTGCCTTCATGACTTTACTCCGGTTAGGCGTTCTGCCGGTTGAGGTGCGGCTGGGATTTGACCTCTTTTCTCTCGTTCCGTCAATATTAACTTTAACAGCAAAAGGCCAAAGGACTCAAGGCTGGCTTCCGAAAATGCGGCTCATAATCGCGGTAGAGATACCGGCTCCAGCCCGGCGATTAGCCTCGGAACGAGTCCTAATCCTGCTCTTACTCTTAATCATCTTCCTGATCGTAATCCTCATCTTGCTCTTTCTCTGGCGTTACAAGCCGGTCGACCTCTTCGCGAATTGTGTGTGCGAATTAAAACCGGCTTTCATCCGCGCCTGGGTACCTGGACGCCGTGCATCAACGCGTGACAACTGGCGTCGGCAAAGCAGGCGTGACGAACAAGTCCCCTATGACGATATCCGGCTCCTGGTCGCGCATCTGTCATCCGCACAAATAGCTATTGACGCCATTCTGTCATTCCATGCCACTTGACCAAAGTCAGAGAAATGCTGTATGCTCGACGAGTTTAAATTCCATCTCTGTTTCATTCGATCTTGCTGTCACCCCTCACTGAAACGAATTGCTCATAGTGAAATGCATTTTTTGTTGACATCTCGATGACCTTCAAATTCCACGGCGACAATCAAAGGCACAGACGGCCGGCCAATCCCTCTTGGCCACCTGTGCCTCCGAGCGACATTGTTCCCCAAATTGCCGTCATCTTAAAACCAACGTTGTCGTAGCTTTTTGCATCGCCGCCAGATCGCGGCTCGCCGCCACGGCAGCCATCATTTCCGCATCCGTTACGGCGTCTAAATTGTCCAGCGGGCTGGCCGTCCGTGCCACTCCTTTCTCCATAACATGCGTATAGATCATCGTCGTGTTCACGTCTTTGTGTCCCAGCAGTTCTTGCACAGTGCGGATGTCGATGCCGCGCTCGAGCAAGTGCGTGGCGAAGGAATGCCGAAACGTGTGGCTGGAAACACGTTTGGTCAAGCCAACGGCCCGAACCCTCTCGCTGATGGCGAGCTGTAGCGCCGCCTCGTGGACGTGAAAGCGGCCGACCTTTCCCGACCGCGGATCGCGCGACAGTTGCCGCGAAGCGAACAGGAACTGCCAGCCCAGCTCGCGCACCGCATTCGGATACTTGCGCTCCAGCGCATCCGGCAAAGGAACGTGGGCGATCCCGCGACTCAGATCCTTTTCATGCTGTCCGCGCCGGACATCCAGTTGCTTCAGCAGCGCTGCCTTGAGGGCGCCGGGCAGCATAACGACCCGGTCTTTGTCGCCCTTGCCTTGGCGGACTACGATCTGATTCCGGTGCCAGTCGATATCTTTGACGCGCAGCCCGCAACATTCCAACAGCCGCATCCCGGTCCCGTACATCAGCCGTGCCATCAGCTGATACAAGCCGGCATAGCCGTCGATTGCCTGCAGGACCTGGCGCACTTCCGCTCGTGTCATGACCACCGGTAACCGCCGCGGCCGCTGCGACTTGATTGCCCGGATCAACGGCAACTCCACTTCGAGCACTTGCTGATAAAGAAACAAGAGCGCGTGCAGCGCTTGCGACTGCGTGCTGATCGAGACATGGCCTTGAACGGCCAGGTGCGTTAGAAACTCTTCCACTTCCAGGCCTCCCATTTCCAAAGGGTGGCGCTTCTTATGAAAGAGAATGTATCGCCGCATCCAGTCGAGATAGCACTCCTCGGTGCGAACGCTGTAGTGTCGCGCGCGGAGGACTGCCCGCGCGCGGTCCAGTAGTTTCGGTGGCTGAGCGCCCGGGAAGCTGGATTCTGCCTCGGGGCGGAGTCGTGCAATTTCCGGCCAGGGGACAGTTTGCCCAAGGACTTCGCGGTAAAGAAACGCCAGCGCCTGCCGCGCCTGGGCTTGCAATCCAACGCCGTAGCCAGACTGTCCCAGGTGATCGAGAAAGGTCTCGATCTCCTCGCGCCCCATAGAGGCGGGATGGCGTTTGTGGTGGAACAAGATAAACTGCCGATTCCATTCGACGAAGCGAGAAACGGTGTCCGGCCGGTAGCGCCGCGATTCCAGGCGCATGCGCAGTTTGTCGAGCAATTTCGGTGCTTGCCGATCAGTCGCCGGCGGATTATGATCGCTACCAGTGTGCCCGATCGGGACGTACATGGTTTGTCACCGGTTAAGTGAACCTTTGTACATAATGATATGCAGAGTAGCTCGTCAAGAGGAGAGTCCCGATTTAGGCCAATTTCGCGCTGTGTTTGCCGGAGTTTAGACAGCTGGAAATCGGCCGAATTAATCTAGTTCGATGGCTCAGTTCCTGGTCAACGAATCGCATCATGATCTCTGCGAGCTGCTACTTCCGTGGCAACTACATGAACGCCTCATCGGCGCAGTCGCTGCTTGCCGGCATTTGTGCTGAGCCTGAACTCATTCCCGACAAGTGGAACACCTTTGAGCCGATCAATCGTCCATTCTCGCCGGACAATGTGAGCGAAGTGGTCGCTGCACTGGCCCCAAGTTCGACACAGGTCGGTAGCCTGGTCTTCTTCGTTCGGAAGAGCAAGCCGTCTTTCTTATTGTCCGTGGGCTTGCGACTCGGCCCTGTGCAATGGTCTACGCCACACAATTCAATCCACTTTCATGGCCGCGGCCTTTGGAACCGGCGCGAACACCGCGGTGTTTGGGATGGGGACGAACACGTTCTCGCGCGTTACTTGCCTCGTAGTGTGCAGCCTCGCTCTCTCGACTATGCGAGTATTCCAGATTGGCAGGATGACAAAGACCGGTACAAGGACTTCAAGCGTTCCTACACCGGGAAAGAACTCAATGAAATGCTGAGCAAGAGGCAGATTACTGCTCCGTTCGGGCCTTATGGTTGTTTGGCGGACGTTCATTGGTTCAACTATTTCGGTCGAGTGTACGTTGAGGCAATTGGCAGAGAGCGACTGATGGGGGCCGGCTGGGAGCGCGTCGAGGAGATTGGCGAGGGTTTGGCGTGTTACGCCACGGAAAAAATCGATGCCCCAAACAGCCGTGCAAGGCGATTCGCTATCGCCAAGGTGATTGAAGAATTCGTCTGGTCTCCCGGCTGCACCGTAAATGAAAAACAGATACCGGACTTCGACTATTCCGAGCAGCTTTCGGCACTTCCGGCTGAAGCTCTCGATAAGATAAAGTCGGCGGCGAGTTCTTTTCGCGTGCAATTTGCCGGCCTATCGGCGGAAGAGCAGAATCAGGCAAAGCGCGCCTTGGGCCTCGACGAAGAACAAGGGGCAACGTCCTCCGGCCACGTCCGCCATCGAACCAGCGGATGAAGCTTCTATAATTCAGCCGCTGTCAAGCTCCTGCTGAGATTTTCTTTATTTTCTGTTCCTGCCTTGCCTTCCAGGCGCAGTCCGGGCGCTGGAGACGATTGACGACAAGGTTTTGGTCGTCCCTGGCCGATCTTAGTAGTGGCCCGGGCTCTGCTGGCGAGCAACCCGGGGGACCGAAGCAGGTGGGGCACGTTCCGGATTCGGGGCGTGCCCGCCTTGTTTCAAGCCTGGCACACCTGCTTTGGTCAGTAAACGCTTCTTCGATTTTCTCCTCCCCGGGATCACGCCGTCCGCATCGCTGTTGGACTGGCGGCTTCGCTTGGCAGGCGGCCAACGGCTACGCCGAGCCGCTGGCAACGACCTTCTATCCGTGGCCGGAGGCAATCCTCCGGAACACCTAAAAATGTTTTCGCTCACAAGCGATCCATCGAAGCCTGGTGCCGGGGCTACCCTTCTGACCGGCGGCACGCAAACGTGCCAGCTTCAGGGACGGTTCCCCGGACCAGTCCTCGATGCGACGTTTCCGTCGTCTCCCGTGTTTGTTCATCGGTGGATGGTTTCCGACGCTCGTGTTCTACCCAGGTCAGTGCTGCCTCACGCCGCCTCGACCTTGAGGCCGC
>Ga0306924_10006382_pt1 | contig 11752 bp, 11 predicted proteins | sample sta12Can44000111_FD_203756 | JGI IMG/M metagenome (GOLD analysis project Ga0306924, IMG submission 203756) | Lab enrichment of tropical soil microbial communities from Luquillo Experimental Forest, Puerto Rico - statanox.12C.anox.44.000.111 (v2)... | ecosystem: Environmental > Terrestrial >...
ACCTCGAGCTGCTCGAGCTCGTGCTCATGGACACGCTCCGGATCCACGACCTCGAGAAGGATCCCGACCCCGAGATCCAGGGCGACCGCTTCCTGCGCACGCCCGAGAACCGCTTCGTCGTCGAGTTCGCGGTGGACGGCACCGACTACGTGGCGGTGCGCGGCCTCATCGACGACTTCTACGCCGAGGATCCGTTCCGCGCGACGCGCCTGCTCTCCGCCGTCCGGTGGGAGCTCCGGACCGAGCTCGTCGAGACCGCCCTCCGCTGGCGCGAGGGCCGCCTCGCCGACCTGGGCCACCCCTCGCTGGAGGAGGCGCTCTCCTGGTTCGCGAAGCCGGCCGCGACCGGCTCCGCGGCGGCGCGGGCCGGCGCCCCTGCGCGTCCGCCCGGCTTCTTCCTCGCGAGCGTCCGGGGAGGCGCCCTCCTCGAGCGCGCCGCCGCAGCGTTGTCCGAGCCCGCGCGCGAGCGGCTCCAGCTCCAGCTCGTGATGGCGGCGAACGCGGTGCTCGTCGCCGACGAGGTGGATCTCGAGGACGCCGACGCGGTCCGCGGCGCGATGGCCTCCGCCCGGGCGCTCGTGGATCTCGGGCTCGAGGAGCGCGCGGCGGGCGGCGACCCCGCCACCGTCCTCGCGTCCACGCCCGTGAAGGCGCTCTTCCAGGCCGGCTTCGGCCGCCTCCTCGCGCTGCGCTGGCGCGCCGAGCGGCTGCTCGCGACCGGGAAGGCGGGCACGAAGCAGTCGCCCGAGCTCGACCCGCCGCTCGACGACGTCGTCCGCGCCCTCGTCCGCCGTCGCCCGCGCTACTTCCCGGGCATCGAGGTGCCTCGCGAGGACTGGGGCACGCCCGCCGCCGGCGGGTTCCAGCCGCGGCCGTTCCTGTCGGCGGAGGACCTCGCGCGCACCGCCGCCGCGCTCGACGAGGCGGAGCGGATCGTCGCGGCGCGCTGAACATCGGCGCCGCGGCGGCACCGGATCACGGCGCCGCCTCCACGAAGGTCGCCTCCTCCGCCCAGCGCAGCGCCTGCTCCACCTGCTCGTTCGCGAGCAGGAGCCGGTCGCGGAGCAGATCGATCTCCCGCCGCATGTTCGTGTCGAGCAGGTACGGGCCGTCGGTGTTGATCGTGAACCGCACGCCGGCCCGCCAGAAGCGCTGCAGGATCTCGCCGAGCTCCTCGAGGGACGCCACGGACCGCGTGGCGAGGTTCGACGACGGGCAGATCTCGAGCGTCACCCCCCGCTCGCGCAGCATCGCCATCACGTGCTCGTCCTGGGCCGCGCAGATCCCGTGGCCGATCCGGTGCGGCTCGAGCTGCTCCAGCACCGCGCGCACGCCCTCGGCGCCGGTGCGGGCCGTCTCGCCCGTGTGGACGGTGGTCTTGAGCCCCGCCGCGCGGGCGCGGGCGTACATCTCGCGGTAGCGCGCGACCTCCGCTGGCATGAGCTCCACCGCGTGCCGCTCGGTGCCGGCGAGGTCGATCCCCACCACGCCGCGGCGCCGGTAGCGGATCGCCTTGTCGACGATGATCTCGTTCAGCCGCGGCTCGAACTCGCGCGCGAGACAGAAGATGAGCCCCGCCCGCACGCCGTACTCGAGCACCGCGCGGTCCATGCCGCGCAGCGCGGCGTGGATGATGTGGTCGAGGTCGCGCTCGCCGCCGACGTTGCGCTTCATCGGGTTGAAGCGCAGCTCGATGAGCGACACGCGGGAGGACCGGTACTCCTTGCCGATGATCTCGTAGACGCTCCGCTCGAGCGCCTGCGGGGACGACTGGATCTTCTCCGTCCACTGGTGGAGCACCGCGAGGTACTCGTCCAGCGACTTCACCTTCCCGGGCCGGGCGGAGATGAGCTCCCGGAACTCCCAGTAGTCGGAGACCGGCAGCTTGAAGCCCTGATCGTGGGCGATGGACCAGAGGATGTGCGGCGCCACTGCGCCGCCGACGTGGATGTGGAGATCGGAGAGCTCGCGCGACATGGCGCAAGCTAGCTCATCCCTCCGACGTCACGCCCGCTCGGCCTCGTCCGGCGCCGCCTCCGCGGGGGCGCCGAGCGCGAGGCCGCAGTCCGGGCAGTCGGCCTGGCCGGCGGTCGCGACGAAGCGGTGGCCGCACGCCGGGCACTCGATCTCGCCGCCCACGTCGAGGTCCACCCCCCGCTGGCCCCGCTCCGCGGCGCGCGCCGCCTCCTCGTCGCCCAGCATCCCCGACCAGTCCTGGCGCAGGAGCCCGCCCGCCTCCTCCACCTGGCCGTTCGGCGCGTAGAGGTTCCACAGCGGGTGCTGCACCTCCTGCTCCCTCCGCGGCGGCACCTGCTCGATCTCTCCCGCCACGCCGCCCGCCTCGAGCACGTCGAGCATCTCGCGGACCGACGCGTAGCCGCTGCGCGAGAGGAGCGCCAGGCCGCGCTCCGTGGCGGCGCAGGTCACGCACCGGTGTCCACCGTCGAGGGGCGTGTTGCAGGTCGGGCAGGTTGCGACGTCCATGGAGGCTCCTCGGCTCGGTTGCGCGGGATCCTAGCGCACTCCGCCTCGGACCGCTGGGGGGCGCGCCCCGCATGCCTCCCTTGGTACTCGCCCGTCGAAGTCGCTCCGCGCGGTCCATCGCCGGGTTCGGCGGCCGGGCTCGCCGGTGGTCCCCGAAGCGGGACCTGCGGGAGGCATCCCGGTGGGCCACTCTGTGGCGACCGCCTCGGGAGGCTCCATGCGCCGCGTCCACGCCCTCCTCGTCGCTGTCGTGGCGACCCTCGCCGCCTGCGGAAGCGGCGGCGGCACGCGCGACGAGGGGCTCACGGTGATGACCCGCAACCTCTACCTGGGCGCCCCGCTCGATCCGCTCTTCGCGCCGGCTTCGGCCGCCGATCTGCCCGCGGCGGTGAGCTCGCTCTGGAGCACCGTGCAGGCCTCCGATCCGCCCGCGCGCATGGCGAGGGTGGCCGACGAGATCGCGGCCCGCCGCCCGGACCTCGTCGGCCTGCAGGAGGCCGCGCTGTTCCAGACCACCTCGCTGGCCTCGCCGCTGGCCGGCGAGGCCACGGTGTATGACTTCGCGGAGCTGATCGTGCGTTCGCTCGCCGATCGTGGCCTCACCTACCGCGTGGTGGCGACGAGCAAGAACTTCTCCCAGCAGGTCCCCGCCAGCCTGGGGCTGCTCCTCCGCTTCACCGACCGGGACGTCATCCTCGCGCGCGACGGCGTCGCGACGAGTGAGGTACGGGACGGCCGCTACCAGGCGCAGCTCCAGCTCACCATCGCCGGCACCGGCCTCGCCATCCCGCGCGGCTGGTGCTCCGTCCTCGCCGACGACGGCTCGGGTCCGGTGCGGTTCTGGAACACGCACCTCGAGGCGGCGGCCGATCCGGTGCAGGAGGCGCAGGCCCAGGAGCTCGTGCAGCTCCTCACCCCGGAGACCGGGCGCGTCGTGCTCGTCGGCGATCTGAACTCGCCCGCCGACGGGAGCGGGACCACGAGCTACGCGCTCGTCCGCGGCGCTGGATTCGGCGACGCGTGGACGACGACGCACCCCGGCGACCCCGGGCTCACCTGCTGCTTCGACCCGCTCCTGCGCAGCGGCACGCTCGTCTCGCGGATCGACCTCGTGCTCCCGCGCGGCGCGGTGGACGCGACCGCGGCCGAGATCGTGGGCGAGGAGGCGGCGGACCGCACGGCGTCCGGCCTGTGGCCCTCGGATCACGCCGGCGTTTCCGCGGTCCTGCGCGTCCGTTAGGAGGAGACCCCTCCTCGCGTCTGTTCGGGAAACGCGACGGATCGTCTAGACTGCGCGGCCTCATGGCGACCCTCATCGACGGAAAGCAGATCGCGGCGCAGGTGCGTGCGGAGGTGGCGGAGCGGGTGAAGCACCTCACCGCCGCTGGTCGCACGCCCGGTCTCACGGTGGTGCGCGTGGGCGACGACCCTGCCTCGGCGATCTACGTGCGCGGCAAGCGGAAGGCCTGCGAGGAGGTCGGGATCCACTCCGTGGAGCACCACCTGCCGGCCACCACCACGCAGGCGGAGCTGCTCGCGCTCGTGCAGCAGCTGAACGCCGATCCGTCGGTCCACGGCATCCTCGTGCAGCTCCCGCTCCCGAAGCAGATCCAGGAGCGCGCGATCCTCGACGCGATCTCGCCGGCGAAGGACGCCGACGGCTTCCACCCGTTCAACGTCGGCGCGCTCTGGATCGGCATGCCGGGCCCGCGCGCCTGCACGCCGGCCGGCGTGATGCGCCTCCTCGCGGCCGCCGGCTGCGACCCGAAGGGGAAGCGCGCCATCGTGGTCGGCCGCTCGAACATCGTGGGGAAGCCGATGGCGGCGATGCTCCTCGAGGCGCACGCCACCGTGACGGTCGCCCACTCCCGCACGCGCGACCTCGCGGACGAGGTGCGCCGGGCCGACATCGTGGTGGCCGCGATCGGGAAGGCGGAGATGATCCGCGGCGACTGGATCCGCGAGGGCGCGGTGGTGATCGACGTCGGCATGAACCGGCTCGAGTCGGGCAAGCTCGTGGGCGACGTGGAGTTCGCGGAGGCCGCCAAGCGCGCCTCGGCGATCACCCCGGTGCCGGGCGGCGTCGGCCCGATGACCATCGCGATGCTGCTCGCGAACACCGTCGAGCTCGCGGAGACGGCGCGGTGATCCGGGGGGCTGCGCTCGCGCTCGCCCTCGCGGCCTGCTCGAGCCCGGCCCCCTTCACCGCCCGTCCGGAGCCCGCGCCCAGCGCCGTCTCAGCTCCCGGGCCCGAACCCGCCCCCGAGGTCCGCGCGCTCGTCTTCGGCGATTTCGGCGATCGTACGCCCCAGCAGCGCGCCGTGGCCGCGGCGATGGCGGCGGCGGCGCGGCGGGGCTCCGGCGCGCAGGTCGCCTTCTCGTTGGGCGACAACCTCTACGAGTGCGGCCCCGACCCCGCGACCCCGGGCGCCCGGGGCTGCCGCTTCGCCGAGGACGGGAACGCGGTGGCGCCCGGCTTCGCGCCGCCGCCCGATCCGCTCTTCTCGTCTCTCTTCGAGGAGCCGCTCGCGGCGCTCCCGCCGGTGCCGCTCTACGTGGCGCTCGGGAACCACGACGTCGCGAGCGGGCTCTGGTGCGGGTCGGCCGGGCTCGGCGACCGGGAGCTCGGGCGGCTGAGGGCGTGCCTGTCGGTGGCGCACCGCTCGGCGCGCTGGACCATGCCGGGGCGCCACTACGTCGTCGACCAGGGTCCGATCCGCTTCGCGGTGATCGATTCGAATGTCCTCACGGGCGGTTACGGCGGCTTCGACGTCGAGGGCGAGGCCGCCTTCCTCGCCGAGGCGGCCCGCACCCGCGGTGGCCGGCTCCTCTTCGTCGTCGGGCACCACCCGCCGGCGACCGCCGGGGAGCACGCGGCCCAGCACGATGCCGACTACGTCGCCCGGGTGCGACGGCTCCAGGACGCGGCCGGGGGTGAGATCACCGCCTGGCTCGCCGGGCACGACCACGACCTCCAGCACCTCCGCGCCGCCGCCGGGTACGACGTGCTCGTCTCCGGAAACACCGCGCGCGGCCGGCCACAGGAGCGGTTCGAGCGCGTGGCGCCAGTCTCGGCCCGCCTCCTCTTCGCATCCACGGAATGGGGGTTCCTCCTCGTGGAGGCGTCGCGCGGCCACGGGGCCGCGCGGGTCGAGAAACACCGCGGCGAGCCGGGTAATTTCGGCCGCGCCGTGGCACCACGCCGGTGCCAGCCGATCGCCTGTCCCGCGGAGCGCTGAGCACGGGAATCAGCGGTTGACCGAACCGCTCTCCTCGCTAATATCGGCGCCTTCCATGGCCCAACGCACACCGCTCTTCGAGGCCCACGTTCGCGCAGCCGCCCGCATCGTGGAGTTCGCGGGCTGGGATATGCCCGTCCAATACAGCGGAATTCTCGAGGAGCACGCCGCGGTGCGCGAGCGCGCGGGGCTCTTCGACGTTTCGCACATGGGTGAGGTCGTGTTCCGGGGGCCCAAGGCCCTCGCGGCGCTCCAGTCGCTCTTCACGAACGACCTCTCCAAGTGCGCGGACGGGCAGGCGCAGTACGGCTGCCTCTGCAAGGAAGACGGCGGGATCGTCGACGACGTCGTCGTCTATCGCCGCGGCGCCGAGGACCTCCTCGTGTGCGTGAACGCGGGGAACCGGGCGAAGGACTTCGACTGGCTCCACGGCCGCGCGTTCGGCGCCGACGTCCAGAACGAGTCCGATGCCTGGGCCCAGCTCGCCCTCCAGGGCCCGCTCGGGTCGCAGATCCTCCAGAAGCTCACGTCTACTCGCCTCAGCTCGGTCGGCACCTACCGGTTCACCGACGGCGAGGTCGCGGGCGTGCGCTGCATCGTCGCCCGCACGGGCTACACCGGCGAGGATGGCTTCGAGCTGTTCTGCCCGCCCGACGCGGCGACGAAGCTGTGGGACGCCATCCTCGACGCCGGCGCGTCCGAGGGCATCCGCCCCTGCGGCCTCGGCGCCCGCGACTCGCTGCGGCTCGAGATGGCGTACCGCCTCTACGGCAGCGACATGGACGAGACCACGACGCCGCTCGAGGCTGGGCTGGCGTGGGTGGTGAAGCTCGACAAGGGCGACTTCGTGGGGCGCGAGGCGCTGCGGCGGCAGAAGGAGGCCGGGCTCTCGCGCAAGCTCGTCGGCTTCACGCTGTCCGAGCCGGGGATCGCCCGCCACGGGTACCCGGTGCTCCAGGACGGCAAGCCGGTGGGCACCGTGACGAGCGGCACGAAGTCGCCGTCGCTCGGCATCCCGGTCGGCCTCGCCTACGTCCCCGCCGCGCTCGCTGCGGAGGGCTCCGCCTTCCACGTCGAGATCCGCGGCCGCGCGGTCGCCGCGCGCGTCGTGAAGACCCCCTTCTACTCGAAGAAGAAGTAACGCCCCCGAGGAGCCCCCCATGAACTTCCCCGACGATCTGAAGTACACGCGCGAGCACGAGTGGTGCCGCCTGAAGGGCAACCGCGCCGTCATCGGGATCACCGACCACGCGCAGGAAGCGCTCGGCGACATCGTCTACGTCGAGCTGCCCGACGTGGGCGACCCCGTGAAGAAGGGCGAGTCGTTCGGCGTGGTCGAGTCCACGAAGGCGGTGTCCGAGCTCTTCTCGCCGGTCACGGGCAAGGTCGTGGAGGTGAACGACCCGCTCTCCGACGCGCCGGAGACGATCAACGAGGATCCGTACGAGGAAGGCTGGATGATCCAGGTCGAGGTCGCGAACCCGGCCGAGCTCGCCGAGCTCCTCGACGCCGCCGGCTACCAGAAGTTCATCGAGGACGAGCAGGAGTAGTCCGGCTCCGCTCGCCCCTCCCCCCACGTTCGCCTCGGGCACAGCGCCGCGACGCGGCGCGGGCTCGAGGCGCGAGACGGAGCACGATGCGTTACCATCCGCACACCGAGGAAGACGTCCAGCAGATGCTGGACGCGACGGGGAGGGAGAGCCTCTCCGACCTGTTCCGGTCGATCCCCGCAGCGCTCCGTCTCTCGCGGCCCCTCGCGGTCCCCCCTGCCACCGACGAGGTCTCGCTCCTCTCCGAGCTCGGCCGGCTCGCGGCGCGGAACGCCGTGGAGCACCCGCCCTTCCTCGGCGCCGGTGCGTACCCGCACCACGTCCCGCCGGCGGTCGATCAGCTCCTCCTCCGCGGCGAGTTCTTCACCGCGTACACGCCCTACCAGCCCGAGGTCTCGCAGGGCACGCTGCAGGCGCTCTTCGAGTGGCAGACGATGGTCTGCCTCCTCACCGGGCTCGAGATCTCGAACGCGTCGATGTACGACGGCGCGTCGGCCACCGCCGAGGCGGCGCTCATGGCCGCGCGGATCACCGGGCGGAAGAAGATCGTCGTCTCGGCCGCGCTGCACCCCGAGTACCGCAAGGTCCTCGCCACCTACCTCCGCTCCACGCACGACGAGGTGGTCACCGTCCCGTACGGCGACGACGGGCGCACCGATCTCGCCGCGCTCGAGCGCGCCGTCGACGGCGACACCGCGGCCGTGATGCTCGGCTACCCCAACTTCTTCGGCGTCGTCGACGTCGTGAAGGAGGCGGCGGCGATCGCGAAGAAGGCCGGTGCGCTCTCCGTCGCCGTGACGACCGAGGCGGTCGCGCTCGGGCTCCTCAAGGGTCCGGGCGAGCTCGGCGCCGACGTCGCGGTCGGCACGATGCAGAGCTTCGGGAACGGCGTCGGGTTCGGCGGTCCCGCGCCGGGCTTCTTCGCCATCCGCGAGGCGTACGTGCGGCAGATGCCGGGCCGGGTGTGCGGCGCCACCGTCGACAAGCAGGGCCGCCGCGGCTTCGTGCTCACCCTCTCCACCCGCGAGCAGCACATCCGCCGCGAGCGCGCCACCTCGAACATCTGCACGAACTCGGGGCTCACCGCGCTCGCCGCCACGATCCACCTCTCGCTCCTCGGGCGGCGCGGCCTCTCCGAGCTCGCGCAGGTGAACTACGCGCGTGCCCGCCTGCTCCGCGCGGCGATGGAGCGTGAGGGCTTCGGGCTCCGCTTCTCGGGCCCCACCTTCAACGAGCAGGCGTTCGAGGTCGGCGACGCGGAGGCGGTGGTCGCGCGGCTCGCGAAGCGCGGCATCGCCGCAGGTGCGCCGCTCGCGCGCTGGTATCCGGACGATCCGCGGATGAAGGGCGCGCTCCTCTGCGCCACCACCGAGCTGCACGCACCCGAGCTCATCGACGCCTTCGCGCGCGCGGTGAAGGGATAACACGCGATGGCGAACCCCACCGGCTGGAAGCCCAACATGGAGAAGACCTCCGGCGGCACGCCCGAGACCGCGGTCGGCGCCGGCGGCGCGACGCGCGGCCTGGCCTACGAGGAGCCGCTCGTCTTCGAGCACAAGGGGAACGGGCGCACCGGCGCCTCGCTCCCGCCGCGCGGCGGCGACTTCGACCCTGCGAAGGAGATCCCCAAGGAGCTCCTTCGCGGCGGGATCGAGGGAATGCCCTCGCTCGGCGAGCTCGACGTCGTCCGCCACTTCACGCGGCTCTCGACGTGGAACCACGGCATCGACACCGGGTTCTACCCGCTGGGCTCGTGCACGATGAAGTACAACCCGAAGTCGAGCGAGGCGCTCGCGCGCCTGCCGGGCTTCGCGCACGCGCACCCGCTCCTCCCGGCCGAGCTGTGCCAGGGCGCGCTCGAGCTCATGTTCCAGCTCGAGCGGGCGCTCACCGAGATCGCGGGCTTCACCGCGACGACGCTCTCCCCGGCGGCGGGCGCGCAGGGCGAGCTCACCGGGATCATGATGATCCGCGCCTACCACCAGGCGCGCGGCAATCCCCGCAAGAAGGTGCTCGTCCCCGACACCGCGCACGGCACGAACCCCGCGTCCTGCGCGCAGAACGGCTACGAGGTCGTCCAGCTCGCGAGCGGGCCCGACGGCCGGCTGCACCCGGAGACGGTGCGGGCGGCGATGGACGAGGACGTCGCGGCGATCATGCTCACGAACCCGAACACCCTCGGGATCTTCGAGAGCCACATCGCCGAGATCGCGGAGATCGTCCATGCGAAGGGCGGCCTCGTCTACGGCGACGGCGCGAACCTGAACGCGCTCCTCGGCGTCGCGCGGCCCGGCGACATGGGCTTCGACGTGATGCAGTTCAACCTGCACAAGACCTTCGCCACGCCCCACGGCGGCGGCGGCCCGGGCTCCGGACCGGTCGCGGTGAAGGAGCAGCTCGTGCCGTTCCTGCCGCTGCCGCTCGTGGTGAAGGACGGCCCAGGCTACCGGCTCGTCACCGACGAGAAGGAGCGGCCGCAGAGCATCGGAAAGCTGCGCGAGTTCTGGGGCAACTTCGGCATGTTCGTCCGCGCCTGGGCGCTCATCCGTGAGCTCGGGCCCGAGGGGCTGAAGCGCGCCGCCGAGCTCGCGGTCCTGAACGCGAACTACGTCCGGTCGAAGCTGCAGGACGTCTACCACCTGCCCTACGACACCGACTCGCTCCACGAGGTGGTGTTCACCGACAAGGCGCTGAAGCCCACCGGCGTCACCACGATGGACGTCGCGAAGCGGCTCATCGACCACGGCTTCCACCCGCCCACCGTCTACTTCCCGCTCGTCGTCCAGGGGGCGCTCATGATCGAGCCCACCGAGACCGAGTCCAAGGAGACGCTCGACGCCTTCGTCGAGGGAATGCGCGCCGTCGTCGCGCAGGCGAAGGAGGATGCGGAGGGCGTGAAGGCCTCGCCGCTGAAGCCCGTGCGCGCCCGGCTCGACGAGACCCGCGCCGCCCGGAAGCCGGTGCTCCGCTGGACGCCGGGGATGAAGCTCGAATAGCTCGCGCCGCTCGGAACGGCGCGTTCCGGGAGGCACGATGTCGGGATTCGTCGAGCACTGCCGCGACCTCCTCGCCTCGCTCGGCGAGATCCGGGCCCGTTCCATGATGGGCGGGCACATCCTCTACGCCGGCGAGCTGCCGATCGCGCTCGTGTACGAGGAACGGCTCTACCTCAAGTCGGATCCGGCGAGCCGCGAGGCTTACGCGGCCGCCGGGGGCGAGCCGTTCACGTACGAGCTCCGCGGCCGCGTGGTCGAGATGTCCTACTGGTCCGCGCCGGAGTCGGCGCTCGACGACCCCGAGGCGATGCTGCCGTGGGCGGAGCAGGCGATCGGCGCCGCCCTGCGCGCGCATGCGGCGAAGCGCGCGAAGAAGAGCAAGGCCTCGCACCCCGTTCCACGGCGTCCGTCCCGCAGCCCAAGGTCCGCCCCGCGGACGAAGACGCCGCGCGGCTCCCGCCGGCGCGCTCGCGCAACCACCCGACGTCCCTGACCTTCCGTCGCGCCTCGCTCCGCCCAGGGCATGGCACGCCCCCTGCCCTCCGCCGCGCCCCGCATGCACCACGAGGCCCGCCTCCGCGGGCCCTTCACGCGGGAGAGCCGGAGATGGGCAAGCAGGTGCGGACGTGGCTGGCGGCGATCGCGATCCTCTGCGCGGCGCCGGGGGCGAGGGCGGCCGACGAGGGCTGGGCCGGAGGCGTCCGGCTCGGGTACGGAAAGGCGATGGGCGACGCTGTGGAAGGCACGCCGCTCGGCGACGTCTTCGGCGGCAGCGTTCCCATCTGGATCGAGCTCGGCCGGAACCTCCGGCCGGACCTCTTCGTCGGCGGCTACTTCCAGTACGGCCTCGGTCAGATCTCCTCGACCGCCTGCCCTGCGGGCCTTTCCTGTGGCGGGCGAAGCCTGCGGCTCGGCGCCGAGGTCATCTACCGCGTCTCGGCCGGCGAGCCGCTCGTGCCGTGGCTCGGCGCCGGCATGGGGTACGAGTGGGCGTCGCTGGAGGTGAGCGACGGCCAGGGCGGCCGCGCCTCGACGTCGCTGAGCGGCCTCGAGCTCCTGAACCTGCAGGCGGGCGGCGACTGGCGCGTCTCGCCGCGGCTCTCCGCCGGTCCATTCGCAATGCTGAGCTTCGGCCGGTACGGCACGGTGAGCAACGGCGACGCGTCGCGCGAAGTCGCGTCGTCCCAGGCGACGTTCCACTCCTGGCTGCAGCTCGGCATCCGCGGCAGCTTCGACCTCTGACCCGTCGCCGCTGTCGACGGATGGCCCGAGTCGTTACGCTCCGGGTGCTCGGTCCACGCCGGGGCCCCTCGCCGCGTCGGCGACTCGGCTCGTGGCTCCCGCGCGCGCCGCGCTTGAGCGTGCGATTCGGCGGCGGTGCGGAACTCGCCGCTACTACGCGCTTCTGCGAGGAATCCCCGCGGCTCAGACAACAACTCACGCACAAGGCGCCCGGTCCGGGTCCTCCGACGCCACGAGCCGC
>Ga0306924_10006394_pt1 | contig 11741 bp, 5 predicted proteins | sample sta12Can44000111_FD_203756 | JGI IMG/M metagenome (GOLD analysis project Ga0306924, IMG submission 203756) | Lab enrichment of tropical soil microbial communities from Luquillo Experimental Forest, Puerto Rico - statanox.12C.anox.44.000.111 (v2)... | ecosystem: Environmental > Terrestrial > Soil...
CGTCCTCGGTGAGCTTGACGACGGCGCCAATCCGTGGGGCCAGCGTGTTCCAACTGTAACCGGGGTCGATTTCGGGGTAGTTGGTAACCGGGAACCAGCGGCCGCCGCCGCCGGATTGCGCCGGAATCTTCCCGTCGTAGTACGACCAGCGCAGCCCGAGGTTGACCGTGATCCGCGAGTAGGTAGCCCGGTCTTGGACGAACGCGGCGAAGTTGCGCATCCTCTGCTTCTGCGTCAAGGGAGTGGCCCAACCCCACACCTCGAACGGCGTGAGATTCGTCCCGTCCGGGTTACTGTTGTATCGGAGGCGTGTGTCATCGAAGATGTTGAAATACTCCTGTCCCCAGCCGTACCAGTTCTCGAATCCGCTCTTCAACTGGTGGCTCGCTCCCAGCCAGCCGTCGATGTAGCGCGTCAAACCGATGTTGGTCTGCGCGCGATAGGAATCGCGGAAGTGCTGGCCCGTCGGTTCGGGCCCAGCGAGGTAAATCTTGGTGGTGTTGTTGAAAGTCGATGGAACCTGCAGGTCCGCGGGAAGCGCCTTGAATTCATCGGACCAGTCGCTCGGCCAGTGCATGTGGAAGTAGGTTGACGACAGCTCGAGAAACGTATTCTGGCCCATCACCGAGGTCCAGTTACCGTTGATCAGGTTCTTTGGCGACTGCTGATTGAGCGTGTTGACCGGATTGGGCTGGCACGCGCTCGAGCTGCACCCGGCGTTTCGATGCGGCTGGAACTTCTTGTTGTACGTCCAGAAGGCCGACAACGTGTTGTTCTTGTTGATCTGGTACTTGCCGCTGGCCGTAAAGTTGCGAAGGTTCGACTCGAACGGGTTCGTGAGGCTCCCATCCGGGTTCACCGTCGTGTAGTTCGGAGTGGCCTCGATCGTGTGGTAGTTGCGGAACGATCCGAACCACCAGAGCCGGTCCTTGAGAAGAGGCCCCCCCGCGTCGGCGTTGACGTCGTACAGCTTCCGCAGTGAGGGGTCGGCAACGCCCTGGGCGCGCAACTCCGGCGTGATGTTGTTACCCGTAAACCAGTCTGCGTACCCCTTGCCCGTAATGCCGTAATAGATGCCGCCTTTGAGCGCGTTGCTGCCTGACTTCGGAATGACGTTGATGTTGGCGCCGCCGCCGCCTCCGATTTCGGCACCCATCGCGGCCGTGTCCACCGAGATTTCCTCGGCGGAGCCGAAATCCATGTAGTACATCGAACCGTAGTTCGAGGGCGTGTCAGCGGTCACGCCGTAGTAGTTGAGGTTGTAGTTGCTCGCGCCGTGTGCGGTCATGCCCGTGGAGGTTGCCGCGTTCAACCCTCCTGGATCCTGCCGTCCCATCGTCATCCCCGGCAGGACGGTGGTCGAGCCGAAAATCGTTCGGGACGTCGGCACTGCCTGAAGGATTTGTTGATCGAGCCGTGCACCGATTTTCGTGTTCTCCACGTCCACAACAGGGGCAGCGCCGGAGACGTTGATCGTTTCCTGGAGTGAAGCGAGCTTCATCGTCGCGTCGACCGTGATCGTCTGGCGAACGGGTACGACGATGCCCTCGCGAACGAGCGGCGCGAAACCGGCGAGCTCGAACTTGAGGGTGTACGTGCCCGAGTTGACCGCAGGAAAGCGGTACTGGCCGCTGGTGTTGGTCGTGACGGTCGGCGTGCCCATCACTGCGGGGCCCGAGAGCGTGACGGTGACACCCGGCAGCGCGCCGCCCTGGTCGTCGATGACCTTGCCAACCAGCTCACCGAACATCTGGCCCGTCTGCGCTGCGGCAGGAGCGAGCCCGAATATGCAGAGGATCGATACGGCAGTCAGCGCGCGGAGGATCGTGCGTGTCAAGGTGAACCTCCTCTTAACCATCCACTCTGTACACCGGAGCCATTGCAAGCCGTGCCGCAAAGATACATGCATTTTTCACGTCGGTGTCCACAATAATTTCTGGCTTCCTTACGCGGCGGTTTATTGATACAAGGATTTGGATTTGAGCGTTCGATGTTGGTGAGCGCGTCGAGGTAACCCTCGGTACGGAGGTGACGGTGAAATCAGTGTTGATGGGATGTGGGTTGGTCGCGGCCGCGGCGGCTGGAATGGCTGGCGTCTCGAGCCAGGCGCCCGCCAGCGCGCCGCTTGATGTGCTCCGCAATCCCGCCGTCAAGGCGGCCCTTGCGTCTGTCAAGGAAAACGAGTCGAAGGCGATCGAAGATCAAATTCGCTTCTGCGAGATTCCCGCGCCCTCGTTCAAGGAAGAAGCGCGCGGCAGAGAGCTGCAACGCGTGTTTCAGCTGATCGGGCTGCAAGATGTGCGAATTGACAAGGTCGGGAACGTGCTCGCCACGTACCCGGGCCAAGCGCCGCACCCCCATCTGGTGATTGCCGCGCATCTCGACACGGTTTTTCCCGAGGGCACGGACGTTCACGTGCGTCGCGAAGGCAGCATCCTCAGGGGCCCCGGCATCGGCGACGATTGTCGCGGGCTGGCGGTGCTCGTGTCGGTCGCGCGCGAGATGAAGAAAGCGAATATCCGGACAGATGGGACGGTGACGTTTGTCGCAAATGTCGGTGAAGAGGGACTCGGCGATCTGCGCGGGGTCAAGCAGCTGTTCCGCGAGACCCTGAAGGATCAGATCGACGACTTCATCTCGATCGACGGGACCGGAGTGCACGTGACCAACGTAGCGGTCGGCAGCCACCGATATCGCGTCACGTTCAAGGGGCCGGGCGGCCACAGCTTTGGCGCGTTCGGTCTGGCCAACCCGATGGGCGCGATGGGCCGCGCCATCGCCAAGATCCAGGAAATGCAGGTGCCCCGCCAACCCAAGACGACGTTCAACGTCGGCCGCGTCGGCGGCGGCACGTCGGTGAATTCGATTCCGTTCGAGAGCTGGATGGAAGTCGACATGCGGTCGTCGGATCCGGCATCGCTGGCAGCCGTCGACGCGAGCTTTCAGAGAGCCGTCGACGCGGCGGTCGTCGAGGAAAACCAGCGATGGGGCAAGGCGGGCGTGATCACCGCCGTGAAGGAGCTCGTCGGCGATCGCCCGGCCGGCTCGACACCCGAGAGCTCGCCGATCGTGCGAGCCGGTCTCTCGCTGGCCACGGCGTTGGGTGTCACCGCCAGCCTCGGCGAGGGGTCGACCGACTCCAACCTCCCGATGAGCATGAAGATCCCTGCGATTACGATCGGTGCAGGCGGCCGGGGACGCGACGCGCACGCGCTGACCGAATCGTTCGACACGACGGACGGATGGATCGGGACCCAGCACGCGCTGCTGCTGACGATCGCGCTCGTGCAGAAATGAGGGGTTACGGCGACCGACGGCAACGCTGACCGGACCCTGAGCCGGGCGGCCCCGGTGCTCCTTGCGTGTTTGGCCATGACGTCATCCGGCGCCTGCACGCGCCGGACCCATCAGGCAGACCTCCGCCGGATCCACGGGCAGAACGTGCTGCTCATCACGATAGACACGCTGCGCGCCGACGCGCTCGGCAGCTACGGCGGGCGAGCGGCAACCCCGGCGTTGGATCGTCTGGCGTCGCAAGGCGTGCGCTTCGATTTCGCGCACGCCCACGCCGTCGTCACGCTGACGTCGCACGCGACCATCCTGACCGGGCAGTACCCCTTCCAGCACGGGTTGCGGGATAACGCGGGGTATCGCCTGGCCCCAGACGCCCGCACGGCAGCGTCCATCTTCAAGCAGGCTGGCTATGCGACAGCCGCGTTCGTCGCGGCGTTTCCGTTGCACTCGCGTTACGGGTTGGGTCGTGACTTCGACCGGTACGATGATCGGTTCGGGGAGACGCGGGCGCCGACAGAGTTCGTGATGCCGGAACGTCCTGCGTCGGCAGTCGTGCCGCTAGCGCGGGAGTGGATCGCGCAGAGGGCCGTCAAGGGCACAGAAGAACAAAGCCGGGATGCGAACTCGCCGTGGTTCGTCTGGGTCCATCTGTTCGATCCCCACGCGCCGTACAAACCGCCGCCGCCTTTCGACAGGCAATATGCCACCGAACCGTATCTCGGCGAGGTGGCGGCCACCGACGCCGCGCTGGCGCCCCTCCTCGACGACGTGCGATCGGGCAGGCGGCCGACGCTCGTGATCGTCACGGGGGATCACGGGGAGGCGCTCGGCGATCATGGTGAGGCCTCGCACGGGCTGTTTGCGTACGAATCGACGCTTCGCATTCCGCTGATCATCGCGCAGCTGAATGTGCCGGCCCGATCGGAAAGCGGCCAGAGCGGGGAAGTCTCCTCGGTCCCAGCCCGGCATATTGACATCCTGCCGACGATGATCGACGCGGTTGAACAGAACGTCCCGCCGGACTTACCGGGGCGGACGTTGATGCCCGCGGCCGAACGGCGCACCGAGGCGCCGCCGCGGCCCGCGTACTTCGAAGCGATGGGCGGGATGTTGAACCGTGGATGGGCGCCGCTCACCGGCGTTCTGGTGGGCCGCGACAAGTTCATCGACCTGCCGATTCCAGAACGGTACGATCTGTTTGCCGACCACGAGGAGCGGAGGAACCTTGCGGGGCGCGATCCTGAACGTGACCGCACGCTCATCGCCGTGCTCCGCGGCTTCGGCGCGGCGGTACCCGGCGAGCGCGCAACGGAGGACGCTGACGCGGCCGCCCGGCTCCGCGCGCTTGGATATACCTCGACAAGCGCGGCGCGAAAGTCGGCGTACACCGACGCAGACGATCCGAAGACGCTCATCGGGCTCGACCAGGCGGTGCATCGTGCGGTCGAGTCCTTCGATGCAGGGCGCGTGGACGAGGCTGAACAGATCTACCGGCAGGTCATCGCCGCTCGGCCGGACATGGCGATCGCGTACCGGCATTTGGCCTTTATCGAAGCCCGGCGTGGTCACGTTGCCGGGGCGGTCGAGCTGCTCCAGAGCGCGGTGCGCGCGGGCGTCACGGACCGCCGGGTGCTGACACTGCTCGGCGAGTATCTCGCCGACAGTGGGCGGGTCGATCAGGGCATCCACGTGCTCGAGCCGCTGGCCAGCGATCCGCGCGCCGATGCGGATATGTTGAACACGTTGGGTATCGCGTATGCCCAGGCCGGGCGCGCGGACGCGGCGCGTCGAGCGTTCGAGCGCGTCCTCGCGATCAACCCCAACAGCAGCGTGCCCCTGGAGAATCTCGGCATGCTGTCGCTCGAGCGCGGCGACCTCCGGACCGCCCGCACCTACTACGAACGAGCGGTCGCCGTCGATTCGCGATCGTCCCGCGCATATGGAGGGCTCGGTGTGGTCGCGCTGAGATCGGGGGATCGTGACGAGGCGGTCGCGGTCTGGAAAACGGCCGTTGGACTCGATCCCACCAATCTCGAGGCGCTCTATAACCTCGGGACGACCCTCGCCCGGAACGGCGAGGCAGCCGCAGCACGACCATACCTGGAGCAATTCCTCAAGACCGCGCCGCTCCAAGCTGAGCGTGACCGGCACGAAGTCGCTCGTCTTCTCAAAGACATTTCTTGACAAGCCGCGTGCGCGGGTTTACAAACCCGTTCACGTTTGCACCGCGGTTAGGTAAGGGAGGACTCGAGAGGGGAAAGAACGGAGGACTGGATGGGGCTGCGAGGATGGTGTCCAAGACTGCTCGTTGGGGTCATCACGTTGATCGCGACTGCGACCAACGGGTTCGCGCAGAAGACCACGGGAGACATCTCGGGGACTATTACCGACACTACGGGCGGCGTGCTGCCAGGTGCCACCGTTACGGCTGTATGCACCACGACGAATGCTACGCGCACGGCCGTGACCGACACGCAGGGCGGATTCAGTTTGCCGGAGTTGGCGGTGTGCGTGTACCGGGTCCAGGCCGAGCTCGCCGGCTTCAAGACCGTAGCGCGCGAAGTCCAGGTCGCCGTCAACGCCGTCGCAAAGGTCGACTTCAAACTCGAGGTCGGCGCGCAGTCGGAGACCATCACGGTAGAGGGTGTGAGCCCACTCGTTGAGTTTTCCGACAAGCTGAATAACAACGTCGACAAGGAACGCATCGACAGCATCCCGCTGAGCGGACGCGACTTCAACTCACTGCTCGCCGTCACGCCAGGCGTCCAGCGGGAGCCGGGAGGGGGTTTCCTCGCCGTCAGCATCAGTGGCGCCCGGCACACGTCGAACAACTACATGATCGACGGCATCTCGAACAACGATCGGTACTACGGCGATTCCGTTCTGAATCAGACCGGCGTCGTCGGCGTGCCGGCGACGCTCGTGCCGATGGACGCGATCGCCGAATTCACGATTCAACAGACGCCCTCTGCCGAGTACGGCGTGAAAGGTGGCGGCGCAATCAACGTCGTCATGAAGAGCGGGACGAACCAGATTCACGGCACGGGCTACTACTTCCGCCACGACGACTGGACGGACTCGCCGAACTTCTTCGTGAAACGGGACGACGAAAAGAACGGGGTACCGGTTCAATCAACGCCCGTCAAGAATCAACAATACGGGGGCACGTTCGGTGGACCGATTCAAAAAGACCGCACGTTCTTCTTCGGCTACTACGAAGGGCAGCGACTGGCGGTGACCTCACCGTATCAGGCTCAGGTGCCGACGCTGGCCCAGATCGCTGCAGCGCGAGCGCGTATTGCCAGGGACGGTCTCACGACGAACCCTGTTGGCGAGAATCTGTTGAAGTTCTACCCGACCGACCCATCGGGCTTCCTGACCGTGAACTCAGCGAACGTGGCCAATATGAACACCTTCTCGGTGAAGGTCGACCATCAAGTGAATGCCAAGAACCTGGTGAACGGTCGTTTCTTCTTCGGCAACAGCTACCAGTCTGCGCCGGCTACTACCGGAGAGCTCACGCCGGCCAACGGTCCGGTCGACATGTTCAACTCGGTCACCGACCCGACGCGCGTCGCGTTGATTGGCGCCGTGTGGAACTCGACGCTGTCGCCGCAATCGTTCCTGCAGGTGCGCTTCGGCTACAACCGCATCTCGCAGACCATCGACGTCAACAACAAGGTTGACCCGGCCAGCCTCGGGATGAACACCGGCCCGCTCGATTCGGCCGATTTCGGCGTGCCCGCGGTTACGCTGGGCCCCTTCGGGTACATCGGCGGGGTTGCAGGCTACCCGATCACGACTTCGCCAACCCAGACCTACGACATATCCGGGTCGCTCACGCAAACCCGCGCGGAGCACACGATCAAATACGGCGCAAACTGGCAGAGGGGCACGAACCACAGCGTGCGCAATCGCGCCCGCACTGCGTTTACGGCGACAGGGGGTGGCTCGTTCGACGAGGTCGATTCGCTGGTCGAATTACTACTCGGCCGGTTCGATACGGCGGGGCGCGCGTTCGGGTCAACGGCGCGCGACATGTCGCAGCAGTCACTGGGCGCGTTCATCAACGACGATTGGAAGGCGTCAGCGCGGCTGACAGTCAGCCTTGGGCTTCGGTACGACGTCAACTTCCCGCTTCGGGTGGCGGACAACCTTGCGTCGAACTTCATCCCGGGGTCGGCGACGGGGCTGGTCCGGCTCGGGACGCAAGGGCTCGACAGCCTCTACAACGTCAACAAGTCCAATTTTGGTCCGCGTGCTGGGATCGCGTGGGACGTCAGCGGCGACGGCCTGACGAGCGTGCGGAGCGGATACGCGTTGACCTACGACCTGCCCGACTTCAAGACCATCCACTCGCCGAACACGACGTGGAGCGGTCTGGGCGCGCGCGCCGGCGCGATGACCAATCCGGACCTCGGGGTGTTCGACAAGTCATTCAACGGCTCACAGACCAAGCCGGCCGACGACCCGACAGCGACGTGCATCGATCCGAATGCCGCGCGAGCCACAGGTGATTTCGTGTGCGTTCAACCGGGCGTGCCGATCTTTGGAGCGAATCCGACCGGCCAGGGGCCCTTCAACGCGTTCTCAATACCGACGAACTACAAGACGCCAATGTATCACTACTTCCACGCGACGCTGCAGCGCGAGCTGTTCCGGGGAAACGCGATCACGGTGACGTATCTGGGATCGCGCGGCGTCAATCAATCGTGGTTCCGCGACATCAACGGTCCACCCCTCGGCACTTCGACAAGCGCGATTCAGGTGAACCGCCCGTTCTATGCTCAGTTTCCGAATCTCAACCACATCATTCAGCTGAGCAATGACGGCCGGTCGTGGTACGACGCCATGCAACTCTCGTATCGCCAGCAGAACTGGCATGGCATCAACACGCAGTACAACTACACGCTGTCGAAATGCGAGGACTACAACTCGGACAACAGCCGCGGCCGGAACGATTTCCCGCAGGCGAACAATCCCTATGACCCGGCGGCGAACCGCGGTCCGTGCGGCTTCGACCGCCGGCACAACTTCAACGTCGGTGGCGTGTATGCAATCCCGGGCAACAACGTCGTCACGCGGGGCTTGGAGGTAGGCACGGTCTTCACGGCGCTCAGCGGCCGCCCATTTACGCCGAACCTTTCCAGCCGCGACCGATCGGGTCAGGACACCGGCTCGGTGCGCGCCAACTGCCTCGCCGATCCGATCTACGATTTCACCAATCCCGACGCCTTCATCACGAATCCGAAGCAGGCATTCGCCGTTCCCGACACGGGGCAGCTCGGCACGTGCGGCCGAAACACTGCGCGCCTCCCCGGCCTCGCGCAATGGGATGTGAACATCATCAAGCAGTTTCAGCTCACGGGGAACGCCCGCTTGCAAGCGCGGTGGGAGATCTTCAACCTGTTGAACCGCGTGAACCTTGGAGCTGCGCAGAGCACCAACATCCGAAACAGTCTGTTCGGCACCATCGGCTCGACACCGGACGTCGACGCGGGTAACCCGGTCATCGCGCAGGGCGGGCCCCGTGCGATGCAATGGGCGCTGAAGGTGCTGTTCTGAACGAGCTCTTCTGAGAACGCGCGAACTAGGCGTTCAGACGTAACATGTGGGCGGGCGAGCCCCTGGGGTCGCCCGCCCTTTTTCATGCGTTCCCGGATTCCGGCCGTCCTTGTCGTGCTCGCTGCGCTCACGGCACCGCGCGCGGAGAAGGCGCCGAACGTCCTCCTCATTACCCTCGACACGACACGCGCCGACCGGATGGGTTTCCTTGGATCCCCGCGCGGGTTGACGCCGGCGCTCGATGCGCTCGCGCGTCAGGCAACGGTCTTTACGTCCGCCTACGCGCAAGCGCCGGTGACGACCGTCTCCCACGCGACCATTCTCACGGGCACGTTTCCACCGTTTCACCATGTCAGCGGGTTCGGCGCGCCGCTGCCAGGATCTGTTCCGTATCTGCCCGACCTGTTGCGGCAGCGCGGATATCGGACTGCCGCGTTCGTGGGATCGCTGGTGCTCGATCCCCGCGCGGGAACCGCGCCCGGCTTCGAGCGCGGATTCGACCGCTACGACGCGGGGTTCCGCTCGCGGCGCCGGGGCGAAGACCGCTACCAGACGTTGGAGCGGCGCGGGGAAGATGTGGCCGGGCGGGCCCGGCAATGGATCGCGGAGGCGGACGCGCGGCCTTGGTTCGCGTGGGTCCATTTCTACGATGCTCACGATCCGTACGACCCGCCGTCCGACCTGAAAGCGCGATTCGCCTCTTCGCCCTATGACGGAGAGATTGCCGCGGTCGACCGTGCGGTCGGGCGGCTCTTGCAGGCCGCCGGGGCGGACGTCGTGATCGCGGTTGCTGCGGACCACGGCGAGGCGCTCGGCGATCACGGCGAGCAGACGCACGGCGTCTTCCTCTACGAGGCCGTCCTCCACGTGCCACTGGTGGTGCGACTGCCCGATCGGCTTGGAGCCGGCGTGCGTGTCAACCAGCGCGTTCGGCTCGCCGATCTCGCGCCAACGCTCCTCGAGGCGGCGCGGGTGCCGGTTCCTTCGGTCGTCCAAGGCGAATCGCTCCTGGCTCTGGTCCGCCAGCACCTCGATGCCGGGCGAAGCGGCAGGGCCCGGAGCGCCGACGGGCGAGACGCCATTACGGCGGGTCCTCCGACCGGCGCCCCGCGTCAGGGTGTGGCGACAGACCGCCCGGCCTATGCCGAAACCGATTACCCGCGCCAGGCGTTCGGGTGGAGCATGCTGGCGTCATGGCGCCAGGATCGCTTCCTCATGGTGCGCGCGCCGCGGCCGGAGCTCTACGACCTGATTGCGGATCCGGGCGCGATGCACAATCTTGCGGCCAGCCGTCCACGAGTCGTGGAAGGAATGGCGGGCGAGTTGGAGCAGTTCGTTCGCCGAACGTCGGGCGGCGTAACCGTCGGCACAGATGGCCGGTCGCGGGCCGGCGTCGATCAGGCGCTCGCAGAGCGGCTCGCTGCGCTCGGGTACGTCGGCGGAGCGGGGTCGACGGCCGTCATGGCAGGAACCGACCCGAAGGACGAGATCGAGATCGCGAACGCTCTGCACACGGCGATCGTGGCCGTTGACGACGGCGAGATGGCGAAGGCGATCCCACTGCTCGAGCATGTCGTCGCCGTCGAGCCCGCCATTCCAATCGCCCAGTTTCATCTGGGGGTGGCGCGCGCGCGCCAGCGTCAGTACGCGCGGGCGATCCCGCCGCTCAAGCAGGCCGTCGCGCTGCAGCCCGACCTGGTGATGGCGCAGTACGAACTGGGGCTCGCGCTGTACGAGACACGCGACCTCGCTCATGCTGCAAACGCGTTCGAGACAGTCGTAGCCAGGATGCCGCGGTGGGCCGATGCGCATTACTCGCTGGCGTCGGTGGATGCGCGGATCGACCGCGTCGATCACGCGGTCAGCGAGCTCGGAGCTGCGCTCGAACTTGAGCCGCGCCACTTTCACGCGAACTTGCTCCTCGGGCGGATTCTGACGCTTCAGAACCAAGCGAGCACGGGACTCCGCTACCTGAAAGTGGCTGCCGACGTCGAGCCGGCCTCGGCCGAGGCCCATTCGTTTCTCGCCGATGCGTATGAGAAAGCGGGAATGGCGACCGATGCCGCCCGGGAGCGCCAGCGCGCGCGCGAGCTGACAAAGCCGGGACACTGACGTGCTCTGGTCGCGCGAGCTCACACGATCACGATGACTCGCGTTTCATCTCGTCCTGGAGTTCCGTGAAGCGGGCGGTGTCCACGGTCCGTTGCCGGGCGACGGCGGCGCGTGCAGACAGCACCCTGGCGGCGAATGCCGCGTGGGCGCCGGCCACCAGAGCCAGCTCCTGAATTATCGGCGTCGTCAGCATCAGCGGTATCAGGTTGATCACCGCCGCGAGCAGGAACGGGACCGCGAAAAGAGGGTCGATCGTTGGACGCCCTCTCGAGCGTCCTAGCAATCCCGCCACTCGTTCCCACTGATCGTCGTGAAAGACGAGAAGATATCGGCCGATCCGTTCCACGCCGACGTGGAGCGCAAACACCGCCTCGAACGCCGCCAGCAGCGCGATGAGCGGAATGAGCGCCGACACCGGCGGGAGCGCCAGCGCAACGGTGGCGAGCAGGAGCCCCGCCCATATCGCCAAGCCCATGGCGAACAGGCACACTCGAGCGGTGCCGCGCTCTCGAATGGTCGCGCGGAGGGCCCGATATTCACATTTGTTCCGCACACTCTGATTCATTGAATGACCAACTGCTAACCCAATGATCAGATGACCACATGGCCCGATTACCGAATTCGTCCGATGGACCGATATACAGGGTAGAGCCCGGTCGGCGATGCCTAGCGAGGAGCTGGAAGCCCGGGGATAGGGGCTACCAGCGACGCGACGCGCGGGTCACGAGCCAATGAGAATTGAGCCAGGCCCCGAGGCATTGTGGCACAAC
>Ga0306924_10006395_pt1 | contig 11741 bp, 7 predicted proteins | sample sta12Can44000111_FD_203756 | JGI IMG/M metagenome (GOLD analysis project Ga0306924, IMG submission 203756) | Lab enrichment of tropical soil microbial communities from Luquillo Experimental Forest, Puerto Rico - statanox.12C.anox.44.000.111 (v2)... | ecosystem: Environmental > Terrestrial > Soil...
GACAATGCGCCGATCCGGCGAACGCCGGGCACCGCCTCCATAATGAGGTCCTGCCGCTTGCCGTCGAGCTCCGGCGCGAGCAAGCTCACCCCGGTGGTATTTCCCCCGGGACGTCGCATCGACGTCACCAAGCCGTCTTCCACCATGTCGTCGCTCGCGGCGAGTATAGGGATCGTTTTCGTGGCGGCCTGGGCGGCGCGGGTGGCGATCGGTCCGGCGGCAATAATCGCGTCGGGCGCGGCTCGCACGAGCGCCCACAGCTACTTCGCCCAGTAGCTCGTTGCGAATACCAAATCCCCCCGGGATAATGCTGAGATTTTGGCCCTCGACGAAGCCGAGGCCGCGCAGTTCCTCGAAGAAAGCCACGTACAACGCCTCCTCGCGCGGCGCTGCTGACACGAAGCCAATGCGGTAAATGCGGCCTGCTTCCTGCGCACGGAAGGGGAGTGGTGTGGAAACTGATGCTACCGCGCCGCCGAGCAGCGCGATGAATTCCCGTCGCTTCAGCCGATCGAATGGCATCTGCTGCCCTCTTGACGAACGTGGCAGCATACCGAATTGCCGAGGATCAAGTCAGGGGCTCGCTGCAGTGCAGAATTTCAGCCGGCCCTCCGTCCGCTCAGGTCAACCCCGGAAGTCGCCATCTGGGCCCTTATGTCAGCTTCCACCAGCTACGGACATCCCCGGCATTGGCCGAGTACCCGCGTGTGCCACGACCCGATATCCAGTGCAGCAAAGTCCGTCACTCGATCAGCTCGTCGGCGGCGCGTGCACTGCCGGCCTGCGGCAGTTGATTGCAGCGATGACGGCATTGGTAGCAAGGCATATTATTCGTCGAACAGCGTGCTGGGTGACGGCACAGGCGGTTGCTCGGGACGCCCTACAGGCAGAAAATCGGCGCCACCGGAGCGGTCGATCTCGGCGAAAATGGCCCTCCGCCGTTTTGAGGTCTTGCTCCAGAGTGGCACCCATGCAACCTCACCGCCGCCAATTCCTGCAACTGGCTGCATGCGCTGCCGCGCTCGCGGTCACAAGGCAAGCCTGGGCGCAAGCCTATCCGACCCGGTCGGTGCGTATCGTCGTCCCGGTTGCCGCCGGCGGCCTCAACGACGTCACCGGGCGTCTGATCGGCCAATGGCTGTCAGAGCGGCTGGGCCAACAATTTGTCGTTGAGAACCGCCCGGGCGCCGGTACCAATCTCGGCACCGAGGCGGCGCTGCGGGCAGCGGCAGACGGTTACACGCTGCTCATTGCCGGCAGCAGTGCCGCGATCAACGCGACGCTGTTCGAGACGCTCAGCTTCAACTTTGTCCGTGACACCGCGCCGATTGCGAGCATCGTTCGCGTGCCGCAAATCATGCAGGTCAATCCATCGCTTCCGGCTCGCAGCGTGACTGAGTTCATCGCTTACGCCAAGGCCAATCCGGGCAAGATCGCCATGGGCTCGGGCGGCAACGGCTCACCCGCACATGTCATCGGCGAATATGTCAAGCTGATGACCGGCACCGATCTCACTCACGTCCCCTATCGTGGGGCGGCACCCGCAGTCACCGATCTGCTTGGCGGGCAAATCCAGGTGACATTCACCGAGATGGCGACCTCGCTCGGATACATCAGGGCGGGCAAGCTGCGCGCGCTGGCGGTGACGACCGCGACGCGCTCGCAGGCGCTGCCGGATATTCCGGCGCTGGGTGAGTTTCTGCCGGGTTTCGAGGCGAGCCAGTGGATCGGGCTCGTTGCACCCAGGGACACGCCGCCGGACATCATTGGCAAGCTCAACAGCGAGATCAACGCTGGCCTCGGCGATGCCGGGATGCAGGCGCGGTTCGCCGCCATCGGCGGCGTGGTGCTCCCGGGCTCGCCAGCCGATTTCGGCAACCTCATCCGCGATGAAATCGGGAAATGGGCCAAGGTGATCCGGGCTGCCAAAATCAAGCAGGACTGAGCTCGCCGGGTCAGGTCGCGGCAGCTAACAACGGCACAAGACTAGATTGCCCGGATGACGGTGCGCACGTCATTCCTTGCGCCGAATGCACCAGCCGTGCGACACACGTTCATGCTGCGTGCGCCCTACTCGGCAGCCGTGGCGAGCGGCACTGTGCGTCGCTGAGGCATTACCGGCTGGGCAACAGGACGCTCGAGGTCGCGGCCAACCAGCCGCACAACAGCCGCCGCCGCGTCGCCGAGCAGTGCGCGATAGCCGGTTATGGAGCGCGCGAAGACATTATAGATCACCACCGCCGGTATGGCGGCGGCAAGTCCGCAGGCGGTGGCCAGCAGCGCCTCGGCGATGCCTGGCGCCACCACGGCGAGGTTGGTGGTGTGCGACTTCGAGATTCCAATGAAGCTGTTCATGATGCCCCAGACGGTGCCAAACAGGCCGACAAAGGGCGCGGTTGCACCGATCGTCGCAAGCACGCCGGTGCCCCGCGATATGCGCCGGCCATACCTCATTTCGAGCCGCTCCATGCGCGAGGCGATGCGCTCCTTGATGCCATCGCGTTCAAAAGAGGTGGCGGAAAGCTTGAGCTCTGTCACCGCCTGCGCGAGGAACTCGCCAATCTCGTTATTGCTTCCGACAAGCCGCTCAACGCTCTTCACGACGGAGCCCGCACTTGCCAAGACGTTCAACGCGGTACGCAAGCGCCGCCGCGCGAAGACAATCTCGAATGTCTTGGCAAGCCATATTGTCCAGGTGATGATCGAGGCCGAGAGCAGCCCGATCAGCACCGCTTTCACCACCGGATCGGCATTGAGATACATGCCCCACGGGCTCAGATCGCGGGGCAGCATTGCCGTACCGATCACGGGAATGTCGTCTGCTGCCTGCGCGAACGCCGGCAGCCATATGCTCCCCAAAGCGATGGCTATCGCGGCACACCTGTTGCCTCGCCGCAAGCCCATCCAGACGGCACTCTTGCGTGATCCTCCGATGGCGGCTTGTCGTTGGCGTTCTCCTGAACCCCCGGCTCGCACTTCGTCGGCTGCAGCTCGCTCATGGGCGCAGGCGATTTGTCCTCGTAGCCCCGACGAGAACGAGCAGTGGTTCACAAGATCATCCGTAGCCGCATGAATTTCGATATTACGAGAAGCTTCCATCAAAGTTCTGAAGTCCGCCCGTCGTTGTTGCTCGCAAGAGCGCGACATCGACTCGGTCGATACAGGTAATATTTGGATCGATCAATTACTTCGATGTCGTTGTGCCGAGAGCCAACGGTTTGTAATTATTATAAAGAAAATAAATGCCGCAGAGAAAACAGCTCGCTGTGGCACAATTGTCATAGGCAACTCGGGGCGTCATGCATATCAATTATTCGGGCGCGTGATGCACTTTTGACTCATTCTAATTCCGCACCTTTGAGTAATTCTAATGCGGGGCACAGCATACACGGTATCGCTGGAGGGCCAGAGAGTGCGACGAGCGCTCCCGCTTCGGGCGACGCTGTTGAGTGGAGTTGCGCTGTTTGCTCTGGGGACTGTGCTGGGAGCGCGCGGGCAGGAGGCGCCGGCGGCCCCGCCGACTCCGGCCGAGCGACCCGCTCCGGCGCCGTCTGCGCCGGTCGAGCCGCCAGCCGCTGCTCCGGAGGTGCCGGTGCCTGAAGTGACAATCAGCCCCCCGAAGCCACCCCCGGAGCCTGCGCCCGCAAAGCGCGCCGCACCAGCACCTGCGGCTCCTCCGGCACGGGTAACCCGCACGCCAACCACTCCGCCCGCATCGGTCAGCACGCCCGGCCCGCCCTCAACGCTCGAGGGCAAGATGCAGGTGATGGACGATGCGCGCGAGAACAACCTGCTGCCCAAGATCGGTGTGACGAAATCCACCATTGATCGCGAAGCCATCGAAGCATCGCCGCAAGGCGACAACGCACCGATCGACAAGGTGCTTCTGCAGATGCCGGGCGTGTCCTACGATTCGGCAGTCGCCAATCCGAATTTTCATGTTCGCAACGAGTACGCAAACGTTCAATACCGGATCAACGGCGTGCTGCTCCCGGAAGGTGTTTCCGGTCTCGGGTCGGTGATCGACACCAATTTCATCTCCAGCATGTCGCTCCTGACCGGCACGCTGCCCGCTCAATACGGGCTTCGCACGGCGGGCGTCATTGACATCACCAGCAGGACCTTTTCCGCCCCCACCGGCACGATCAGCTATTATGGCGGCAGTCGCGAGACGATGACGCCGAGCTTCGATTTCGGCGGTGCCGCCGGCAACACGCAGTATTTTGTCACCGCCCGCGGCAACTGGAACAGCCTGGGCATCGAGAATACCACCGACCAGCTGAACGCGATCCACGATCATACCGACCGGGGGAAGTTCTTCGGATACACCTCGACCCTGCTCAACGATTCAACTCGCTTCAGCCTCATTTCCGGCGCCTCGTACAGCAAGTTCCAGATTCCAAACAATCCGGGCCTGTTGCCGCTCGGAGACTTTGGGCCGACCGTCTACAACTCGGCCAATCTCAACGAGAACCAGTACGACACCTTCGCCTATCAACTGGCGGCATTGCAGACCAAGGGAGAGGACATCGATACCCAACTCGGGACCTTCTTCCGCTATGCCAAGGTGCATTTCGTCCCCGATATCTTCGGCGATCTCGTGTTCAACGATGTTGCCTCGGACGTTACCCGCGAAAGTTATCTGTACGGGATTCAGTTCGATTCGTCCTACAGGTTGAATGATGTGCATAAGTTGCGGGCAGGTTTCGCGGTGAGTGCCGAGCAGACCAACGTGACCAACACGTCGACGGTGCTGCCTGTCGATCCCACGACCGGGGCCATTGCGCCAACGCCGTTCCCGATCACCGACGCTACATCACTGCTTGGCTGGAATATCGGAGGCTACCTGCAGGATGAGTGGAAACTCTCCAACACCCTGGCGCTCAATCTCGGCATTCGCTTCGATCAGTTGTATCAGTTCATTCAAGCCAACCAGGTCAGCCCGCGCGCCGTAATGGTGTACAAGCCGATAGAAGGCACCACGTTCCATGCCGGCTACGCCCGCTATTTCACGCCCCCGATGCAGTCGCAGGCAACTCAATCAAATCTCGCCCTGTTCACCAATACGACCAATCAGCCGGAAATTCCCTACAACAGTCCGGTGCTGCCGGAGCGGTCCAACTATTTCGACGTGGGCGTCGACCAAAAGGTGCTGCCCGGCCTCGATATAGGGGTCGATTTCTATTACAAGATGGCCAAGGACATGATTGATGACGGCCAGTTCGGCCAGGCCGTGGTGCTTACCCAGTTCAATTGGGCGCAAGGCTACAGCGATGGCGCCGAGTTCAAGGTCAAGTACCAGAACGGAAACTTCAACGCCTACGCAAATTTTGCCTACGGCACCATGCGGGGAAAGGGGCCGATCTCCAACCAGTATCTTCTCGACGCCGCGACCTACACCTACCTCCTCAATAATTCCCACTTCACCGATGACATGCAGCTGATGACCGGCTCGGCGGGTGCCTCCTACCGCTGGAACCAGACGCTGTTCACCGTGAACATGAGGTACGGCAGCGGCCTGCGTTCCGAGTTTGCCAATTTCGATCACGGTGCGCCTTACGCCGTGGTCAATCTGGGCATCAAGCACGACATTCAGATGACGCCGAACGGCAACCCGCTGACTGCACGGTTTGATATCGTCAACCTGTTGGATCAGGCGTACGAGCTGCGCAACGGGACCGGGATCGGTGTCTTTGCGCCGCAATTCGGCGCACGCCGCGGATATTATTTCGGACTGTCGCAGAAATTTGGTCCAGGGGCGACGGCCGCCAGGCCGGGCTCGGCTCCGCCGACCGCGTCCTACCAGGCGCCAGGCTCCGCTCCATCGGGCTACGTCCGTCCATGGATGTCGAAGGATCGAATTGCAGAGGTTTGGACCTGGGACGGTCTCTATGTGGGCGGGAACGTCGGCTATAGTGCCAGCAGGTTCGACACCGGAGCTTTATTTGGTGACAGCTCAACCGGAGCGCCGCTGTTCGCGACAGACTCTTCGATCAAGCACTATGGTGCGCTCGGCGGCGGTCAGGCCGGCTACAATTGGCAGTGGGGAATGTGGTTGGCGGGGGTCGAAGCAGACTTGCAATTCGCGCATCAGCGCACGATCACGGCTTCCCTCTGTCCCGGAGCGATTTGCAACCCCGCCATCACCGGCTTCGATGCCCCGGAGACGTTGACGCATGAGCACAATCTCGACTGGTTCGGAACGCTGCGAGGCCGCCTGGGGGCAACCATATATCCCGATGCAATAGCCTACGTTACCGGCGGCCTTGCCTACGGCGTGATCGAGCATCGGGGCAGCATCTACGGCTCGGCCAACGGTCTCGATGGCAGCGGGAATCCCGCCGTCGTCTTTGCCGGCAATGACTTCTTCGATCGGATGATGAAGGTAGGTTGGACGGCCGGCGTCGGGATCGAGGCTCATCTCGGTGGTCCCTGGACAGTCAGGATCGAGTATCTTCATGTTGATCTCGGCGCCGAGTCTACAACGGAGTTCAACCCCCAGAATTCGACGCCGACCGCGATCACCTTCAATTCACGCATTACGGAAAACCTTGTGCGGTTTGGCGTCAATTACAAATTCGATCCGTATGAACACTACGCAGCGGCTTACAAGGTGGGAGCTAAAACCACGAAGCCGCAAATGCCGCGGGCGCACGAACAGGGGCCGATCGCGACGGTGTGGACGTGGAGCGGGTTCTATCTCGGCGCCAACGCTGGCTATGGCATGGGCAAATTCAGGACCGATGCTCTCTTTACAGATTCCACCGGCGCCAATCTTTTCGCGGCGAGCTCCTCCGACGCCGCCAACGGCATTCTCGGCGGCGCGCAGTCCGGCGCCAACTGGCAGCTCGGGATTTGGGTCGGGGGCATCGAGACGGACGTGCAGTTCATCGACCGCGGGGCAAGCCCGCCTTTCGCTTGTCCCACTGCCTGCAATCCGTTCGGACCGGCGGTCGCGAGCCTCGACCAGGGCTTCAAGATGGAATGGCTTGCAACGTTGCGCGGGCGCTTCGGCGCGGCCGTCATCCCCGATGTCCTCCTCTACGTCACCGGCGGGCCGGCTTTCGCCCAGTTCCTGCCCGCCGGCACAGGCTCCAGCTTCGATTCCAGCGGTAACCCTGCCATCATCCCGTTCAACACGCTTCACACGAAGGTCGGCTGGAGCGCCGGCGCCGGCATCGAGGCGCATCTCGGCGGTCCTTGGAGCACAAAGATCGAATACCTGCACCTGGACTTCGGAACAGTGTCCTCGCCCACGATTAACGACCAAAGCTCGCCATTGATCAACACCATCTTCAATTCCCGCATTACCGAGGATGTGATCCGCGCTGGGCTCAATTACAAGTTCGGACCAGCAAGTTGAGGCGAGCTGGAGCGGGAGTGTGCAGCGACGCATAGCCTCTGTTATTCGCACCTACGAAGCGCAGGGATTCCATCGCACCGGGACGGCAGTCGATCAGATATCCGGAGACTGGCTGGCCAATAAGGTGCGCCGGGTCGGGTTTGAGCCGATGCGTGAGGAATTCTCGCTCAGCCGGGTTGATCCAATTGACGCCTCTCTACTGGTGAATGACCGCAGGATCGAGGGATTGCCGTTCTTTGACGGCGGGTTCACGGGTCCGGCAGGGATCGCGGGCCTGCTCGGGCCGCTCAACAGCGATGCACCGATTGGACTTGCTGAAATTCCGCCGAATGCTGCGCAAATCGGCGCATTGGGTGACGCGCGCCGGCAAAACCGGCATCAGGCAATCGTCGTCATCACGCGCGGGACGCGGCCCGGGTTTTGCCCGAGCAATGCCGAAAGCTTTCTGCGTCCCTTTGGTCCTCCGGTGCTTCAGGTTGCCAGCGAGGAAGCGCCTTTGCTCGGTGATTGCGCGCGAGTGGGCGTGCAGGTCCTGCTGACGGTCCATGTCGAACGCGAACCGGCGCAGGCGTTCAACGTGATCACGACCATTCCGGGAACAAACAGAACCATTGCGCCGCTGGTCGTGATGACGCCGCGCAGTGGATGGTGGCGGTGCGCGAGCGAACGCGGCGGCGGCTTGGCCTGCTGGCTCGAGATCATGCGTGCGACGCGCGAGGCGAGACCAGTCAGGGACGTTCTGTTCGTTGCCTCAAGCGGCCATGAGCTCGGTCACCTCGGCATTGACACGTTTATCGAGCGCCGGCCGGGACTGGTCGCGGCTGCGAAGGCATGGATGCATCTTGGCGCCAATATCGGCGCCGCTCAGGGATCCGGCAATAACCTGCAGGCATCCGACGACGAGATGGAAGCGATGATGGCCGACGCGATGACCAAAGCGGGGCTGCGGATTGACCGCCGCCTTGCACGCAGCGCGGTGCCGCGCGGGGAAGCAGAGAACGTCCACCGCTGGGGCGGGCGATATATCTCCATCATCGGTAACAACGATCTCTTTCACAATACCAGCGATCGGGGGGCGGAGGCCGTCGATCTGAAAGTCATCGAGCGTTTTGCCGGCGCCTTTGCGGTGGTCGCGGCATCGCTCGCCCGGGCCTGACGCGGAGCACCAGCCTGGATGCCGCTTGAACAAAAACGATAGCGCTATTCGATCATTTAGCCGCCGCGCAAGAGGTTGGGCGCGCAGGAGAGATGTGGTGAGGCGCCTACCGCACGGGCTGGATGCCCAGCGCCTTGGCGGTGGCTGCGATGCTGCGGCGCTGCGCCTCAACCGCCGCGGCGAACTCCGCAGTGCCGCCGGGGTCGAGCTCCTGGCCAGTGGCCGCGAGTCGGACGCCGATCGCAGGATCGGCAGCGACGGCCTGGACGTCGGCGGCGATCCGCTCGGCTGTGCCCGGCGGCAGATTCTTCGGACCGAACAGTCCGATGAGGCCATCGAGGGCGAGGGCAGGGTAGCCCGCCTCGATTGCGGTCGGCAGGTCGGCCACCGCGGCAGCGCGCTTGCGATTGGTGATCGCCAGCAGCTTCACCTTGCCGGCGTCGACCTGCGACTTGACGATCGCGATCCCCGACACCATCACCTGCACGCGGTTCTCGGCGAGATCCGCCAACGCCTTGGTGACGTCGCTGTAGGGGATCTTCGTCATCGTGATGTTGGCGGTGTGCAGGAAATGGTCGAAGGTGATCTCGGTCGTCCCTGGTGTCGGTGCCAGGTTGAGCTTGCCGGGCTGCTTGCGCGCCATCGCCACCAGTTCGTCGAGCGTGTTGATATTGAGCGCTGTCGGCACCGACACAGCGATGATCGTACTTGACACCCGCGCGAGCGGGACGAGGTCGCTCGGGTCATAGGGCAGCCTGGCGTATTGTGTGGGATGCGCGGTGAACGTACCGGAGGCCGCGAACAGCAAGGTGTGGACGTCGTGCGCGCCGACGAAGGCATTGATGGCGATGATGCCGTCGGCGCCCGGCTTGTTCTCGATGACCACGGGCTGGCCCCAGCGCTTTGCCAGCTGATCGCCGAACAGCCGTGCGGCGATGTCCTGGGCGCTGCCCGGCCCCAGGCCGACGATGAATTTGACCGTCCGTTGCGGCCAGGTTTGTGGCTCAGTCTGCGCCTGTGCGATCACCGACAACGCCAGGGTGGCAAAGGCGGCCACCACCATGCCCGCAATCATTGCATTCAACTTTGACATGAGGCTCTCACGAGTGGATATCGGCACGAGTGAGCATATGCGGCCGCTCAACGCGAGCCTATCGAGGTCAGGCAAATCGAGCATCGCCATATTGCATATTGTCTCCATCGGAGGCGCATGGTCCAATATCAACAATCAGGGAGAGAATGATGCCATTGGTTGGTGCGGTTGCTGTGCCGCATTCCCACCTGCAGCTGTTCACGCGGCCGGCCGAGAACGACAAATACAAAGCGGACGTGCAGAAAGGACGGCAGGCGATGATTGCGCTGCGCGCCCAGGTGGAGCGCACAAATCCCGACACCATCCTGGTGATCCACGACGACCACTTCGTGAACTTCGATTTCCGTTGCTACCCGCCGTTTGCTCTGTTCGTCGGCAAGGAGGCCAAGGGCAGTGGCGTCACCGATCCCGATACGATTGAGAGGATCACCGGCGCGACCTATCGCAAATATGCGGGCAAGGAGTCCTATCAGTCGGCGCCGAGCGGCATGCCCCAGCACATGGCCAACTGGGACAAGCAGAAGCCCTACGTCTACAAGGTCAACACCGATCTCAGCGTGCGACTTCTGAAGGGACTGCTCGAGCGGGACTTCGACGTTCCATTCACCGCCGACGGTACCATGGACGGCGAAGAGGTGCTGACCACCAACTTCCTTAATCCCAAAGCCGACAAGAAGGTGATGTTGCTGTTCACCAACGGCTATGTACCGCCGCTGCCGTGGCCGCGCCGCTGCTACAAGCTCGGGCAGGCCATCCGTCGGATTCTCGACGAGGTCGAAGACCGGGTGCTGGTGCTGGCAACGGGTGGCATGTCGCATTATCCGGGCACACCGCTCTATGGGCATGTCGACGAAGCCTTCGACAAAAGGGTGCTGGACATTCTGGCGAGCGGACGCGGCAGCAAGCTCGCGGAATTCACTCCCGACGATCTGATGCAGTCGGGCAACGGCGAGCTGATCAACTGGGTCATCACTGCGGGTATTTGCGGCGACGTGAGGTGCCAGGTGCTGGACTACGTGAGGCTATGGCACATCGGTCTCGGCTATCTGTACTGGGAATTGTGATATGTCGCGCACCGAAGAAATCCTGCATCCGTTCGCAACCGAGATGCGCCACCTGACCAGCGCGCTGAACGTCATCGCCAGCGACATGATCCGTGACCGCACGCTTGCCAAGAAGCTCGACGATGATCCGGAATATTTCCGCGCCAACTACACCGTGACCGAGGAAGAGCTGACCGCGATGCGGGAGCGAAACATGATCAGGCTCTACGAGCTCGGCCTGCATCCGTTCCTGCTGGTCCGCTTCGCCGGCATGATGGGCATCCTGGAATATTGGCAATCGCTGGGCGCGCCGGGACGGGGCGGCGGCTGGCCCCGTAATGTATGACGATCTGCTGCCCATGACGACGTGGACCATCGGCTCGGCCACGATCACCCGCGTCGAGGAGCAGCTCGGCATCACCAATCAGCCATGCGAGAGATACTTCAGCAACTTCGAGCGCGAGGTGCTTGAGCAGCACCTCGACTGGGCGGCGCCTGACCACTACAGCCCGCCGCATGATCGGTTCGTGACCAGCGTGCATTCCTGGCTGATCCGCCTGGATGGTTTGATGATCCTGCTCGACACCTGCGGCGGCAACCACAAAGACCGGCCCTGGACGCATCGCTTTCATCAGCTCGACACGCCTTATCTCGAGCGCCTGCGCGCGGCCGGCGCTGCGCCCGAGGACATCGACATGGTGCTGTGCACTCATCTGCACGCCGACCACGTCGGATGGAACACTATGCGGCGCGACGGGTCCTGGGTCCCGACCTTCCCGAATGCGAAGTACCTTTTCTCGCGCACCGACGATGCCTATTGGGACATGCGCAAGAACGCCGCGATGACCGCTGACCCGCGACACATGGCCTACGAGGACAGCGTCCTTCCGGTCGTGCAGTCGGGCCAGGCCGTGCTGGTTGACGACGGCTACGATGTCACCCCCGGGCTTTCGGTCGAGGCCGCGCCCGGTCATTCGCCCGGCCATGTGCTGTTCAAGCTCGCAGACAGCGGAAAGCGCGCCGTGTTCTGTGGCGATGTGATTCACCATGCGCTGCAGGTCTATGCGCCCCATTGGAATCACATGG
>Ga0306924_10006400_pt1 | contig 11737 bp, 15 predicted proteins | sample sta12Can44000111_FD_203756 | JGI IMG/M metagenome (GOLD analysis project Ga0306924, IMG submission 203756) | Lab enrichment of tropical soil microbial communities from Luquillo Experimental Forest, Puerto Rico - statanox.12C.anox.44.000.111 (v2)... | ecosystem: Environmental > Terrestrial >...
TCTGGCACGTCCGGTTCCGGCCTCGCCACCCCAGCAACCGAAGCCGGCGACCAGCACCTTGTTACCCAAGATGCCATTGCCGCCGCACCTACAGCGGAAAGGGTGACTCTATCCTGGTATCCCTAAGCCGGCCAAGCCGGAACCAAACAGGGATGTCGAACGCACTCCACCCTCGGCCGTACGGGCTATTTTTGGATGATCTGCCGATTCACATCCGCCCGGATTTTCCCGCAGCGCGGGTGCAAACTTAACGAACCCAATGGGTTCGAGCCATTACGGCCCGTCCATGATCGCATCATCCGCGTTTTCTCGCCAATAAATTTTGCCGTCCACCCGTCGTACCGCTCCCAGCTTGAGATAGGGCGCGGTTACTGGAAACCACAGATCCTGTGGGCCACGCGGATCATAGTGGTTTGCCTGGTATGTCGGCGAATCGACGCTTGCTCGCAGTACCCGTCCGCGACCGAAATTGCTCCACTGCGAAAACGGCCAGAAGATCGTCTGGCGCCATGCCGGGCTGCCGGTTTCGGTCATGATCGGCGCGATCACGTTGACGAGTTGAGCCAGGCACGCGGCCTTCACGCGATCCGCGTGATTGAGCAGCGAGATACACGCGCAGCCGAACGTCAGCGCGTCCTGCAGCGTATAAACTTCCTCCAGGATGTCAGGCGCCACCGGCCACCCCGGCTTCACCCGCTCGGCAGGGTTGCGACGCGTACGGTACCCAGACATTCCACTCGTCGAAACTCAGCATGATTCGCTTGACGGAATGCCGGACCTATAAGCGATCAGATGTTCGCCTACTCTCGCAAACGTGGCGTTGATGAACTAGATGACACGGCATCTCACTTGGCCTACGCATAGGAACAGGATCGACAAAGGAGCAACGCAATGAGCCGCGGATTCCCTTCCATGACGGCCCTTCTGGGGTTGCTCGCGGTCGCGGGCTATCAGCACAGGGACAAGATTGCCGAGATGCTTCGCGGCATCGGACAAAGTACGCCCGCAGGCGCCGGGCAAAGTGGGGGCATCGGCGGCTTCCTCGGCCAGCTGAGCCAGAGCCTCGGCGGTGCCAGTGCCGGCGGAATCCTGAGCGGCGGTCTCGGCGAACTCCTGGACCGCTTTAAGCAGAGCGGGCATGGCGAAACCGCGGAGTCCTGGGTCGGAACTGGCCCCAACAAACCAGTCACGCCGCCCCAGCTCGAACAGGCGATTGGGCCCGATGTGTTAGAAACCTTGTCGAAGCAAACAGGATTGTCGCGGGAGGAGCTGCTCGCGAGGCTGTCCCGCGAACTCCCCGACGCGGTCGATAAATACACGCCGCAAGGCCGGCTCCCAACGGAAACGGACTTTCCGCGTTCCTAAGGCAAGCGGCTATCGAGCCCTCGCCGGGGAGACCAAGATCCGCTAGGGAGACGGGCGGCGGCCAGCAATGAAGCCCCAAATTAACAAGATGATTACCGCCCCGACCACTGCTCCAATGAGGCCAGCACCCTGGTCGGCGCGATACCAGCCTATCGCTTGGCCTAGATAAGTGGCCACAAAAGCTCCGACTATCCCGAGAATTGTTGTGAGAACGAATCCAGACGGTTCGTTTCCGCCGGGCGTGACGAACTTCGCGATCACACCTGCGATGAACCCGATGATGATCGTCCAAATAATGTGCATGGCAAATTTCCCTTAAGATGTAGCCTCGCCGGCTGGGGTGAGGCCGATCTTCGCCATAGCGACCCTCACTAGCCCAGCCTGGACGACTCTGTCCAGCCGCTTGGGCCTGCGGCCTGACTGGGCTAAGGTCGAAGTATGTGTGGCCGCGCCCGACTCTCCTCCGATGTCAGCGAGATCAAGCTTGTGTTCTCGATCCCGCCGCATCGGCCGACCCCGAATTTCCCGCCGAGCTGGAACGTTGCGCCGACCGACCAGCTCCCGGTGATTCGCTACGACACCAAGGCCGGGGAGCGCAGCCTGGACCTGTTGCGCTGGGGCCTCGTCCCGTACTGGGCCAAGGACATAAAGGTCGGTTTCGCCAATATCAACGCCAAGGCGGAAGGGATCGAGACCAGGCCCGCTTTTAGGGAGGGGTTCCAGCGCCGCCGCTGCCTGGTGCCCGCGAACAGCTTTTACGAGTGGAAAAAGACCGGGACCGGCAAGCAGCCCTACGCGATCGCGCTTGCCGATCGAGGGCTGATGGCGCTAGCCGGCCTTTGGGAGAACTGGCGTTCGCCCGCGGGCGAATGGATTCGAAGTTTCGCCATCATCACGACCGAGCCGAACGAACTCTGCGCCGAGCTGCACAACCGAATGCCGGTTGTCCTTAAGCCTGAGTCTTGGCCGGTCTGGCTTGGGGAGGAACCTACCGTCCCGTCCGATCTAAAGGCCCTGCTCGCGCCGTTTCCGTCCGAGGAAATGACCTGCTGGCTGGTAAGCGCGCGGGTCGGAAACGTGAAGAATAACGATCCGACCCTGATCGAACCGATTGCCGCCTAAGCCTGCCACGGCTCCGGGGCTGGCTGAGGCTCCTTAGCCTTGAGCGCGGTTCGGGTGAACCGCGTGTCACAGAATAGGTAATCGATAGCGCCGGCCGGCGCCACCGGCTAACCTCAGCCGCCGGACCAGGAGCCAGCAAGGAGGGGGATATGCATTTCGGCGGCGCGATGTTTTTTACCGAGTATTCGATGTCGGCACCGGAGCTCGCCCGCGCACTCGAGGAGCGCGGTTTCGAATCGGCCTGGGCGCCCGAGCACTCGCACATCCCGCGGTCGCGCAAGACGCCGTTCCCGGGCGGCGGCGATCTGCCGAAACCGTCCTACGACGCCATGGACCCGTTCGTGGTGCTGGCCGCGGCCGCCCAGGCGACCAGGAAAATCAAACTGGGCACTGGCGTGGCGCTCATTCAGCAACGTGACGCGATCCAGACCGCGAAGCTGGTCGCCTCGATCGACCAGGCGAGCCAGGGACGCTTCCTGTTCGGCGTCGGCGGCGGCTGGAACCAGGACGAAATGGAACGCGCTTCAAGCGCGTGCGCGAATCCATCGAGGCGATGAAGGAAATCTGGACGAAGGAGAAGGCAGAGTACCACGGCGAGTTCGTCAATTTCGATCCGATGATCGCCCGGCCCAAGCCGGTGCAGAAGCCGCATCCGCCGATCCATGTCGGTGGTGCCTTCCCGCATGGCGCACGGCGCGCGATCCGCTATGGCGATGGTTGGATTCCAGGTGGCGATATCCGCGAGGTCCTGCCGAAATTCCACGACATGGCGCGGGAGGCTGGCCGCGATCCGGCTACGATCGAGATCACTTCGTTCGCCACAGCCGAGGATCTCGACCGGGTGAAGCGCCTCAATGAGATGGGCATCGCCCGCGTCGTGCCGATGTTCCCGCCCGAGACGGCTGACAAGGTGCTGCCGATCATGGACCGGTGGACGAAGATTATGAATCAGGTCAACGGGTAAAACCGGGCCGGATCGATTGGCGGCAGCGAGCGCGCCGTGCCTGAGGACATGGCGCGACCGCTCGGCGGAAGGCGGCGCGCCGAGGCGACGGCGCTCCCCGGTTGGATCAAACCGCAACTCACCAAGCTTGTCGACCAGCCGCCGAACGGATCGGAATGGCTGCACGAACTCAAATTCGACGGCTACCGGATGCATGCAAGGCTGGACCGCGGCGCTGTCCGGCTTCTGACTCGCACCGGGCTGGACTGGACTCCCAAATACCCGACGATCGCAGCGGCGACCGCGTCGCTGCCGGCGCGACAGGCTTACCTCGTCGGCGAAATGTGCGAAGTCCGGCCCGACGGCACCACGTCATTCAGCCTGGTTCAAAACGCGTCGGACACGGGTAACGCCGAGGCGCTCGTCTTGTTTCCTGTTCGATCTCCTCCACCTCGATGGCAAAGCGATCGCCCCGATGCCGCTTACGGAGCGCAAGGAACGCCTCCGCGCCCTGCTTTCGGACGCAAGCTCGCTCCTGGATTTCAGCGATCACCAGATCGGGCGCGGGCGAGCCTTCTACGACCGCGCCTGCGCCCTGAAAGTGGAAGGGATCGTCTCGAAACGGGTCGATGCGCCCTACGCTCCGGGCAATCGCGGGCTGTGGCTCAAAGTGAAATGTCTGAACCGCGAGGAGTTCAGTCTTCGTCCCATGACCAATCGGTGGCGAGGTCCGGCCGGATCGACTGCAGGCTGTTTTGCGCAACATGCTGGTCGTAGATGACCAGGTTATTGAAGACCCCCATCATCGGGCCCTCGGCCGTGTTCGAGGACTCCTCGTGGATCGACATGCTGGCCGGGCTGTCGAATTGGCCGATTTTGAGAATACCGCCCTGCTTTTGAGCAAATGCCGACTCGGCGGCCACGGCGACGAGCAATTGCGCCGCGATTGCGAACGCTGCTAGATGTCGCTTCATCTCTGTCCACCTCCCGTTCGCTGTGGCGCGGCCCATTGTCTGGGCTCGTAATGCAAAGAGCAGGTTATTTGTCGAGCCAGACGTCTTCCATGCGCCAACCGTTGAAGATGCTGTTGGCCGCGATCGTCAACCCCTTGACATAGGGCTGCCAGCAGATGGCGCCGCGCCCATAAAATATGACCGGCCGGGCACCGTCTTCGGCAAGCCTGCGTTCAATCTCCCAGACAAGCTTCTTGCGCTTCTGGGGGTCGGCTTCGGCCGATTGCTGGTCGACCAGCTTGTCTACTTCGGGGTTGCAGTATCCGTTAAAGTTGGCCTCGGCACCGCAAAACATAGTTCGCATAGAAGGTGGGATCGGGATCGTCGACGAAGTTGGGCGTAAGGTTGAGGCCGACCGTATAGTCCTTGCGCATGATCTTGGGGAACCAGTTGGTCGTGTCGATCGTCTCCAACTCGCCGTCGATATAGACCTCCTGCAACTGGTCGATCAGGATCACTGCCGGGTCGCGATAGGGCGGGATGTCGCGCGAGGACACCTTGACCCTAAGCCGCTTATCGGGGCCGTAGCCGAGCTTCTGCATGATCCCTCGGGCCTCCGTGCGGTTCTTTTGCACGTCGGGATCGTAGCCGGGCAATGTCTCGAGCACGTCCTTGGGCATCCCCCAAGACCCGGCCGGAGGCGCCTGCAGAACGCCGCCAACATTGCCTTGGCCTTCGGTCAGGATGTCGATGAAGGCCTTGCGGTCGAGGCTCAACGCCATGGCCCGCCGCAAATCAGCATTGTCGAACGGGGGCGCGTCCCGGTTGACGATCAAATTCGCACTGACGCTTCCCTGCGGCACTTGGCAGACGGCGTCGGGCACCTGGCTCTTCACATCCCTCATCAGCGGTATCGTCAGCGTGCCGGCGAAGGTCAAGTCGTATTTGCCCGCGGCAAAAGCCAAAATCGCGGTCGAGCGGTTTTTTACGATCGTGTACTCGATGCCATCAAGATACGGACGTCCCGGTTTCCAGTAATCCGGATTGCGCGTCACCTTGATGTATTCGTTGGGCTTGAACTCGACGAATGTGAACGGGCCGGTGCCGATCGGGTGGCTGCGCATGTCGCGCGGGCTGACGTGGCAGGGGTAGACCGGTGACAGCGCCGATGCCAGGACGGCAATAAAGGCCGGCTGCGGCCGCATGAGATGAAAGTTGACTTCATAGTCGCCGTTGGCGGTGACCTCGGCGAGATTGCGGTACCAGGGCTTTCGCGGATTGAGGCGCAGCTTCTCACCCGACTTGCCCATGAGCAAGTCCCATGTGCATTTGACGTCTTTGGCGGTGAACGGCTTGCCGTCGTGCCATTTGACCCCCTGATGCAAGGGAAACGTTAGTTCCGTGCCCTCCTCATTCCATGACCAGCCGGTGGCGAGGTCGGGGATGATCGAGGTCATGCTGTTTTGGGGCACGTGCTCGTCGAACAGGACGAGATTATTGAAGACTGCCATCATCTGTCGTGTGGCGACTGGAGTTGCTTCCTCGTGGATCGACATGCTCGCCGGGCTGTCGATCATATATTGCCGCAGGATTGCCCCCTGCTTTTGCGCCAATGCCGGCGCACAGTTCGACATCGACATCAGGATGCCGCCCGCAACCATCAATGCAGGAAATTTTTCGATCATTGGCTTGTTCCTCCCTTTACCCGTCTAGCGTCTGACCCGCTCTAGCTTTGTCCCGCCGCCGGATTAAAGGTGAAAAGGAAGCGGCTATTTGTCGAGCCAAACATCTTCCCCCAGCTGCCCCGCGGTGATCCGCGCAACGTCGGCATCATGCCCGCCATAGATCTGGCGGTGCGATGGTGCCGCTGCGGATCGTAAAGCCGTCACCCCGCTTCACCATGTGGACGTGAATGCGTGCCGATCGGTCACGCCGTCAACCCGAACATCGCCATGGTCACCGGCTTTTCGTGCCACGCCGACGCGGAAGAGGCTCGGCGCCGAGACACGGATGGATTCCGCTTTTTTCAGTTTGCATTGGCCCATCACGATGTCTTCGGTTGGCGCAGGTGGAAAATCCAACGGGTATAGTCGACTTCGTCGATCTCACGGCTGGTCGCGAGACCCGTCGTCACATCGGCTGTCTGGCCTGTCTGCTTGAAGTCCCAGTTGACGAGCGCGTCGAACACCGGATAGCCGAGAAAGCGGAAACCTTCGCCGCCGTTGTTTCATGTGGAATGTCGAAAAGAGGTGACCTCAAACGGTTGAGCGAACCGGGCGCGCACCGCGCCGCGATTCCTGCTAATCTCCTCACCCGTCAAAACGCTGAACAACGGAGCAAACGGGTGGCTCAGGGGCTGACACGTCGTGAATTCGGGATCGCCGCCGGGGCGGCTGCACTCACCGCCCACGGCTTCAAGGCACGGGCTCAAGGGAGCGGCTCAAAGACGCTGCGGTTTATCGCCCAGTCGGATCTACGCGTTCTCGACCCGATATGGACGACCGCCTACATCACGCGCAACCACGGCTACATGGTGTTCGATACGCTGTTTGCGCTGGACTCCAAGTTCAAGCCGCACCCCCAGATGGTCGCCGAGTACAGCCTCTCGCCGGATCAACTGCTTTATACCTTCACGTTGCGCGATGGATTGAAATTCCATGATGGGCAGTCGGTCCGCGGCGAGGACTGCGTCGCTTCGCTGAAGCGCTGGATGGCGCGTGACTCGTTTGGTCAAACCCTGGCTCCCACGGTCGACGAGATGAAGGGCGGCGACGACAAGAGCTTCACGATCCGGCTCAAAGAGCCGTTTCCGCTGTTGATCGACGCGCTCGCCAAGGTGTCGAGCCTCGTCCCGGTCATTATGCCGCAGCGTCTCGCCAAGACGGATCCGTACCAGCAGATCACCGAGATGGTCGGCTCGGGCCCGTTCAGGTTCGTGGCGGAAGAGTTTCAACCCGGCCATCAGGTCGTCTATGTCAAGAATAGCGATTACGTGCCGCGCAATGAGCCGCCTGATTGGGCGTCGGGCGGCAAGGTCGTCAAGGTCGATCGCGTCGAGTGGCTCAATGTGCCCGACGCAATGACCAAGGTGGCGGCGCTCGGCGCCGGTGAGGTCGATTGGTGGGAGAACCCGCCGCTCGACGTGGTCCCCGTGCTGACTGCGAACGCGGACATCACCGTTGTCGACGCAGACCCGTTCGGGGTCATGGATATGCTGCGCTTCAATCACCTCTATCCGCCGTTCGACAACGTAAAAATGCGACAGGCGGTGTTGGCTGTCGCGGACCAGGCGGATTTCATGACTGCCGTAGCCGGCGACGCAAAAAACTGGAAGATCTGCGCATCGTTCTTCACTTGCGGCACGCCGATGGCGAGCCAGACAGGCTCGACGGAGCTTACCGGTAAGCGCGATTTCGACAAGGCAAAGCAACTGATCAAGGAGGCCGGATATAACGGCGAGAGGGTCGTTGTGCTCGATGCGGTCGATCAACCCAATGTCCATGCGCAGGCACTGGTCACTGCCGATCTGTTGAAAAAACTCGGGCTCAATGTCGATTTGGCCGCGAGTGATTGGGGCAATCTGGTCATTCGACGGGCGTCGAAAAAGCCGATCAACGAAGGCGGCTGGAACATCTTTTGCACCGGCTGGGTCGGCGCCGACCAACTCGATCCGACGCTCAACCAGGCGCTGCGAACCAATGGGGAAGCGGGATTTTTTGGATGGCCCAGCGACGACAAGATCGAAGCCTTGCGGGCGCATTGGATCAAGGCCAATGACTCCGAAGCTCGTCAGGAAATCGCGGCGAAGATTCAGGAACGTGCATTCGAGGTCCTCCCTTACATTCCGACCGGCCTGTATGCGGCAAAAACCGCTTATCGCAAGAACCTGAAGGGGATGATTCAGAGTCCGGCGATCTTTCAGTGGAACATCGAAAAGACCTGAGCAGGATTGCCGGTCGATAATCGGCTTTATCGGGGATTCCCGCCCCGCAAACTTTCGGTTCCTGAGGGCGCAGATCATCCATGCCGAACGCTGCGGCTTTGACTCCGCATGGGTGGCGCAGCACCATTTTCACGAGGACGAAGGCGGCCCGCCGGCACCGTTTGTGTTTCTCTCGCTGTCGCTGCCCGGACGACGCGAATCCGGCTGGGGACCGGGATCGTGACGCTGCCGCTCGAGCTCCCGGTCAGGCTGGCGGAGGACGGCGCGGTACTCGACCTGATGTGTGGCGGTCGGCTCGAGGTCGGGATCGGCCCCGGCGGCAACCTGTCGGCACATGACGCCTTCGGTCTCGACAGTACCGAGCGCACGGCGCTGCTGGTACGGCATCATCGCGTTCTGGTCGAGGCTTGGTCAGGGCGCGCGCTTCCCGATGGACCGGCTCTATCCCCCCAATCCCGGGCTCGCCGATCGGATATGGCAGGCAACGTTCAACATCGAAGGCGCACGGCGTGCCGGTGCGGCGGGATGGAAAACCCCTACCCCTACCTTGACGCGACGAGCCGTTGAACAAGGGACGCCTGAACTCGGATTACTTTTAGGTTGTCTGATCAATGACCTCGTCGGCACGGGCAAGGATCGCCGGAGGGATGGTAAGGCCGAGCAATCGAGCGGTATTGCGATTGATGGTCAGCCTAAACTTACGGGGCGGCTCGACCGGCAGATCGGCGGGATGAGAGCCCTTGAGGATCTTGTCGACGTAACCCGCCGCGCGGCGGAACAGGTCGCCGTAATCAGCGGCGAACGAGATCAGTCCCCCTTCGATGGCAAAGACTCTGAAGGAGTAGATCACGGGACGCCGAGACTCCGCGGCGAGTTCAATAATCCGGGCGCGCTTAACGGGGCCCAGCGGGCCGGAGGCCACATAGATGCCCTCGGCGCGATCGACGTGTAGCCGCGCAAAGGCAAGTTCCCCTGCCTTCGCGGTTGTAACTTCGAGCATCAGAGCCTCGATCCCCTTGCGCTGAGCACTATTCCGAATGTCCTGCAATTTTTGATCTAGGCCAGGATCGTCCCTGACGATGACTGCAAGACGGTGCAGGCCAGGGACAAGCTGCTGCAGCAGTTCGAGCCGTTCGGCGATCACTTCGGATGAGGTCAGAGATAGTCCGGTAACGTTGCCGCCGGGCTGGGTCAGCTTGTCGACGAGACCGAGGGAGACCGGATCGTCGACGCCGACCAGAACGATAGGGATCGTCGCGTTCGCGCGCCTTGCGGCGAGCGTGGCCGGTGTTCCGGCGGTGACTAGGATTCCCACACCGGAACTTCCCGGCACGATCATGCCCCCCGTTCGGGCGGCCTGGTTGCGCCCTAAACAGACCGACTTGGTCCACGGCAAAGGGCAGCTCCGCTCGCGTTTCCCCCAATCGGCTCAGCTACGGTTGTCCGACAACGATTTTTGGGGATCCCCACAACCGACACCGACATCATCTCAGCGCAACACTTCTGGACGGGCCGGCTGGAAACGGCTGGGCCTGGTTGTTACGATGCGGTCGCGATTGCTTAGGCGGCGGGTTTCCGAATGCTGAACCGTTGCTCCCCCTCGAGAATGGGCCAGGCTATCCGCCGCGCTGATCCAGATCGTCTCTCGGTCTGCCCGGCAACTGCGAAAACGACGGTGGGACCATTAGTTCGAATCCGGCTTGCTCCAGCGGAGAGTCCACGAACCATCGGTTCCTGCCGGACTTCATTCCGCTCGGCTGGGTCAGGCAGCGGACGCGCAATCGCGTCCCACATCGCCGGTGACGTTTCAGGTGTTCGAGACCGCGAGGAAGCCGAAACGTGGGTGGCAGCGTGATTAGGGGCGAAATTGGCCGCATGTGAGGGCTTGAAATCACCTTCCGGAGGCCTACCATGGATTGCGTAGTTCACCCTGCCGGAGCGCTACCATGGAACTCACCGTGGTGCCAATCGTCAAGCCGGACGCCGCCAACTTCATCTTCGGCCAGTCGCATTTTATCAAGACCGTGGAAGACCTCCATGAGGCGCTGGTGGGCGCGGTTCCGGGCATCCGCTTCGGGCTAGCCTTCTGCGAGGCTTCCGGTAAGCGGCTGGTGCGCTGGTCGGGTAATGACGAAGCCGCTCTCGCCCTCGCACGCGATAACGCGTTGGCCATCGGCGCCGGCCGCACTTTCCTGGTTTTCCTAGGCGACGGGTTCTTTCCAGTGAACGTCCTGGCTGCGGTGCGCGCGGTGCCGGAGGTCTGCCGCATCTATTGCGCGACGGCCAACCCGACGCAGGTGATCATCGCGGAAACGGAGCTGGGCCGCGGGGTGCTCGGCGTGGTTGATGGCGCCTCGCCGCTGGGTGTCGAAACCGACGCCGACATTGCGTGGCGGAAAGACCTGCTGCGCAAAATCGGCTACAAGCTGTAGTGGCTGGATGAAGCCGAAGCTGCACCACCTGCAGCTGACGCTGCCGCGCATCGAACCGGCGAAGATCGCAACGCGTCAGATCGGCTTCAACGATCCGCGCGAAGCACTCAACTCGCCCCCTTGAGCCGGGGCTGTCACCAAATTGGTTGGAACTCACGATCGCATCAAGCTTCTTGCGCGCAATCAACGAGATCACAGCCCTACCTGGGCGGGGCTTTGTCCCACGGAACCGGTTTGCTATTACAGTTGGGTTCTGACTTTCTGGAAGAGCCTGGCTGCAGCGCCAATATGCGCCGAATAGACCCGCTCGAGCATCACAGCGGACGTATCGTGATGCACGGTGCAGACCCTTAGCGGCACGTGCCCAATAACTGGCGCACAATCGACGAATGCCGCAAACTGTAGGCCGTCACCTCTTTGGGGTCCAGACCAGCTTTCTGAACCGTCTTGGCGAGAAAAAAGACCTGCTCCAGTGGTGCCGCTCGCAGAACTCGGGGATCGTCGAGTCCCGCAGCACCGGGTGAGGCTCGGGCGTAATGGTCGATTTTTTCGCCATGTTCGCTCCAATGGAAATAGGTTACGGCGCGAACTTTCGGGCAGGCAAAAAAGCCACCGTAACCAAACCGGAGCGTTCGCCTATATGGCCCTGCGCCGCCCGCCAACAACTCCTGAATACGGCCTTGGATGATCTATGGACGCCCAGACACTATGGTGAGCTTAGCCGGCGGCTGCGAGACGTCCAACAGCGCGGCCCGCGTCAGCGCGTCGGCGTGGTCGCCAATATGCGCGGAATAAACCCTCTCCAGCATGATTGTGCTCGTGTCGTGATTTACGGCGACGATTCTGGTCGGTACGCCGCTAAGTAGCTGCCGGCAGATCGAGGAATGTCTCAGCGAATAGCTGGTGATGGTCGAGTCGAGCCCGGCGGCCTTGACGGTGCGGGCAAATAATTGCAGGTGCCGTGCTGCCTTCCACGGCT
>Ga0306924_10006403_pt1 | contig 11736 bp, 15 predicted proteins | sample sta12Can44000111_FD_203756 | JGI IMG/M metagenome (GOLD analysis project Ga0306924, IMG submission 203756) | Lab enrichment of tropical soil microbial communities from Luquillo Experimental Forest, Puerto Rico - statanox.12C.anox.44.000.111 (v2)... | ecosystem: Environmental > Terrestrial >...
GCAATCTAGAAGGGACGCTGGATCCCCACGATGGCGGTTTGCCATAAACCCTCTCTTCTCCGCGGTCAGCCGAGTGCTCCAGTCGGTCCGTTGACCGGCCGGGACTAGAGCGTCTTCGTCCTCGCGACCGCGTCCTCGACCAGAGCGCCCGAATCGAACGCGGAACGTTTGGCCTGGCTCGTCGAGTCGCCTCCAGGCCGTCCACCTGGGAAGCGTTCCCCCATTAACAAAAAGTAGTCGGGGTGATGTGCAATTTCTTAGCAGCTCGCCGTTACTCAGTTCATTCAACAGATTTCTGAGTCAAGTCACTTAGTAAACAGTGCGGTTCTCAGTTTCCGCTTTGGCGAGTAGGGAGAAACGCGGCTCGCCGGGTACCATCTTCAGGATCCTTGCACTCGCGGACTCACCCACCGCGGGGCCGTGCTTGAAGCCATGTCCCGAACCGCCACCCACCAGCCAGACGTTGTCGAAATCGGGATGCCGATCGATCAAGAAATCGCCATTCGACGTGTTCTCGTATTGGCAGACCCTCGATTCGGCTAGCGGCGCATCGGCCAGAGTGGGAAACCGGTCGGCCAAGAAGCGCCGCGCCTCGGCCAGTCCCTCGATGCTGACGCGACGGTCTCCAGTATCCGGATCGAACGCCGCGCCATGCCGGTCGAACGCCAACTTGAATCCGCGCTGCTCCAGATCGGGAAATCCATAGGGTCCGCGCGGGTCGGTGAAGTCGATCCATACCGGCAGATGAGGCGATGCGAAGCGCCGCTCGCCCGCCGGCGGAGCAAAGAAAAACACCTCCTGGCGCGTCGGAAAGATGCGTTTGCCGAGCAGTCTCGGAAACAGCTTTGGCAGCCACGGCCCGCATGCGAATACGAAAACCCCCGCGCGGATTGTCTCGCCGGAAATCGTTAGCACCCGCGCCGATCTTCCGCCGGAGGGAGGTCTCACAGCCTCCACAGCGCACGCCATGCCCTCGCGCGCAGCATCCTCCACCACGGCGGCAACGCCGCGGCGCGCCATCAAAGCTCCACTCTTCGGTTCGAGGATCCCGTAGGCCCCAGAGTCGGCTATGCGCATTTGGGGAAACCGCGTGACGAGCTCGGCGCCACAAACGATCTCCATCGGTACTCCGGCTGCCTCCAGATTGATGCGGGTGGCAGAGCTGTATGGATCGTCTTCCCGCGCCATCCAAAGCACCCCGGTGCGGTGAAACAATACCTGGCCAGTTCGCTCTGCCAAGTCCTGCCAGAGGGCCAGAGAACGCAGCGCCATCCTCGTGTAGATCGCATCCGCGCCATAGCCCATGCGGATAACGCGGCTCTCGCCGCCCGAGCTAGCGCGGCTATGGCCTGCACCCCAGGCATCCAACAATACCACCGATTGTCCAGCGCGATGCAGATGGCTCGCTGTCCAGGCGCCGAAAACCCCGGCGCCGACGACCGCGATGTCGTAAGCCGATTTCAGCAAAGGCATTTCCTCGAAGGGATACCACGCTCATGGAGTAGCAACGGGTCTTCTCACATTATGTAGCAGGGTTCATCTCGTCTTGAAGCGGATTGGGATCACGAAGGTCACGCGGGCTTTCGTCTCCTCAAGAGCGGCTCGTGTGTATCCGGCCGGGCGATCATCGGTTGTGATTCGTTCGGCTGTGCTCGTTTAATCGCGGACAGCGCCGGTATCGTCTCCTGGAAGCGATCCAGATCGGTTTCAACTTCCGGGTTCTCAACCCATATGCCGGAACGCAAAGAGCGGACGCTGTCGCGGTCTGTACCCACCCTCGACGGCATCAAGGTTGCCAAAAAGGCAAAGGGCCGTCCAGCTGGTCTGCTCTGACCCACCAATTGTGATAGGTAAGGAAGACCGCCTTGCGGGGGTTAGTCTTGTCGATCACTCCAAGACGAATCGTACTGATTGCTTCAGATCGCCACCAAGCAGTCAACATCGGGTTCCCCCGGACAACCAAGAACGCGAAGGAATAAACATTCGGGCCGGCCTCCAGCTCAGGGCCGACCCTAATGTCAACCGGAGGGACACTTACGGCTTCACAGTCACTTTGAGCTGCGCAGTACTCCAGCAACACTGGAATCCGCCACCGCCGAACCCGGAAATATCATTCGCCACAACCTCCAGCACGTACTCGCCGGGCTCGCTGAATGTGGCAGTGGTCGTCGCCTTTCCGGCGAAGGCGGCGGGAGGCGGCGCTTGGAAGTCGGCCTTCTCCACTTTAGGCTTTTCTGCGTCGAATTTCACGATGCCTGGTCCACGAAATTTACTCCACGTCACGGTCACCGCCGGAATCATCTTGGCGAAGGCGGCGAACGACGGAGGCACCTTGGCGTCATCGGCCACCCACACCGGGAGCGGTACAGGCTCTTGAAGCGTGGCGGTCACCGCATTCGCGAAGCCACGAGGCGGCCCCTGCAGAAACGGGCCAGTCTCCTGGAATCCGATGAAGGGCGGCGTGTTCCCGGTCGCATCCAGGAACGGCGCGATCACCCACAACGGATTGAGGCTTGCCGGAACCGATGCCGTCTTGCCGTTGGCCGTGATGGTCCACGTGATTTTCTGGTCGGGCGCGAAATCCTTGGGAACAGTGATCGTAAATGTTCCCCACTGCCGGCCCGGAATGAAATGAGTCGGCTGGCCGCGATCGGGCCCGCCCGGTTCCACCCGATTATTCGTACCGACCGGAATATCCAACGACTCCTTGAGATTTCGGTTGTAGTAACCGATCAAAATGTTGGCGCTACCGTCTGGATTCCGGTACCAGCCCTCATAGGCGGGCGTGATCCCCTGGCCGGAATCGTGGGGCGGCTCGATCGGTGTTTGCGTTGTCAACTGAGCGACCGCGCCACCCGTTAGCACGAACGCCATCGTGAGCGGCCGCAAAAGGATTCTTATGTTAATTCGTGCCGCCCAGCCCAAACGGCAGCGCTGCTTTCTTCGGCCGGTGCGTAGCGGCCCATTGGTTGTAATCATCATCGCTGATGTAGGTGACGTTGACCCACGCGTGCGCCATCTCGTCCACCGTTCGATCGCCCCAACCGACCCACTGACTCGGGTCCGGATTCGATGCTTTGGCAGCCGTATTGTCGTGCCAGGCCTTCACGTGAATGACCGTTCCCTTGGGAAACTCGGGCGCGGCGTCTTCCGTGTAAATGTAATTGTTCATCCAGTTGAAATTGAAGTTGTTGACGAAGCTGATCGTTTCCTTTGTGCCATCGGGCAGAATCGCCTCCAGCAGCATCGCCTTGCCGCGCAGATGCATGTGGGGCTGGAAATTCTCAAAACGCGCCGCTTGCTTGAGCACGTGGAAGTTCTCCGTTTCCGCAACGACGTTGGGCGCGATATCGAGCGGGCTTCCCTTCCCCGAAGCGGCCGCGTTGAACATGGTCAGGTACGTGCGATAATTCGGCTTTTCATCCCTCGGATACAGATAAACGGCCAGCTCTACGTGGTCCTGGATCGTGTCGCCGACAGCATGATAGTGGACATCCCACCACACTTTGGCGCCCGGCAGCAGCAGCTTCCCGGTGTTCGGCCGGTAAATGTCATACTGTTTGCCAACGGCCCACTCCATCAAAATTCCGCCGCCGGCAATCGCTGTCAACGGATCATCGGAAGCCGCGGGGTTCTTCTGGTCCGCGGGCTCCTGCTGGAGCAGATAAGCAATCGCGTGGTGCGTGATGCGGCGTCCGGCCATGGATGCCGGCCGCATCTCAACCGCGCGCACCCACCGCGCTTCCGTAATCGGGATCTCGGTCATCGGCCTCCACCACTGATCCTGGCCGACGGCCGGCATCGTGTAAGGGTCCGACTTGATGATAAGATCGGGTTGGCCGTATTGCTTCGCGAGCTGCCATTCGTTTTCATTGGGCCACGGCTTAGGAGGCGGCATGTCGCGGGAATCGCCTGGCGGCGCTCCCGCATCGGCCCAACGTACGATGGTCGCGATCTGATCCTCGCTCAGCGAGCGATCGTTCTGAAAAGACTGGATGCCCACAGTCTTATCCAGATGCCAGGGCGGCATTTGCCGAGTGGCCACACGTTCTTTGATCGCCTTCGCCCACGGGCGGGTCTCTTCATACGTGACCAGCGACATCGGCGCCATCGAGTCCCTCCGGTGGCAGGCCTGGCACTTCTCTTGAAAAATAGGAGCGATATCTTTGGCGAAGGTTGGCTTCGCGGGCACCGCGCTACTCCCCGTTCCAGGGATTGCCAGCAATACGGCTACAGCGGATAACTCCAAGCACGAGTTCCGCAATCTCCGAGTTCTCATCGTGATCCTCCTGGAATTCAACGGCTCCCCGATCTGATGGGGATAGTATAACAAGTCTGCTCTTTTCACCGGGCCTCCGAGGGTCGAATTCCCCAAAAAATCCTGCGGGGAGTTCGGGCCTGGATGATGGCGCATTCCTCTCGGATTCGATGGTCACTTCGATCGAGATGCGTGCCAAAGGGCGGAAAGGTGGCTCGAGCGCCCGGACCTGGTGATCGACCAGAGCCGTACAGCTCGGCGGAGGCTCAGATGCGGTCCGTCCGAAAATCGAATGTGTTGACTGCCTGTAAACGGCCTGACCTCCAGCCTAGATTCGTATTGCCGCATCCTTCTCCGGCAAATTGGCTGCTGCCCTTTTTGCAGCTCATTACGCATTACCCTTCACGGATTGGTACCCGGAGTACGCCGGGATTCCTTGCGGCGAGGTGGGCATGCCCGTTCAATCGCGAGCCGTGCCCATTACTCTCGACTTCGTCGCACCGCCTCGGAACTTCTGTTTGTTAGCGTTGACCTCCGCCGGCAAGAGCGGTCACGCAGGACAAGCGCCTAGGAGGTTCGTCCTGTGCCAGCGGATGATCGACCACATGGCAGTGCGGAACTAAAGGGAGCGTAATCCAGTGTTCTCAGCCGGTTAGGTGAAATAGGCACTTTCACTGAACCGATTTACGTCGGAAATCGTCTAATTTGGGTGAAGTGCACGATGGTCGGAAGATTATTCCGGACAGAATGCATAAGCTTCACTTGACCGCATGTCCAGAGAATCGAAGCTCGTCGAACTGCAGCGCAAGACTGATGAGGACCTGCTGACTCTCGTGCGAAGAGAGCTCGACCGCGGCCTGACGTTAGCGGACGTGGCGGTAACCATGCAGTCTCCACTGTCCGCACAGGCCGAAAGAGCCTACAAGACAGCGAAGGCCTGGCTCCCACTGATTTCTGGCCGGGACCGACGGGAACGCCGGGAATTGGAGTTCAGGCTCAAGGACCTTCGGGCGGCGTTGGACCGGATACCTTCTGAAAAGATGCAACGACATTTTGTGAGTAGCATCGGCGAGTGAGGCGTCTCGTGGGTGGGCAGAGATCGCGTGACGAGGCATAGCAAACCAAATAAGAATAACTGATGGGTTCTAGATGCTGGCGGCCCAAGGAAAACACGGCGGCCATCAGTCCCATTGAAGGAGGATTGAATATGCAATCAGGCAGGCGGGTCGTAATTGCATTCTTGTGTTTCGGCGCGGCAGCCTTCGCGGCCCAAGACGTGGCCGGCGTCGTGGAAGGTACGGTCAGCAAGGTAGACGGTGCCACCAAAACAATTGTCATCAAGACAGCTGATGGCTCCGAGCAAGCCCTGCGCTTTGTGAAGCGAACCTCGGTCCATGGTGCTAAGGAGACCGCAGCCGTCAGCAAGGATGCCTTTCACGGATTGAAGGAGGGTAGCGTGGTAGTGGCGCACTATACGGCTAACGGTTCTGAAAAAACCGCCGAGGAGATTGACGACGTCGGCAAGGAGGGTTTGAAAGTAACGGAAGGAACTGTGTCCCGCGTGGACCGCGGCGCCAAAACGATTGCCATCAAAACAGCTGATGGCGCCGAAGAGACCTACCGATTGACCGACCACGCAGCCAAAGATGCCGGAAAGGACATTGCCCACGGTGCCGAGAAATCAGAAAGAGTGACCGTCTACTACACCGAGGAGGCCGGCCACAAAATCGCGCACTTTTTCAAGAAAACGATATAGGCCATACCAGCCTAACCCTGGCGAAGGTAAGGGTTAAGGAACGTGCGAATCGCGGTATCGGAATTTCGGCCGAGGAACAACCCAAGCTGTTCGCTGCCGGCTCAGAGCTCTTCTTCAGTAACCCGCAGAATGGTTGACTACTGCGCCAATTTCGGCATGCGATTGAACAGGCAGGTACGCTATAAATTGCAACGACTCGACAGACACGAGGGGGGAGCCCACTCCAGCTGCAGCCGTCCGATAATGCCTTAGGCTTGGATGGGGAATGTGCCGCGCCACAGTGGCCGGGAATAACCACTATTGATCGCGGCGCATTCCCCATCAGTCGCAGTGCCATTGTCCTATTTTAAATCGGCACTTCTGCTTCGTCCCAACGATCACCGTTGCCGTTTGGGGATGCCAGACTAGCAGAATGCGATATCCACAATTGTTCCCCCTCGGGTTGTGAATTGGATTGACGGGCGCGTTAACATTGTTCTGAGAACGATGGCCTTAAAGCAGAACTCTGTCGATCTTTCACCTCTGACACAAGGAGCAGCTTGTCATGCCATTCAACGTATTGCTCATGGGCGCGTCCTACGGCTCGCTCCTCGCCTCCAAAATCCTGTTTGGCGGCCACACGATTCACCTGGTCTGCCTGCCGGCGGAGGCCGATCTGATTAACGCCGAAGGCTTTCGGGTGCGCTTGCCGGTACGCGGGCGGAAGGATCCCGTCGTGCTCGACTCGCGCAAGCTGCCCGGCAAGGTGACCTCAGGCCCGGCGACCGGAGTCAATCCGAAGGAGTACGACCTCGTCGGGCTTTGCATGCAGGAGCCGCAATATCGGGCGCCGGGCGTGCGGGACTTGCTCGACGCGGTGGCGAAGTCGCGCGTGCCGTGTATGTCGATCATGAATATGCCCCCGCTGCCGTACCTGCGGCGCATACCCGGCCTGAACCACGAGGCGCTCAAACCCGCCTACACCGATCCGACCGTCTGGGAGAATTTCGATCCTAACTGCATTACGCTCAACAGCCCCGACCCGCAGGCGATCCGTCCGCCGGACGAGCAAGTCAACGTGCTGATGGTGACATTGCCGACCAACTTCAAAGTAGCGACTTTCGTCGACCCAAAATCCACTGCAATTCTTCGCCAGCTCGAGACAGACATCGCAGGCGCGCGCTTCGACACGCCGGAAGGCAAGATCGAGTTACCGGTGAAGCTGAAGGTGTACGATTCTATTTTCGTGCCGCTGGCGAAATGGGCCATGCTGCTCGCCGGCAACTATCGTTGCATCACCAAAGATGGCATGCGCACCGCGCAGGAAGCGGTGCACAGCGACATCGAGACCTCGCGCTCGGTATATAATTTCGTCAACGATTTGTGTGTGCGGCTCGGCGCCAACCCTAGCGACCTCGTGCCATTTGAGAAATACGCCGCCGCTGCCCAATCGCTCGTTCGTCCGGCTTCGGCAGCACGGGCGCTCAACAACGGGGCGCTAAATATCGAGCGCGCCGATAAGCTGGTGCAGCTGATTGCCAAGCAGAAGGGCTTGAGTCACACGGTCATCGACGGAATTGTGGCGTTGGTCGACTCGCGACTCGACGCCAACCGCAAAAAGGCGGCGTAACGATCAACTTGGGACTCGTTCTGCAACCTGGTGCGTAACGAGCGCTGCTCCGAGCCGCGGCAGCCGCGCGACATTGGGTGGGTGCACACCTTTGGAACGGAAGCCGTGAGTCCGACGTTTGGTCGCCCCGGCGTCTGCGAGCCGGCCGCGCCGCTCTGAACCGCCGGAAAGGAACATACAGTCGGCAGCAGGAAGTAGACCGGACTGATCTGCATCAAGCACGTCGCGCCCTCGACCGCCGCTGTCACCACTGTCCGACTCACCCTTGGCCGGCGCCCGTCGACGGCAAAGGGCGGCGCGCACGGCGACCTCTCGTCCGAATCCAAACAGTTCAATTCCAATGTAAACGGCCTGGCACCCCGGCCACGTCCGGCGTTCTGGTTGGAGTTCCCCGCTGCCGCTATTCTGCGGCCGACTCCGGTTGAGTTTTCAGCCAGTGCCAACCAGACCATAGGGAGGGTCGACGAGTTCAACCGCCGATCCGATCGCCTGTAGTTCTTGAACCTTGGCTTCCGCAAAGTCGAGGGCTTCATTTGGATTCTCGAATGATGCCAGCTCTTCGGCGCCTGTGGGTACCTGATGAACGACCGTGACCGTCACTGGCGTTGATGCCAAGCAGCACTGCTTAACGACGTAGAACGTATCGTGCGCGGGCCTGCTCCTTTGAGTTGCTGCCGACTGGATAGCCATGAGTGCCCCTCCTTGGTCGATCGAATCATCGTATTCCCGGCTTCCCTTCTGCACAACTGTGACCATTCACCCGTTTCTCTGGCGCCGCGTCTGGCGCTCGAAGGCAAGCAAATCCGCATGGCTTTGTGGGCGGAAGTTTCGAGGGTTTTGAGCGAGAACAGCCTATGCCGGGGATATCGCACAAAGACCGATGCGTTTCGGGCGTTACACCTTCTTGATCGATCCATGGTCCATCAGGAGACTACACTACTCGACGTCACGGCCGCGGAAGTCACCCTGGCTTCTGCCCCGAGGCCCGTTGATAGACGGCAGGATCGGATCACAGAAGCGTGCCCCAAGGTGACGGGCTCCAATAGCGACTCTTCCAAACCAGGCGCGGCGGCACGATCTAATCCACCTGCCATTCCTTCCCGACCGAACATTTCGCATCCTGCCAACCCGCCTAGGCTATCCATCGGCTCGACACCGTCCTGCCTTAACAGGAATTCGACTAACAAATAAGCCACGTGGATCGAAAGCCGTTACCGTACAGATTGAGCAGTTCAAGTCGCGCGCGGTCGCCTCTCCCTTAGTATCAGTAACGAGAGCCTGCGATTCTCGATTATCGCCTGGATTAATCAAAAGGATAACGCCAGCGATGCCTTCGAGCTCACTTGGATCAAGAACTCTGATCACGGTAGAAGAAGTCTGCGCAGACAAGACAACACCCGAGAAGGCGATCCCCCACACAATGGCCAGTGAAAAGGCAATACGAATGAGTCTGTTCATTACATCCCTCCTGCAAGGCAAGCACCTTCATTCTGTGAGCAAGCTCGTGCCGGCGCTCCACGAGAGAGTTGTCACTGCATACCCCAAAACTTCCGCCAATTGTCATTAAACACCTGAGGAAAGGCATTGATCACATCGGGCGCGAAAATTGCTCCGAGAGAGCCACGTTGTGTGTGAGAACCAGTTACTATAAGGCTGACGCCTGGGGCCGGGGGAGATGCCCTGCCTCTGGTGTACTGCGGGTCTTGACGCCGGAGAGAGAAGTGCGCTCTGATACGGAAGGACCCATCATTCAAACGTCGCCTTATTGTTATGACCTCAGGCCGGATTTCCGGTTGAGCCGCTGGCGGGTACTGCGGGGCTCGGTATTCCGACCATGAGGAAGCGGGTGCGGCTTATGAACGGGAACTTCGAAATCCACTCTAAGCCTGGACAGGGTACAGAGATCAGCGTGGACTTACCCTTTGTAAGGGAAGGCCGATGAAGCCTCCGCGCCTCTTGCTCGGGGATGACCACGCGCTGATTCTGACCGGCATCCGCACCCTGCTCGAACCCAATTACCAGGTGGTCGGGTCGGCTGGGGACGGCCGATCGCTGGTGGGGGCGGCATTGAGGCTACGGCCCGACCTGATCATCCTCGACGTCACCATGCCTATCCTCAACGGGATTGATGCCGCCCGGCAGATCAAGAAAGCGTGGCCCCAGGCGAAGCTGCTCTTCCTGAGTATGCACAGCGACCAGGTATATCTGCGGGAAGCCCTGGAGGCGGGCGGTTCCGGCTATCTTGTAAAATCAGCCGCCACTGAAGAGCTGCGCCCGGCGATCGAACGGGTTTTGAAGGGACAGTTGTATGTGGCCCCGGTTTTCGGCGACATCGTGCAAGATCTCGTTACCAGCACGGGCCGGAGCCCCCGCACCTCGGCCGAATTGACCGATCGCCAGCGCGAGGTTCTCCAATTGATCGCCGAGGGGCGTTCGAATAAGGAAATCGGCGAGATTCTCGCGGTTTCCGTAAAAACGGTGGAGTTTCACCGCGGTCGCATCATGGCCAAGCTCGGTGTCCACACAGCCGCGGAGCTGGCAGCCTTCGCGGTTCGCAGAGGGATGGTGGGAGAGTAGGATTCAGGGGCGAGTCAGTCGTTCAGCAAAACGCTGAGCAACGAGGAATGCACCTTGATGTCGCCGGCATACTCGATAAAGCCCAATTTCCGAAAGCGGTTCATGAAGAAGCTGACGCGGGAACGAGTCGTTCCAATCATTTCGGCCAAGGTCTCCTGACTGACTTTGGGGATGACGGGCTCGGGGTCGCTTTCCTTGCCGAAGTTGGCCAGCAGCAGAAGAAGCCGCGCCAGTCTCTTCTCGCTCGAGTTGAACAACTGGTCGATCAGGTCCTCTTCGATGCGAATGATGCGCCCGAGAGCGTAGGCGAGAAACTCCTCGGAGAAAGTCCGGTCCTCACGCAGCAGGTGCGTCATATGCGCCTTCGGCAGCCGCACCACCGAGCAGTCGGCGAGGGCGCGCGCCGTGGCGAGGCGAATCGGCTGGCCGGCCAGGCAGGCTTCTCCAAAGTAATCCCCTGCCCCTAAAAGAGAGATAACGGCTTCTTTGCCGGCCTGCGAACTGACCGTCAGCTTCACCTTGCCTCTCCGGATCTGGAAAACGGCATCAGCCGGGTCGCCCTGGGCAAAAATGATCTCGTTCCTTGCGAACTCGACAGGCATATAGATCTCGCCGCGTCGGGAAAGAACCGCCAGGACGTCGGAGACCGAACGCTCCTTCCGCTTCATTTGTGGGGAGGCAGTCATGACTCTATTGAATTCGGAAGTTGGGCCGGCCGGGGAGTCCAAGGTCGTGCGCCGTCTCTTGACTGAGCGACCGGTCGACTACCACGGTTGGCGACTTGGTGCGAATTGGTTGTCCGGCGCCGTGCGCGGACTCAGCAGAGCCCATCGGGCACCCACGGGATTCCCAGAGGGCATGGGCCAAGCGCGCGACTTGCTCTTCGAGTCCGGCTTCCTCGCTCGGCTTCAACGCCCTGTTTGTTCTCGAATCAGGCGTTTTCTCCATCTGAATCGTCTCCTTCTCTTCGCCCCGTTGCCAACGTCAGCAAGCCGAAAGGATCGCGGAGGCCGAGCCTAGCGCTTTCGTCAGCCAGTTGCCGGACCGCGGGCGCCGGGCCACCCTCCCCCACCGCAGGTGCCAAGCCTCGGAGGCGAACCGGACCACCCGGTACGCCTCGCATGCGTCGAAGGGCGTCCGCAGCACGTCGTGACCTCCCGCGCCTAAGACCTCCATCCAAAGCTCCTCGTCGGCGAGCCGTGAGGAAACGATGAACTTCGGCGGCCTCGCGAGCGATTCGGTCTCCTGGAGCAGCTGTCTCCAGCCCCCGTCCGGAAGATCGCGGTCGCAGATCACAATGGGAAGCTTGCCGCACCGCGCAAGCCACGAACACGCTTCTTCCCCGGTGGCGACACCCTCCCAGTCCCACGGCGAGCCCGCGAAGATCAGACGAACCGCACTTAGGTCCTCCGGAAGTGGGCTGACCACCAGATTTGAAACCTTTGAATTTGATCCGATCGTCGAAAACCTCGGCATTTCTAAGTCTCTAGACACCGGGTTATTACCCGAGTCCGGCCTGACATCCCGCTCGACTAC
>Ga0306924_10006409_pt1 | contig 11732 bp, 7 predicted proteins | sample sta12Can44000111_FD_203756 | JGI IMG/M metagenome (GOLD analysis project Ga0306924, IMG submission 203756) | Lab enrichment of tropical soil microbial communities from Luquillo Experimental Forest, Puerto Rico - statanox.12C.anox.44.000.111 (v2)... | ecosystem: Environmental > Terrestrial > Soil...
GGACAGCACGACGGTGTCCACGCCCTCGATGCGCCGCTCGGCGCCCGAGTAGACGTTCGCGACGAGCACGGCCGAGCCCTCGACGGCGCGCAGCTCGGTGCCCGGCGTGAGCACGGCGCCCCGCGTGAAGAGCCGCTTGTAGAGCGGCGCGATCGAGGTCACGCCGATGTCCTGTCCCACGTAGAAGAGCGGCGAGATGACCTCGACACGCTTGCCCTGCTCGAGGAGCAGCTCCGCGGTCGAGAGCGCCTGCTGGGTGTGCACGTCGTCGACGACGACGACGCTTGCCCCCACCCTGGCATCGCCGGCGAGCACGTCGCGATCGGTCACCACGTGCTTGCCGTCGCCGCCGGGCACCGCCGGGACGAAGGGATGTGACCCCGTCGCAATGACGACGGCCTCGGGACGCTCTGCGATCACCGTCTCCGGCGCGACCTCGACGTCGAGCCGGATCTCCGCGCCGAGCTTCCGGACCTGGCCGGCGAGATATCGAACGATGCCGGCGTACTCGCTGCGCGCCGGCGCCCGCGCCGCGAGCAGCACCTGGCCGCCGAGCTCCGCCGTCTTCTCGAAAAGCACGACGCGATGGCCACGAAGCGTCGCCATCCGCGCCGCTTCGAGCCCGGCCACGCCGCCGCCGACCACGACGACCTTCCTGGGCTTCGCCGCCCGGTTGACGTCGGCGAGCTCGCGCTCGCGCCCGGTGGCCGGATTCTGGACGCAGGTGACCGGCTTGCCCTGATAGATCCGATCGATGCACCCCTCGTTCGCCCCGACGCACGTCCGGATGTCGTCCAGGCGTCCCTCGCGCGCCTTGCGCGGCAGCTCGGGATCGGCGATCAGGGCGCGCGTCATCCCGACGACGTCGATCTCCCCCGCCGCCACGACGCGATCGGCGTGGACCGGGTCGACGATGCGGCTCGCGTGAAAGATCGCCAGGCCGGGCGCCGCCTGCTTGATGGCGGCCGCCAGCGGTACGAAGACGCCCGTCGCGTAGCTCATGTTCGGGACGGCCGCGGCCTGCAGCTCGTAGGTGTGGGCGCCACCGCCGATGATCGACAGGAAGTCGACCAGGCCCGACGCGGCCAGCCGGCGCGCGATCTCGGCCATGTCGGCCGCCGTGAGGCCGCCCCGCGTGAATTCGTCGCCCGAGATGCGGGCGCCCACGACGAAGTCGCGGCCGACGAATCGCCGGGTCTCTCGCAGCACCTCGAAGCCGAAGCGCATGCGGTTCTCGAGGCTGCCGCCGTACTCGTCGAGCCGCTGGTTGAACAGCGGCGACCAGAACTGGTCGATCAGGTGGTTGTGTGCCATCGAGAGCTCGATGCCGTCGAGCCCGGCTTCGCGGCAGCGGCGCGCGGCCTCTCCGAAAGCGCGCACGAGCTCGGCGATCTGCTCGGCTTCGAGCTCGTGCGGTACCTCGCGATGCACGCGCTCCGGGATCTGCGAGGGCGCCAGCAGCACGGCCGCCTCCTCGCCGTCGGCCTGCGCCCGGCGCCCCATGTGCGTGAGCTGGGTGAAGACGAGGCATTCGTGGGCATGCACCGCGTCGGCGAGCGCGCGGTACGCCGGGATGATCGAGTCGTCGTGATTCGCGATCTGCTTCCACGCCGCGGCCGGTGACGAGGGGTGCACGCTCGAGGAGCCGCCGAAGATCGTGAGCGCGCAGCCGCCGCGTGCCTTGGCCGCGTGATAGCGCGTGAGACGATCGCCGGGCCGGCCGCCCTCGGCCATGGCCTCGGCGTGGCCGGAAGAGTAAATGCGGTTCTTGAGGGTGACGGAGCCGACTTGGATCGGCGAGAAGAGCGTGCGGAGCTCGGCGGCCATGCTGCCGCTACGCTACCACCGCCGGGCGATCAAGTCTTCGCGTCGTCCCGCCGGCCGTTCTTGGGTCGCACCCGTGACGGGCGCACGCTCCACGCGGCCAGCTCGGGCCTCGCGCGGAGCTTCTCGCCCTGCTCCTGGCACCGGACGCACGTCGTGACGCCGGGCAGCGCGCGCCGCCGCGCGGCCGGGATGGCGCCGCCGCACTCCTCGCAGATCCCGTAGCTGCCGTCGCGCACCCGCTCCAGCGCGTTCGACAGCTCTCGGGCGCGGCGCGACAGGCGCTCGTAGCTCAACGCGTCCAGATTGCGCGAGGCGATCACCTGGGCGTCGGCGAACATGTCACCGACCAGCCGGGCGCTTTCCGACCGCGCTTCGCTCAAGGTCGTCCGTTCGTGGCGCTCGAGGCGAACGAGAATCCGATCGAGCTCTCGACGAAGCTGTCCCTCGGTGGTCTGATCCGGCATCGCGCTCCCCCTCGGCAATATTTCGTGGGTCGCCGCCGACTGTGGGCGCCGAACGCGCGGGCGTCAACGATGCGTTCGACCGCATCCTGAGCGGGTTCGAGGCGATCCTGGCGCGTCGAGCCGCTGGTTCCGCGCCGATCGTCGTGCAGCGGCTACCGGCGCCGCCAGAATCGAGGGCCCCGCGGTCGGGCCGCGGCGGAGACCGCGCCGGCCCGTCACATTTTCACGATGTGGACAGCGGTGAACATGTGGATGTACGGTCGATGGCCATGTCACGGAGACCGTCGTTGCGGATCGCGGTCATCGGCGCCGGCCTCGGGGGCCTCGCCGCCGGGGTGGCGCTCCGGCAGGCTGGCTTCGACGTCGACGTCTACGAGCAGGCGCCGGAGCTCACGGAGATCGGCGGCGGCATCAATCTGGGGCCGAACGCGGTGCGCGTCCTGTATCGTCTGGGCCTCCGCCCGGCGCTCGACCGTGAGGCGGTGCGCCCGCTCAGCACGCATCAGCGGCGCTGGCAGGACGGCCGCACCTTGCAGCTGGCGCCCCTCAACCCTCGCTGCGAGGAGCTCTACGGTGCGCCGCATCTGACCGTTCACCGCGCGGACCTGCTCGCGATCATCGCCTCAGGGTTCGCGCCCGAGCGTCTTCACCTCGGCCACCGCCTGGTCGGGCTCAGTGACAAGGGTGACCGCGTCGAGGCCTGGTTCGAGAACAGCGTGCGGATGACGGCCGACGTCGTGATCGGCGCCGACGGGATCAACTCGACGGTGCGCGCCGCGCTGCTCGGCGAGGAGGCGCCGCGTTTCGCCGGCTGCGTCGCCTATCGCGGTCTGGTCCCGGTGGAGCGCATTGCCGATCTGGGGCTGGAGCTCGGCTCGCAATCGTGGGTGGGCCCCGGCGGCCACTTCGTGCACTACTTCGTCTCGCGCGGGCGTCTGCTGAATTTCGTCGGCTGGACCGAGCACGATACCTGGAGCCGCGAGGACTGGACCGATCGCGCGACGATCGGCCGGGCGCTCCAGGCGTTCGCCGGCTGGCACCCGCAGCTCCGCCGCATCATCGGCGCGGCGGACACGTGCTTCATCTGGGCGCTGTTCGATCGAGAGCCGTTGCCGCGCTGGTCGATCGGCCGGATCACCCTGCTCGGCGACGCGTGCCATCCGATGTACCCATTCATGGGACAGGGTGCGGCGCAGGCAATGGAGGACGGCGCGACCCTCGCCGCCTGCCTCTCCGCCGCCGGCGGCGGAGTGCCCGACGTGGCGCTGCGGCGTTACGAGGAGCTGCGCCGCCCGCGCGTCACGCGTTTACAGGGAATGTCGCGGGCGAACAAGACTCGCTTCCATCTGCCCGACGGCCCGGCGCAGGAAGCGCGCGACGCCGAATGGGCGCGGGCCGGCGACCGCTCACCCGATGCGCTGCGCTGGCTCTACGAGTTCGATGCCACGGAGCTGCCGAGATCGTGCTAGGGTGCTGGCGCGCGCGATGAAATACGCACTGGCGACGAGCCTCCTTCTCCTTGCCCTCGCCGGGCCGGTGATGGCACAAGAGACCGGTCCCACGCTCGACAAGATCAAGAAGAAGGGCGCCGTCGCCTTCGGCTATCGGGAGGCGTCCCGTCCCTTCTCGTTCCGCGGTGAAGACGGCCAGCCAGCCGGCTACTCGATCGACCTCTGCCGGCAGATCGCGGTCGTGCTCAAGTCGGCGCTGGGGCTCGGCGATCTCAAGGTGAGCTGGGTGCCGGTGACACCCTCCGATCGCGTCGGCAAGCTCCAGAGGAACGCGATCGACCTCGAGTGCGGATCGAGCACGATCACGTTCGAGCGCCTGCAGCAGGTCGCGTTCAGCCACATGACATTCGTGGACGGCGGCAGCGTGCTCGCCACCGCGAGCTCGGGAATTCGCGGCGTGAAGGATCTCAACGGCAAGCGCGTCGGCGTGATCCCGAACACGACCACCGACAAGGCGCTCGCGACCGCGCTCGCGTTGCTATCGGTCAAGCCCGAGATCGTTCACGTGACCGAGACCCGGGAGGGCTTGCAGGGGCTCGAAGCGGGTCAGCTCGATGCCTACGCGTCGGACCATCTCCTGCTCGCCGGCCTCGTCTCGACCGCCAGGGATCCCGCGGCGCTGAAGCTGAGCGACGACTACTTCTCGTATGAGCCCTACGGGCTCATGATGCGGCGGGACTATCCGTTCCAGGTCCACGTCAACCGGACGCTGTCGGCGCTGTATCGTGCCGGCAAGATCGTGGAGATCTACGAGCGCTGGTTCGGATCCTTCAACGACGTCTCACCGCTGATCAGATCGCTCTATCTCCTGCACAGCTGGCCCGACAGCTGAGACCGGTCAGAGGCGGTGCTTGGGATGCGGCGGCGCCGCCCAGCGCGCGCTCGGCACCAGGTCGTTCTCTTCGAAGCGCGTCCAGCGGAACGGCGTGATGTCGTAGTCCTTCGAGCGGCCGTGCAGGATCACGTCCGAGATGATGTCGCCCATCAGCGGCGAGTGCTTGAAGCCGTGGCCGCTCCAGCCGAAGTCGGCGAACAATCCCTCATAGGGCGCGATCGCGCCCAGCACCGGATGATGGTCGAGCGTCGCGTCGTAGAGCCCCGAGTAGCCGCCCATCGCCAGGCCGTGCTCCATCACCGGGAAGCGATGGGCGATCAGCTCGGCGTTCTTCACGATCTGGTCGGGGTCGGCGCCCTCGTTGTACGAGTCCGGATCGACGATCTCGTCGTAGACGAGCTTGCCGTGGATCGTCAGGTCGCCATGCTCCGGCCGCATGTACGTCATCTGCACGCTGTCGGCGACCGCCGGGTGCACGCCGAAGCCCGCCGGCCGGCGAAAGAAGCACATCTGGTGGCGCTCGGGCTTGATCGAGATCTCGACGCCGAGCGGGCGTAGCAGCCGGTCCGCCCAGAGCCCCGCGCAGTTCACGACGACGGGCGCGTCGAGGTCGACACCCTCCGATCGGACGCCGATCACCTTCTGGCCCGCGGTGCGGATCGCGTCGACCGATCGGTACTGCACGAGCGTCGCGCCGAGCTCACGCGCCCGATTGGCCAGCGCGTTCGCCGTCGACGACGGGTCGGCGTAGCCGGATTCCGCCTCGTACGAGGCGAGGGCGACGTCGTCCACGTTGGCGGCCGGCACCAGCGCCTTCACCTCCGCCGGCGAGATCAGCTTCACGCGGGCGCCCACCTTCTGGGCCTGCATGGCGTTGTGGCGCAGGTGCGGCGCGTTCTCGGGGCCGGCCAGCGCCAGCATGCCCACCTGCTGGAAGCCCGGATCGCCGTCGCCGCCGACGACGTCCTTCCAGTGCCGGAACATCTCGGCCGCGGCGCTGGCGGTGCGCGTGAAGAAGTCCATCGCGTAGAAGCGCCGGACGAGCGCGGTCGAGCGGCCGGTCGGCCCGGAGGCGATGAACTTCTTCTCGATCAAAACAACGCGGCCGGCCTTCTTGCGCGCGAGGTGAAAGGCCAGGCTGGCGCCGTGCACGCCGCCACCGATGATCACGCAGTCCGCGGTCCGCGGCAGATCAGCCATTGGCTCTCCATGCTACCGCACTCTGACGAGTCCTCTATCCTCGGGATGCGCCACGGTCAGTCGCCGGAGGGTTTCCCAGACTTGAAAGCAGTCAGCGTGGAAGTAAACGAATGGCAGGGTACGCGCGCTGATCATGACCTGCAAGCGGGAGGTATGCCTATCCCCGGGACACTCGATCGGGTCCGCCCCTCTCACTCACCGATCAACCGGGCGTGCGCCGTGGGCTCGTCGATCGCCATGCCGGCGGTCCAGTGCGGGCTGAACTGCGTGGGGATGCCGAACCAGCTCACCCACTCCTCCCGCATCGCCGCCGGCTCGTCAGCCGGCCACAGGACGTTGAGAGGCAAGGGCCTGATCGGGGGACGAAACGTCGGCAGCGGGATGCGATCGAGCGTGGTGTCCGCGGCCCGCGCGAGCAGCAACCCCACCTGCTCGCGGCAGCGGCGGCTCTGGCACGGCCCCATCCCGGCGCGGGTGAGCCGCTTGATCTGATCCTGGTTCAGCGGCCCGTCGCGCAGGAGCGTGGCGAGACTCCGCGCGCTCATTTGCGGCGAGCGCCACCCGAGATAGCGCGGAGGCTTCGTCTCGACCAGCTCGCGCCGCGTGACCTCCTCGCACTGGCAGACGTTCACCTCCCAGCCGCCCGCCGCGATCAGCGAGTCGAGCCAGGCGCGCCATTGGCCGTGGGGCGCGTTCGCCGGTGACGCCGCGCTCATGCGGCGGCGAGTCTCGGCCTCTCCGCCCCGAGCTGCGCCGAGCGACTCGGCGGCGGCGCGTCCGGCCGTGCGCCCCTCGGCGCGCGCGATGTCCGGCGCGGCCAGCATGCCCTCGTGGAATCCAGTGCAGTCGCCCGCGGCGAAGACCGTCGCCACGCTCGTGCGCATCCGCGCATTGACCTCCGGCACCCAGCCGCCGAGCTGGGAGACGAAGCGCAGCCGCGCGCCGACCAGGTGCAGGAGCTCCACGTTCGGCACCAGACCGATCGCCCAGCATACGGCGTCGCACGCGACCTCGCGCTCCGTCCCCGCGACCGGCGTACCATTGCGATTCACGGGAACGAGCACCACGGACTCGATCTCGCCGGTGCGCCCGCGCGCGGACTGGATCGTATGCGACGTGAAGAACGGCACGCCGCGGTGGGCCAGCACCGTCGCGTCCGCGGCGTCGCCGCGCACTTGCCCGCCGACCTCCACGATGCCGGCGACCTCGACGCCGTGCTCCAGCGCGAGCGCCGCCGTGTGCAGGCCGAGCGCGCCCGAGCCGAGCACCACCAGACGCCGCGCCGCGAGCGCTCGATACCGCGTGAGCAGCGCGGCGGCCCCGCTGGCTCCGAGCGTGCCGGCCCGCTCCCAGCCCGAAAAGCCCAGGAGCACGTCGCGAGCGCCCGCGGCGACGACCAGGCGGTCGTAGCCGACGAGCCACGAGCGACGATCGTCCGCGAGCCCCAGCATCGAGACCGGAAGCTCCTGCACCGCGGGGCCGTTGACGAACGCGCCCCACACGTAGGTGCCGAGCTGCACGTCCACTCCCGCCTCGTGCGCGGCGGCCAGATCCGGATTGGTCTCGACGACGCGCTCGAGCATCAGGGCGCGGTTGCGCACGGAGCCGTCCATGCGCTGGCCGAAGCAGAGCGGGACGTCCATCGCCATCATGTCGTTGTCGACGGGATGCTCGTCGATCAGCATCACCTCGACTCCCGTACGCGCCGCCTCGATCGCCGCCGCCACCCCCGCGGCGCCGGCGCCGACGACGATCAGCGGTACGTGACGCTCCGGTGCGGGCAGCTTGCCGACGATCGAGCGCGGATCGGGCTCGCGCATCAGTCGTCACCGCCGGCGGCGGCCTCGATCGCCGGCGACGCCGCCGCCCAGCCGGCGCGCTCGCGCCAGTCACGCGGTGTGTCGGCGAACCGGCCGAGCGCCAGCGCGCCGAGGTCGGCGAACTGGCAGCGGCCGACTCGCACGAGCTCGCTGATCGCGCGGCCCACCGCGGGCGACAAGCCGAAGCCAACGCTCGACATCGTCGCGATGACGACGTTGTCGGGCCGAGCCAGCCGCTCGACGACCGGGAGCCCGTCGGGCGTGTTCTCGACGAGCCCGCTCCACGACCGGATCAGGCGCACGTGCGCGGCGCCCGGCAGGAGCTCGGCGAGCCGCCGGGCGAGATTGCGCACGAGCGGCGTGTTCGAGTGATCCGGCGTCGTCATGTCCGGTACGTTGATCCACTCGTGCGGCCCGCCGCCGTACACGAGATTGCCGCGCAGGGTCTGGCGGCCGTAGAGCCCGTTGCCCGCGACGCCGCCCACTTGCAAGATCGGGATCGGCTCGGTCGCGATCATCTCCACCCGCGCGGGCGCCAGCGGCAGCCACACACCCAGCATGTCGGCGAACGCGCCCGTCTGCGGCCCGGCCGCGATCACGACGACGTCCGCGCCGAACGCGCCGCGCGTGGTCTCGACGGCGGTGACTCGCCCGCCGCGCTGGCTGAGCCCGGTGACCGTGGTGTGTTGTTGTATACGACCGCCGTGGTCTTGCAGCGCCCACGCGTACCCCTGCACCGTGCGCTGCGGGTTCGCGTGTCCGCCGAAGTGCAGGTACGTGCCGCCGATCGCGTTGTCGCCTACGATCGGGACCAGCTCCTTGAGCTGGCGACGATCGAGCAGCTCCCAGCGGAGTCCGCGGGTCTCGCCGATCTCGGCCCAGCGCCTCGCCAGCGCCAGCTGCGTCTCGGTGAGCGCGACGCCGATGCGACAGGGCTGGTACTCCGTGGGATAGCCTAGGAGCTCGTCCATCTGCGGCCAGAGCCGCTGCTCCTCGAGCCCGAAGGGGCTGTACACGTGGGTCGCGCCCCCGCCGTTGCGGCCCGACGCCTCCCACCCGACGATCCCCTTCTCGAGCACGAGCACGTCGACCCCGTCGCGGGCGAGCCACCAGCCGGCGCTGAGCCCCGTGACGCCGCCGCCCACGATCACGACCGACGCGCCGTTCGTTCTGGCCATGCCCGCCATCATCGTCCAATCGCGCGCGGCTCGACAAGGGCCGTCTGAAGCCGGGCGAGCTCGTCGCGGGGAATGTGGCAGGCGATGCGATGGTCCCCGTCTTGCTGCACGGGCGGCGGCGTGTCGTCGCAGACGGCGCCGATACGCCGGGGACAGCGGGTCGCGAAGGGGCAGCCGCGTGGGATCTCGTCGGCACGGGGCACGCGTCCTTCGAGCAGGATGCGCGCGACGGCGTGATCCGGATCGGGTACCGGCACGGCGGAGAGCAGCGCCTCGGTGTAGGGGTGGTACGGGGGCGCGAACACGCGCTCGACCGGGCCGAGCTCGGCGATGGTGCCGAGATACATGACCGCGACCGCGTCGGCCAGATAGCGGACGACCGCGAGGTCGTGCGAGATGAAGACGAGCGTGGCGCCGCGCGCGGCCTGGATCTCGGTCAGGAGATTCACGATCGCTGCCTGTACCGAGACGTCGAGTGCCGAGACCGGCTCGTCGGCCACGATCACCTCGGGGTCACCCGCCAGCGCCCGGGCGATGGCGGCGCGCTGCTTCTCGCCACCCGAGAGGTGCCGCGGCTTGCGGGCGGCGATCGCCGGCGGGAGCTTCACGACCTCCAGCAGCCGCGCCACGCCAGCCATCGGATCGGTCGAGGCGCGGCGCTGCAGCCGCCGGAGGGCGCGGCCGATCGCGTAGCCCACGGTGTGGCTCGGGTTCAACGTGCTGTCCGGGTTCTGGAACACCATCTGGAGCTTTCGCTTCAGCGCGGCCGCGCGCGCGTCGACCGCCAGCGTCCCGACCTCGACGCCGTCGAGCATCACCGTGCCCGCGGTGGCGACCTCGAGGCCGCTCAGTACCTTCGCGATCGTCGACTTGCCGCAGCCCGACTCACCCACGATCGCGAGCGTCCGCCCGCGCGCGGCGGCGAAGTTCACGTCCGAGACGGCGCGCACCGGTCCTCGCGGTCCGCGGAAGCGACGCCGCCGCGGCTCGTAGATCTTGGTCAGATGCCGAACCGTCACCATCGGCTCTCCGGGGCCGCCGGCCTCGTGCGCGGCATCGGCGCCGCGCCGTCGGGTCCAGCGCGGCAGCTCACCGGCACGCACGCACGCCACGTGATGATCCGGTGCGTCGTGCACCGCCACGGATGGAATCGGGCGCGTGGTGCAGCGGCCGACCTCGACGTGCGCGCAGCGCGCGGCGAAGCTGCAGCCCGGCGCGCGGGTCAACGCCGATTCGACCTGGCCCGCGATCGGCACGAGCGGCGCCTGGCGCTTGTCGCTGCCCAGGGTCGGCAGACAGTCGAGCAGGCCGCGCGTGTACGGATGCCGCGGCTCGCCGAAGATGCGTCGCACCGGACCCTCCTCGACGACCTCGCCTCGGTACATGACGGCGACGCGATCGCAGACGCGCACGACACTGCCCAGGTTGTGGCTGATGAACAGGATCGCCGAGCGATGCCGACTCCGAAGCTCGCGGACCAGATCGAGCACGGCGGCCTCCACCGTGACGTCGAGCCCCGTCGTCGGCTCGTCCATGATGAGCAGCGCCGGGCCGGTGATGAGCGCCATGGCGATCACGATCCGCTGCTGCTGGCCGCCGGAGAGCTGGTGGGGGAACCGCGCCATGACCGCCTCGGGATCGGCCAGCTTGACCTCGGCGAGCATGGCCAGCGCTCGCGCGCGCGCCGCCGACGCGGACACGCCTTCGTGGGTCATCGGCGCTTCCATGAGCTGGCGGCCGACGGTCATCACCGGGTTCAGGCTCGCCATCGGGTCCTGGTAGACCATGGCGATGCGGCGCCCGCGGATCGCGCGGAGCCCCGCGTCGTCGAGGGCCGTCAGCTCGCGGCCCTCGAAGCGCACGCGGCCGCCCACGATGCGCCCGGCGCGCCCCAGATAGCGCACGATCGAGAGCGCGACGGTCGACTTGCCGCAGCCGGATTCGCCGACGAGCCCGAGCGCTTCGCCCGCGCGCAGCTGGAAGCTCACGCCCGGGATCACGGTGGCTTCGCCGGCGCGCGTCGTGTAGGCGACGCGCAGGTCGCGGACGTCGAGCAGCGGGCGGTCAGTCACGGAGGCCCAGCTCCCTCAGCCCCACCGCGAGCAGATTGAAGCCGACGACCAGGGACGAGATCGCCGCGCACGGGAACAGCGCCATGTGCGGCCAGACCATCATCATCCCGTACGTGTCCTTGACCATCCCGCCCCAGTCGGGATCGGGCGGCGGCAGCCCGATGCCGAGGAAGCCGAGCGCGCCGATGATGATGACGTTGTAGCCGGTGCGCAGGCACATGTCGACGACGAGCGGGCCGCGCGCGTTCGGCAGGATCTCGACCAGCATGATGTAGAGCGCCGACTCGCCGCGCATCTTCGCGGCCGCGACGTACTCGCGCTCGCGCAGGTCGAGCGTCATGCCCCGCACGATGCGGGCGATGATCGGCGCCTTCGTCAAGGTGAGGACGCCGATGATGTTCCACGCCGACGAGCCGAAGTGGGCCAGGATGATCATGTAGAGGATGATGACCGGGAACGAGAGCACGATGTCGCACGCGCGCGTGATCACCAGATCGATCCAGCGCCCGTAGTAGCCGGCGGCCAGCCCCAGCAGCGAGCCGAGCGCCGCCGCGCCGAGCACCGCGAGCGGCGCGATGACCAGCACCGGGCGCGCGCCCCACAGGATGCGCGAGAGCAGATCGCGCCCGAGATGATCGGTCCCCAGCCAGTGCGCCCTCGAGGGCGTGGTGTGGGCGAGCGCCGCCATGTCGTTGGCGTTCGGCGCGTACGGCGCGATGAGCGGCGCGAGCAGGGCCAGCACCACCCAGGCCAGGACGATGGCGAGGCCGACGGTGGCGGGAGTCGACTCGGCCAGCGCGGCGAGGCGCCGCCGCCAGCGGCGGA
>Ga0306924_10006420_pt1 | contig 11725 bp, 9 predicted proteins | sample sta12Can44000111_FD_203756 | JGI IMG/M metagenome (GOLD analysis project Ga0306924, IMG submission 203756) | Lab enrichment of tropical soil microbial communities from Luquillo Experimental Forest, Puerto Rico - statanox.12C.anox.44.000.111 (v2)... | ecosystem: Environmental > Terrestrial > Soil...
CTGCGCTCACCCCTCTTTACGGCAAGTTTGCCGATATTCACGGCCGCCGCGCCGCCATGCTGATCGGCATCAGCGTCTATATGGTTGGTTCGCTGGTCTGCGCCGCGGCGCCGACCATGCTGATCCTCATTTGCGGGCGCATGGTGCAAGGCTGCGGCGCCGGCGGCCTGGTCGTGACCGCCAATATGGTGCTGGGCGATATCGCGCCGGCACGGGAACGCGGGCGCTACTACACCTATTTCTCGATCGCCTTCATGACGGCCGGAGGCGCCGGCCCGGCGCTCGGCGGATGGATTTCCGAGCATCTGCATTGGCCGATGATTTTTTTGTGGAACTTTCCGCTATGCGCGGTGGCGATCGCGATCGCGCTGACCGTGCTGCGGCGCCTGCCGCGGCGGGAACGGTCGCACCGGCTCGACATTATCGGCGCCGTTCTGGTGATCGCGGCGAGCTCGTCTTTCATGCTGGCGCTCAATCTCGGCGGCATACGCTATCCATGGCTGTCGCCGCCGATCATCGCACTGTTCGTCTGTGCACTGGTGTTGGGCGCGGGCTTCGTCTTGCGCCTTCGCACCGCCATCGAGCCGCTGATTCCGGTCGCGATCCTTGCCGATCCGGCCGCGCGGCTGGCCATCGCGGCGCATTCGTTCGGCTGGGGTGCGATCATCAGCCTCAACGTGTTTCTGCCGATGTATCTGCAGAGCGCGCTGGACTGGTCGCCGACATCGGCCGGGTTGAGCCTGGTCATCCTGATGGTGACACTCAACTCGACGGCGGGCCTGTCGAGTCAGCTGCTCGGCCGGGTGCGCCACTACAAGCTTCTGCCGTTATGCTTTTTGTGCATTGGCGTCGGCGCCGTTGTCGCGCTGGCGCTATCGGCGGAAAATATGACGACGCCGCGCTTCGAGGTGATCTTGCTGTTGATCGGCATCGGCTTTGGGCCGACCGCGCCGCTCACGCAGGTCGCGCTGCAAAATACCGTTCCGGTGCAGGATCTCGGCGCCGCGCTCGGCAGCATGAATTTCGTGCGCACGCTCGTCGCCACGATCATGATCGCGATATTCGGCGCGATCGTGCTGGCCAACGCGCCGGTCGGTGCGCGCGCCGGGACCTTGAGCCAAGGCTTTCTCGGCAGCGCGTCGGTGGCGACCTTCGGCATCGTCTTTGTTGCGATTGCCGCCACGCTCGCGGCGTCGTTTCTGTCGCTGTTTCTGCTCGAGGAGAAGCCGTTGGCGGATGCATAGCGAACGAGCCCGTTTTCTTTTGTCGTTTGTCCATGCGGACGGTCCACGCTCGAACCGATTTCGAGAATTTCGCATAAATACGCGAGATTTACGCGAAACAGCGGAGGTATGGTCCAGGGTTTTCGCTGTAGTAGATCCGCATACCGAGTTCACGGTCCCCTTATGCCGAGGACATCATCGTGAGCTCCACCGCCATGGTAACGAAGCGGTTTGGTGGAAAAAGCTCGGCCTTGATCCGACCACTACAGCGCGCGCGTTGTGGCTCGAAAGCCATCCACAAATCGTGGAGGGTACAACCTCAGTGCGCGGGAGCCCTCATTCGCGGTGAGACAATTATGTGCATTTAGTTTTGGAACGACGGCCAATACGCTTAAGTGACGGAATGCGTGGCCGACCACGCTCCGGTCACGATTGCCATGTCCGCGTGTGACAGGATCCTTTCGCCACTTGGCGTCCCCGCTACACCCGGCCTAAGGTTCGGACAATGCGCTTGCGTGGGGGAGTGCAGTGCCTAACGACACCGTCCTAGAGACGGAAGATCTGAGCAAGGATTTTGCCGGCTTTGTCGCGGTGCGCGGCGTCTGTCTGCGCGTCGCGCGCGGTAGCATTCACGCCATGATCGGCCCGAACGGCGCCGGCAAAACCACTTGCTTTAATCTCCTGAGCAAGTTCTTGACCCCAAGCCACGGGCGCATCGTGTTCGATGGCCGCGACATCACCGCGCTTCGGCCCGCAGACGTGGCGCGGCTTGGCATGGTGCGGTCGTTTCAAATCTCCGCCGTGTTTCCGCATCTGACCGTGATCGAGAATGTGCGCATCGCGTTGCAGCAGCGGCGCGGCGGTTCCTTCGATTTCTGGCGCTCAAAAGCCGCGCTGCACGCGCTCGACGAACGCGCGCTGACGCTGATCGCCGATGTCGGGCTTTCCGCCTATCCCCATGTCTTGGCGGTGGAACTGCCTTATGGTTACAAACGGGCGCTCGAAATCGCCACCACCTTGGCGCTCGATCCGCAGCTTTTATTGTTGGACGAACCGACCGCCGGGATGGGGCATGAAGATATCGGGCGCATCAGCGCGCTGATCAAATCCGTCGCCGCGAGTCGCACTGTCTTGTTGGTCGAACACAATCTGTCCGTCGTCGCCGATCTGTGCGACCGCATCACCGTGCTCGCCCGCGGCCAAGTTCTGGCCGAAGGCGACTACGAAACGGTCGCCGCCGATCCCGCGGTACGCGAAGCCTATCTCGGGGTCGGCCATGCGTGAAAAAAATACCGGCGCGATGCCGCCGATGCTGGCGGTGAAGGACCTCGAAGCCTGGTACGGCGAGTCGCACATTCTTCATGGCGTGAATTTCGAAGTGCGCGCCGGCGAGGTGATCACGCTCTTGGGACGCAACGGCGTCGGCAAAACCACGACGCTCAAGGCGATCATGGGAATTGTCGAGCGGCGCAAAGGCTCGGTGCGTTTCGAGGGCCGCGAACTGACGGGGTTACCGTCAGACGCGATCGCGCGCGCCGGCATCGCCTTCTGCCCGGAAGAGCGCGGGATATTTTCCAGCCTCGACGTGCGCGAAAATTTGTTCCTGCCACCGCAAGTGCGGCCCGGCGGGCTGGAGACCGACCGCATCTTCGCATTGTTTCCCAATTTGCGCGAGCGGCTGAAAAGCCAGGGCACCAAATTGTCGGGCGGCGAACAGCAGATGCTGGCGATCGCGCGCATCCTGCGCACGGGTGCGCGGCTGCTCTTGCTGGATGAGCCGACCGAAGGGCTTGCCCCGGTCATTATCCAACAGATCCGTCAGACCATCGCCATGCTCAAAGCGCAGGGCTTTACCGTGCTTCTGGTCGAGCAGAATTTTCAGTTCGCCGCCACGGTGGCCGATCGGCATTACATCATGGAACATGGTCGAGTGATCGACCAATTCTCGACGCCCGAATTAAGGGCGAATATGGAAAAACTGCACGACTATCTGGGCGTTTGATATAGGCTGGGACAAGGCTTGGAAGGTCAAAACCAAGGTCATGAAACTCTAGGGAGGAACTTATGAGACTAGCAGCCAGTCTGGCTTTCGCGGCCGCCGCCGTGTTCGGCACCGCCGCGCAGGCCGAGGACATTAACGTCAGGCTCGGCGTGCTCAACGATATGTCGAGCCTCTACGCCGATATCAGCGGACCAGGCTCGGTCATCGCCGCCAAAATGGCGGTTGAGGATTTCAATCCGGCGGCGCACGGCATGAAAGTCGAGATCGTCAGCGCCGATCATCAGAACAAGCCGGATGTCGGTTCCAACATCGCGCGCCAATGGTTCGACGTCGATCACGTCGACGCCATCCTCGACGTGCCGACGTCGAGCGTGGCCTTGGCAGTGAGCGAGGTCGCCCGCGAGAAGAACAAAGTGTTCTTGATCTCCGGCGCCGCGAGCTCCGATCTGACCGGTCCTAAATGTACGCCCAATAACGTGCACTGGACCTACGACACCTGGATGCTCGCGCATGGCACAGGCGGCGCGCTGGTCAAAACCGGCGGCGACACCTGGTTCTTCCTCACCGCCGATTACGCCTTCGGCCACGCGCTCGAGCGCGACACCACGTCGGTCGTGCAGGCGGCTGGCGGCAAGATTCTCGGCGCAGTCGATCATCCGCTCAATACGCAGGACTTCTCCTCGTTCCTGCTTCAGGCGCAAGCGTCGAAGGCGAAGATCATTGGTCTCGCCAATGCCGGCGGCGACACCATCAACGCGATCAAGCAGGGCGCCGAGTTCGGCATCACCGCAGGCGGGCAGCAATTTGCCGGCCTGTTGGTCTTCGTCACCGACGTCAATGCACTCGGGTTGAAAACCGCGCAGGGGCTGGTCCTGACCGAGACTTGGTACTGGGACATGAATGATGCCAACCGCGCCTGGACCAAGCGCTGGCAGGCCGAGCGGCAGGGCGGAAAATTCCCGTCCATGGTGGTGGCCGGCGTCTATTCGGCAACCTTGCATTATCTCAAAGCAGTCGCTGCGCTTAAAAGCGCCGCCGACGGCAAGGCAGTGGTCAATCAGATGAAAGCAATGCCGACCGACGATCCACTGTTCGGCAAAGGCTACATCCGCACCGATGGCCGCAAGATCCATCCGGCCTATCTCTTCCAGGTGAAGAAGCCTGAAGAGTCGAAATATCCGGGCGACGACTACATCCTGCGCGCCACCATTCCGGCGGAAGAGGCGTTCCGCCCCATGAAGGACGACAACTGTCCGATGGTCACGAACTGACTGCTCCGACCTCTCCCCGCCTCGTGCGGGGAAAGGTTTTCCATTGCTCCCGATGTTTGAAATCTTCGGTATTCCGTCGCAGGCGCTATTCGGCCAGCTATTACTCGGCCTGATCAACGGCTCGTTCTATGCGCTGTTGAGCCTCGGCTTGGCTGTCATTTTCGGCATGCTCAACATCATCAATTTCACCCACGGCGCGCAGTACATGATGGGCGCGTTCGCCGCTTTTCTTCTGCTTCGCTACGCTGGCATCGGCTATTGGCCGGCGCTCGTGATCGTGCCGATCGTTGTCGGCGTCACCGGCGTCGTCATCGAGCGTTTATTTCTCAAGCGCATTCAGAAACTCGATCATCTGTACGGCCTTATTCTCACCTTCGGCTTGGCGCTGATCATCGAAGGGCTGTTCCGAAATTCCTATGGCTCGTCCGGGCAGCCTTACGGCGTTCCCGAATCGCTGCAAGGCGGCCGCAATCTCGGCTTCATGTTTCTTCCAAATTACCGGGCCTGGGTCATAGCTTTTTCGCTCGCCGTTTGTTTTGTCACCTGGTTTGCGATCGAGCGAACGCGGCTCGGTTCGTATTTGCGCGCGGCAACCGAAAATCCGGCGCTGGTGCGCGCCTTTGGCATCAACGTACCGCGTATGGTGACGCTCACCTATGGTTTCGGCGTCGGCCTTGCTGGGCTCGCCGGCGTCATGGCTGCGCCGATCTATAATGTCTCGCCGCAGATGGGGTCTGACATCATCATCGTGGTGTTCGCGGTCGTGGTGATCGGCGGCATGGGTTCGATCATGGGCGCAATCATCACTGGTTTCGCGCTTGGCATCGTTGAAGGCCTGACCAAGGTGTTCTTCCCCGAGGCGTCGAACACGGTGATCTTCGTCATCATGATCATCGTTTTGCTTATTCGCCCGGCGGGCCTGTTCGGACGGAGCGCGTGATGGCGACGCTTGCCAATGCCGCAGCGGCGCCGGCCCGGCGCGAGACCGAGTGGAGCCTCGCCGTCGCCGGCGCGACTCTGCTGATCTTCCTGATCGCGGCGCCGTTTGTGCTCTACCCGGTCTTTATCATGAAGGCGCTATGCTTTGCGCTTTTCGCCTGCGCCTTCAATCTTCTGATCGGCTATGTCGGTTTGGTGTCGTTCGGCCATGCCTTGTACTTCGGTTGGGCTGGTTACCTTGCCGCTCATGCGGCCAAGGTTTGGGGCATGCCGCCCGAACTCGCAGTGCTCATCGGCACTATTACGGGAATGGGCCTAGGGCTGATCGCCGGCGTTGTCGCCATCCGTCGCCAAGGCATTTATTTCGCGATGATCACGCTGGCGCTGGCGCAGATGATGTATCTCGTGGCGCTGCGGGTCAAATTGACCGGCGGCGAAGATGGCATCCAGGGCGTGCCGCGTGGACGCTTGTTCGGAGTGTTCGATCTGAGCGACCAAATGACAATGTATGCGTTTGTCGTTGTCGTCGCATTGGCCGCATTTTTTCTGATCTATCGGATCATCAATTCGCCGTTCGGGGAAGTGCTCAAGGCAGTCCGCGAAAACGAACAGCGCGCCGTCTCGCTCGGCTATAAGACCGACGACTATAAACTGGTCGCTTTTGTGCTCTCGGCCACGTTGGCCGGACTCGCGGGGTCGCTGAAAGCCCTTGTATTCCAGCTTGCTTCGCTGACCGACGTGCATTGGACCATGTCGGGCGAAGTCGTATTGATGACGCTGGTGGGCGGCCTTGGCACTATCTTCGGCCCGATCGTCGGCGCCTTTTTGATTGTCGCCATGGAGAATTATCTGGCGCCGTTTGGCCAATGGGTGCTGGTGATTCAGGGCGCGGTATTCGTCATCTGCGTGCTGGCATTCCGGCGCGGCATCGTCGGCGAATTGGCGGCGCGCCTGCGGGTGCAGCTGTAAGTCAGTGTCAAGCGGGAGGACATCATGGGTGCGGAAGCGCGTTTGAAAGAGCTCGGCATCGTGCTGCCGGAACTGGGCAAACCGGTGGCCAATTATCTGCCGTATCGGCTCGCCGGAAATATTCTTTATCTGGCCGGCCAGGGTCCGCGCGACGCCAATGGCAAGCAGCTGACCGGAAAGCTTGGGATCGACATCAGCGTCGAGGAGGGCTATCGGCGCGCCCGGTTGGTCGGATTGGGGCTGCTCGCCGCTACGCGCGATGCGCTCGGCTCGCTCGACCGTGTCGATTTCATCGTCAAGCTCCTTGGCATGGTCAATGCCGCGCCCGACTTCAACGACTCGCCGAGGGTCATCAACGGCTGTTCCGATTTATTTGTCGAGGTGTTTGGCGACGCCGGCCGCCACGCCCGGTCCGCCGTCGGCAATGTCATGCTGCCCAATCAGATCTCGGTCGAGATCGAGGGCATTGTTGCGATCAAATTGTGAGCGCGCGGACATGACGATTTAATAATTTTCACTTCATCGTCATCGAATCGATTTTCTCGTTGTTATCAACAAACAAAAAGTCAACAAATAGTGGGCTTGGCGTCGCATTCATTTTTGTTGATCGAATCGGCGATGCGCGCTGATTATCGACACGCGCCGACTCCACGGCGTCTTTGGCTTGCTTCATGTCGGAACGGCAACAAAGTCCGTACGACAATATCGCCCGCAGATGGCTCGTCCTGGTCGAGCGTCGGCAACAGAACTTCATCGAACTTTGCAATACCGGACGCTGGCGGCATTACTATACGCATGCGCAATTCCTCGACGAGATGCGCAAAGTCCTGGAGCTCCGCAATCAATGGGCGCGGCTTGCCGGCTTGCCGGTCGTCGAGCAAATAAGTTTGCAACAAATGGATTTGCAGCAAAACATCAAACAAAGCGATCAACGCCGGCAAGAATCCGGCGCGCATCAGGTCAAGCCGTTGGCGCACACTGCATCTGGACAACGCCGCCGCCCCGCGTCCGCGATTTTGGCTGCCGTGGCGGGACGTCTCTGACACGCTGGACTTAGACGCGTTAAGCCCTTATCCAAGTGTCCTGTTCCAAAACAGGACGTCCACACGAGCGCCGCCGTGCGCTCGAATGTCCTTCCCTCCAACCCGTGTGACGACCGATGCCGAGCGCGCTGTTCTCGCCGATAAAACTTGCCAACTTGACGCTGGCCAACCGCATCGTCGTGTCGCCGATGTGCCAGTACAGCGCCAATGACGGTGTCGCCAATGACTGGCACCTGACGCATCTTGGCATGCTGGCCAATTCCGGCGCCGGCCTGCTGGTGGTCGAGGCCACCCATGTCGAACGTCACGGCCGCATCACCCATGGTTGCCTCGGGCTTTATTCCGACGCCTGCGAAGATGCGCTTGCCCATATCGTCGCGCATTGCCGACGGATCGGCTCGGCAAAACTCGGAATTCAGCTCGCGCATGCCGGACGCAAAGCCTCCGCGGAGCGGCCGTGGGAAGGCGCCAAGGCGCTGTCGCCAAGCGAGGATCCCTGGCCGACCATCGCCCCGTCCGCGCTGCCGTTCGGGCCGGGTTGGCACACCCCGCGCGCAATGAACGAAGAAGACATGGTGAGGGTGCGTGCCGATTTTGCCGACGCGGCCAAGCGTGCGGTACGGCTCGGCTTCGATGCGATCGAGCTGCACTTCGCGCATGGTTATTTGCTGCACAGTTTCGTCTCGCCGCTGTCGAATAAGCGCAACGATGAGTTTGGCGGCTCGTTCGAAGGCCGAATGCGCTATCCGCTCGACGTGGTGCGCGACACCCGTGCAGTCGTACCGCGCGCCATCCCGCTCGGCGCCCGCATCACCGGCACCGATTGGGTCGACGGCGGACTGACCGCGGACGATGCCGTCCAAATGGCCAAGGCGCTCAAAGCCGCTGGCATCGACTATGTGGATATTTCCTCGGCAAATATCACGCCGGAAAGCCGCTGGCCGAACGATCCCGGCTTCAATGTTCCGATCGCTGAGCGCGTGCGGCGCGAATGTGGCCTGCCGGTTCGCGTCGTCGGCATGATCGTCAATGCCAAGCAGGCCGAAGCCATCGTCGCCGAAGGCAAGGCCGATATGATCGCGATGGCGCGCGCTTTTCTCGACGACCCACATTGGGCTTGGCATGCGGCGCAGACACTCGGGGCGGAGGTGCCGCGGCCACCGCAATATGCGCGCGTGGGGCCGACGCTATGGCCCGGCGCCGCTCTGCGCGGGTGACGGCGGGATCGGGCTGTAGGCAAGCGCAAGCCGGGCCGGCTTGGCGCCGAGATAATAAGCAAGCCGCAGCCGCCACATCAGCACGAAGGTTTGCCACAGGCCGTACTGGTCCCAGCGACGGCCCGAGGTCACGGCCGGTGCAGCGATGCAAAGCGGCCGGCACAGACACATGAGCTTTCGCGACAGCGCGATGTCTTCCATCAGCGGCAAATCGGGAAAGCCACCGACCGACCAAAACGCCTTGCGGGTGACAAAAATCGCCTGGTCGCCGGTGGCGATACCGGTGAGGCGCGAGCGCCAATTGATCATCCGGGCGACGAGCGCAAGCAGGGGATGCCGGCCGGCGATGTGCAGGTCGAAGCGGCCCCAAGGTCGGTCAGCAGGCAAGAGCGCGCCGGCGATCAGGCGATCGGCATCATCCGGCAACGCTGTATCGGCATGGAGGAAGATGAACACATCGCCGCCGGCGGCCGCCGCCCCCGCATTCATCGCGGCGCCGCGGTTGTACGGACCGGTGATAACCCGGTCGGCGAAGGGACGCGCCAACGCCGCGGTGCAGTCGCTCCTGCCGCCATCGACGACGATCACTTCGGCGCCGCGGGCGCGCAGCGGCGCGAGCGCCTGCAGCGCCGCGGTAATGATCGCCGCTTCATCGAGGACAGGAATGACGATACTCAATCGTCCCGTATCGCAAAGCATGTGGGCACATTGCCGGCAAAGCCGCAGTCGGGCAACCTCGCTTGAATAGGTAAAACGCGCTGCATGGCCAATCCTGTTCTGGTCGAAGTGATACGCGGACCGCTGGTTGAAAGTCTGCACTGCGGCGCCATTGCCGTCTGCGATGCGCAAGGCCGTACCGTATTCGCGATTGGCAATGTGGCGTCGCCCGTGTTTCCGCGCTCCGCGGTGAAGGCGCTGCAGGCTCTGCCGTTGATCGAGCAGGGCGCGGTTGACCGTTTTGGCTTGAGCGACGAGGAGCTGGCGCTCGCTTGTGCCTCGCATAGTGGCGAAGCCGCGCACGTCGCCGGCGTCGAGCGCATGTTGGCAAAAGCCGGGCTTGCATCGTCCGATTTACGTTGCGGTGCGCATTGGCCGATCGCACAGGCAGCGGCGGCGGAAGTCGCGCGATCCGGTGGACCGACGGCGCTCCACAACAATTGCTCCGGCAAGCACGCCGGCTTTTTATGCGTGGCTCGGGCGCTCGGCGTCGATCACGCCGACTATTGGCGGCCGGAGCATCCAGTGCAGCGCCTGGTCCGCGCCGTCCTTGAGGATTTTACCGCCGCCGCATTGGGTGAGGAATGCTGCGCCATCGACGGCTGCTCCGTGCCGACCTGGGCAGTGCCGCTGAACAATCTGGCGCAGGGCTTCGCCAAATTCGGCGCCGGCCGAGGTATCTCGCCCGAACGGGCGCGCGGGGCGGCACGGCTTCGCCAGACTTGCGCGAAGGTGCCGTGGTTTGTCGCCGGCACCGGCCGATTCTGCACCGACGTGATGCAGCTATTCGGCGAACGCGTGTTCGTGAAAACCGGCGCCGAAGGCGTCTATTGTGCCGCGCTGCCTCAACAAGAACTTGGCATCGCGATCAAGTGCGACGATGGCGCGAGCCGCGCCACGCAAGCGATCATGGCCGCCATGATCGCGCGATTTTTGCCGCTCGCCGCGACAGAGCGCGCGGCGCTGTCGCGTTTCGTCGAGCCGACATTGCGCAATTGGAACGGTTTTGAGGTTGGGCAGATACGGATAACGGACGCGCTGCGGTAGGCGATTGATTTGATTGCCGGCTGGCGGCGATCAACGTGAGCAAAAGGCCTTCGCACGCGGTCACCAAGCGCGAAAACGGCGGCGCGCGGTCTCGGAAGCTTCCACGACGCCGCATGGCGCTGATCCGGGGGATATGAACGAACTGCACCAATGGTCGCCCGCCGCGTGTCGCCCGCAAAGCGCACCAGTAGGCGTAGTTGCAAAGATATGCGCCGGCATCGCGTGAAAAGCGGGCCGGTAGCCCGGTCTGGCGGAGCGCGTTGAGGAGGCGCGGGAAGGGCGCGTTCCCGACCAACGCGCCGGCCCTACCGGATTCTATCGCTCCGTGTTTCGGCCGATAGCCGCTGACATCAGGGAATAAAATCGAGCGCGCATTGCGTGCACGCGTCTCGATGCAAATCTCTCGGCGCCGGCTAGCAAGGCCGCAGATCAGGAGCACGTCCGGCTTTCGCGCCAGCAGTTTGGGCAGATCGCGGTCCACTGCTTCATAGGCCGTCGCAAAAATATGGCTCGTGATCTCGATCGCGGCGAGCGCCGGGCGACGGCGGCGCGCCAGCGCGGTCGCCAAACGGCCGCTCGGATTTGACGGCGCGCCAGTGAAGGGGCCGAAGCCCGCAATGACTACCTTCATCGTTTTATTACGCCAGTATCGTGGCGATCTTCTCCACCGCCGCAGCTGGCGCCAGCCGGCCGGCGGCGACGTCAGCCTCGATTCGCGGCAAAGCCGATTTGAGCGTGCGGTCGGAGCGCAGCGGTTCGAACAGCCGCTCCTCCAGCATGGTCCACATCCATTTCACCTGCTGTTCGCCCCGGCGGCCCGCAAGTTCACCGGACGCCGTGAGCCGTGCCCGCTGGTCGAGAATATGCGACCACAGCGCCTCCATGCCTTCGCCGGTGATTGCCGAGCAGGTGATGACCGGCGTCGACCAGTTCGCCGATCGTGGCGAGAGGATATGCAGCGCCGCGCTGAATTGCGAGGCGGCAAGCTTGGCGCGTGGGATATTGTCGCCATCGGCCTTGTTGACGGCGATCATATCGGCAAGCTCGACCACGCCCTTTTTCAGCGCCTGGAGTTCGTCACCTGCGCCCGGCAGCGCCAGCACCAGAAAAAAATCGGTCATGTCGGCGACGGCAATCTCGGACTGACCGACGCCGATGGTCTCGACCAGCACGATGTCGTAACCGGCGGCTTCGCATAACAGCATGGTCTCGCGCGTCTTGGCGGCGACGCCGCCGAGCGTGCCAGAAGACGGCGAGGGGCGAATAAAGGCGTTCGGATCATTAGCAAGCCGCGCCA
>Ga0306924_10006426_pt1 | contig 11721 bp, 10 predicted proteins | sample sta12Can44000111_FD_203756 | JGI IMG/M metagenome (GOLD analysis project Ga0306924, IMG submission 203756) | Lab enrichment of tropical soil microbial communities from Luquillo Experimental Forest, Puerto Rico - statanox.12C.anox.44.000.111 (v2)... | ecosystem: Environmental > Terrestrial >...
GTGGTGGTGCGGCGTGATCGTGTTGCGCCCGAAGCCGCCGTTGTCGGCCGGGTTCAGCGGCAGCTTGTTGTGGTGCCGGAACAGGATCGGCTCGCCGTAGCGCGCCTTCACGAGCTTGAACGGGACGGTGCCGTTGAAGGTCCAGAACTTGTTCGCCTGGATCATCGGGATCTTCGGGTGGAAGTACTGTCCCGGCTTCAGCGGCATCATCGCCGTCTCGATGGCGACCTTCGGATAGAACTCGTTCCAGCGCTGGTGCGCGAACCACTTGCCCGGCGGCCGCCCCTCGATGGGACCGACGCCCTTCGCCGCGTTCCAGGTCTGGTTCGCCTCGCGCGTGGGAAACGGCGAGAGCGCGTCCACCGGCTTGCGCTGGAACTCCTCGAGCCGAGGCATGGGCTGCGTGAACTCGATCCCGGGCTGGATCGGGCTGCGCGGCGTGCCGGTGGGCACCGCGGCAAGGGCGCTGGGGGCGAGCGCGGAGAGCCCGTTCCTCGCGGCGACGACCCCGGCCGCCGAGTAGAGGCCGAGCTTCACGAGGTCGCGCCGGGAGATCTGGCCCGCGGACCAGGCCTTCACGAACTGCTGACGGTTCTGCCGGGCGTTCTCCGCTTCGGCGAGGCGCTTCTTCGAGGCGTTCCAGGGCAGGTACATGGCTCCTCCGTCCAGGTCGTCCCCTGTGGCGGCCGGCTTTCGTGGCGTGCCGGGGCACCGATGCTGTGGGTACGTGTCACAGTTGACACCGGTCAACGAACGGGACACGCCGGGTGACGGCCTGACGCACATCCGCGGGACCCCGACCGGCTGTCACCAGGGGCGGCGACGCGGACGGGGGCGCAGACGTTCGAAGACGTGCACGCGAGGCCTTCGCATGGCAGGACTCGCAGCATGGCCACCCGACCACCGCCGCTCGCCCCCCGCGCCCGCGGGACGTTCCCGGCTCTCGCCGCCGTCTCGCTCGTCCTCGCGGGCGCCGCCTGCTCCGCGAGCCAGCACCCGAAAGACCAGCCGCGACCGGACGGCTCGGGGTGGGTGAGCCCGCGCTTCCGGGATCATCCGCTCGTCGGGAAGGTGTGGAGGCCCAGCGAAGGGAAGTTCGCGACCGAGGCGGAGCTCACGGCGGCGGTGGTGCGCGCGCGCTTCGCGCTGCTCGGCGAGACCCACGACAACGCCGACCACCACATCCTGCAGGCGAGGCTCGTGCGGGCGATCGGGGCCGCGGGCCGCAGCCCGGCGCTCGCCTTCGAGATGCTCGACGTGGACCGCCAGGCCGACGTGGACGCCTCGCTCGCGCGGGCGCCTCGCGATGCGCTCGCGCTGTCGACGGCGGTTCGCTGGAGCGAGTCCGGCTGGCCGCCGTTCGGGTTCTACCGGCCGGTGTTCGAGGCGGGGCTCGCCGCCGGCATGCCGATCGTGGCCGCGAACCTCCCGCGCAAGGACGCGCGGGCGCTCTTCTCGAAGGGTCCGTCGGCGCTGCCGGAGCCGGTGCGGGTGCGGCTCGAGAAGGCCGGCCCGTTCCCCGACGACGTGCTGAAGGCGCTCCGCGAGGAGATGGCCGCGTCGCACTGCGGCGAGCTGCCGGAGTCGATGGTGGAGCCGATGGTCACGGCGCAGAAGGCGAAGGACGCGCAGCTCGCGGACCGGCTCGTCGCGTCCGATCGGGGCCAGGGCGCGATCCTGATCGCGGGCTCGGGCCACCTGCGGACCGACGTGGCGGTGCCGATGTTCCTCCGCGCCGACGCGGACGCCGAGCAGATCGTCGCGGTCGCGATGGTCGAGGTGTCGGACGACGCGCGGCGCCCGGAGGACTACGCGGAGCACTGGGGCGCGAAGGCGCTCCCGTTCGACTGGGTCCTGTTCACGCCCGCCGCAGAGCGGGAGGACCCGTGCGCGAAGTTCCGCGAGGAGCACAAGAAGACGATGGCGGCGCACGAGAAGAAGGGCACGGCGGCGACGGGGGCCACGCCTGCGCCTCCCGCGGCCCCAGCGGCGCCCGCCCCTGCCGCGAAGTGATCGGACCGGCCGCCGCTGGTGCATACTCGGGGCGCATGCCCGTGCGCTGGACCCACGTCGTGCTGAAGGTGTCGGATCTCGATCGCTCGATCGAGTTCTATCGCCGGTTCTGCGGCCTCGAGATCGTGCGCGACGGCCGGTCGAACGGCGGCCACACGGTGTGGCTCGGCCCTGCCACCGCGTCCGGCCGGTCCCGGCCGCCCGCCTTCGTGCTCGTGCTCTACCTGCACGCGGTGGACGCGCGGGTGGACCACCTCGGCTTCCAGTGCGACACGCGCGAGGAGGTCGACCGGATCGCCGCCGAGGCCCGGCGGCTCGGGACCCTCGTGGAGCCGCCGTTCGAGGGCGGCGGAGACATCGGCTACGTGACGCAGATCCAGGATCCGGACGGCCACCGCGTCGAGTTCACCTACGGCCAGCCGCTCGCCGGCCTGGAGCCCTGAAAGCCCTCTGCCCGGCCGCGTGCGCCACGGCTCTCACGGCCGCGGCAGGCGCCCGCGCACGCAGCGCAGCGCGGCGTTCCACAGCCGCGCCTCGGCGCGGGTGAGCCGCGAGCGGCGAAGCGTGGCCGCGAGATCCCGCACGGCGTGCCGCTCCGGTCCGCGCAGGAACCCTCCCTCGCGCAAAAGCTCGCCCAGCGCCTCCTCCAGCCCGCCGAGCTCGGCGTCCGTGGCGGCCGCCGCCCGGGGCGCGTCGCGGCGCGGGGCCGCGGCGAGGGACGCCGCGCGCAGGGCGTAGCCGTAGACGACGAGGGCCTGCGCGAGGTTCAGCGACGGCTGCTCGGGAGCGGACGGGATCGCGGACAGGTCGTGGCAGCGATCCACCTCGTCGTTCGCGAGGCCGCTCCGCTCGTCGCCGAAGACGATCGCGGTCCGGCCCGGGGCCCGCGCGAGCGCTTCCCGGGCGACCTCGTCGGGCGTGAGCCGGCGCTTCCCGCGCACCTTGCGCGAGCTCGTGCCCACCACCCAGGCGCAGTCGGCCACCGCCTCGTCCAGCGTGGACACGAGCCGCGGCCGATCGAGGAGATCCTCCGCGTGCACGGCGACCCGGCGCGCGGCGGCGAAGTCGTGGGTGCCGAGCTCGACGATCGCCCAGTCGTCGAGGCCGAAGTTCTTCATCGCGCGGGCCGCCGCGCCGAGGTTCTGCGGGTTCCGCGGGCGGAGGAGGACGACGCGGACGGGAGGCACGGCGGACATCGGAGCCGTTTCTCTAACCGCCCCGCCCCGGCTCGTCGCCGGAGGCGGAGCGGGGCGCGGCCGCGAGAGCCGCGCCCCGGTGGATCAGGCGTGCGGCGCCGGCTCGCCCTCGAGCTGCGGCGCGTGCGGCAGCACGAGGTTCAGGAGGATGCCCACGTAGGTCGCGAGCGGCATCTCGCCGAACTCGATGCCGAAGATGTGGACCTTGGCGCCGCCGATGCCGATGACCAGCACGACCGACGCGATGATGAGGTTCCGCTTCTGCGAGAAGTCGATGCCCGCCTCCACCAGCATGCGGATGCCGGCGGACGCGATGATCCCGAAGAGCAGGATGCAGATGCCGCCCATCACGTGCACCGGGATGGTGCGGATGAGGGCGCCGACCGGCGGCAGGAACGACATGACGACCGCGAACACCGCCGCGAGCCCGATGACCCAGACGCTGAAGACGCGGGTGATCGCCATGACGCCGATGTTCTCGCCGTAGGTCGTGTTCGGCGGGCCCCCCAGGAAGCCGGAGATCGCGGTCGCGACGCCGTCGCCGGCGAGCGAGCGGTGGAGGCCCGGGTCCTTCACGAGGTCGCGGCCGACGACGTTGTTCGTCACGATGAGATGGCCGATGTGCTCGGTGATCACGACGAGCGAGATCGGCGCGAGCATCACGATCGCCTCCCAGCGGAAGACCGGGAGCACGAACGGCGGCACCGCCAGCGGGGCCGCGGACTTCACGGCCGTGAAGTCGACCTGGCCGGCGAGGAGCGCGACCCCGTAGCCGCCCGCGATGCCGATGAGCACCGGGATGACGCCGAGGAAGCCGCGGAAGAAGACCGCCGCCAGGATGGCGATGGCGAGCGCGGCGAGCGCGACCGCGAAGAACTCGGGGTGGTACTGCCCCGTGCCGCCGTTCATCGCCATGTCGACCACCGCGACGCGCGCGAGGCCGAGGCCGATCACCATCACCACGGAGCCGATCACCACCGGCGGGAGGATGCGGTCGATCCAGCCGGTTCCGAAGCGGCCGATCACGAACGCCACCGCGATGTAGATGATGCCGACCACCACGCAGCCGCCCATCGCGACCGCGATCCGGTCGGCCGGCGCGAGCACGCCCGGCTTCACGCCGAGGATCGCCGAGAGCGCGGCGATGAACGCGAACGACGAGCCGAGGTAGGCCGGGATCTTCGCCTTCGTGATGGCGATGTAGACGAGGGTGCCGACGCCGCTCGTGAACAGCGTCACCGAGGTGTCGAGGCCGACGAGGAACGGCACGAGCACCGTGGCGCCGAACATCGCGAAGAGGTGCTGGAACGAGAGCGGAAGCATCTGCAGCAACGGCAGGCGTTCCTCGATGTCTACCTTTCTCGGCTGCATCGCGTCCCCTTTCGACGGGCGTGTGTGCGCGGGCGGTCCCCGCGGGCGCACCTAACTCTCACGAAGGGCTGACAGAGGGAACGGGTAGAGGCCGGATTTCGCCGCGTTGCGTTCGCGCGAGACGCCGGCAAACGATTTGACCTCGCGCAATCCGAGTTGCCGGAACCGCGCGTTTCCCCCCGTAGATGGGGGTTTTCGCGCAGTTGACGGTCTCGATCCGCGCGTGACATAAAGCGCTCCCGCGCAGGCGGGTCGACGTCCGCGCGCTTTCTACGGGAGGGGTTCAATGAAGATGCTGAAGATCCTCGCGGTCCTCGTCGTTCCCCTGCTCCCGCTCGCGGCGCGCGCGGCCGGTGGGCACGACGCCGTGGGCTGCAACGGCTGCCACTCGATCCACAACGCGAAGGGCGAGTTCATCTTCGACGTCGCCGCCAACAAGAAGGCGCTGAACCCGAAGACGAACCAGCCGGTCGGCGGCGTCTCGGCGCTCTGCCTCGCCTGCCACCAGACGAAGGACAAGGGCGGCCAGGACATCGCCCCGATCTCCGGCCACATCAGCCACCCGTTCGGCATGAGCGAGGTGAACCCGAAGGTCGCGAAGGTTCCGCCCGAGGGCATGCGCCAGGGCAAGTTCGAGTGCACGGGCTGCCACGATCCGCACCCGTCGAACCCGAACTACAAGTACCTGCGCGTCGACACCGGCCCGAAGGGCGGCAACATGGACAAGTTCTGCGCCGCCTGCCACTCGTCGAAGGCCGACTCGTCCGCGTCGCAGAGCGTGGCGTTCTTCAGCTCGATGGACGAGCGCGCGCCGCGGGCCCAGGCGGCCCAGGCCGCCCCCGCCGCCGCCGCGCCCGCGAAGAAGAAGTAGTCGCCTTCGCGACGCGCCTCGGAAAGCCCCGCCCCGGCTCCATCATGGGGTCGGGGCTTTTTCTTTGTCTTCGGCAGGGCCCCGGCCTGGCGCCTGCGCGGCCGCCACACGCCGTTATGCTCCCGCGGTGGAGGCTTTCCGCTCGTCCGATCCCGAGCCCAGGCCCGAGACCGATCTCGCCCGCTGGGCCGCGGAGACGATCCGCGCCTCCTTCGACGCGTACCTCCACGCCTTCCGCGCGGTGACGCGCCGCGCGCGCCGTCGCTTCGAGGCGTGCGACTGGCACGGCGGCCAGGAGGACGCGCTCGAGCGGCTCTCGGTGTGGCCCGACCACGTGCAGGCCGCGCTCGTCGCGCTCGGGGACGGGCTCGGGCCGCGGGGCGCGGACCCGGCGCTCTGGGCCGCCGCCAAGGCGTGCTTCGAGGCCGAGGTCCGGGATCGGCTCGAGGTCGAGCTCGCGGAGACCTTCTACAACTCGGTCTCGCGCCGGATGCTCGACACGGTGGGCGTGCTGCCCGGCTGCGAGTTCGTCGGCGGCTACCCGCCGGCGCCGGGGCACGTCGACTCCCGCACCTACCCGCGCCAGGCCACCACGGAGCAGCTCGTGCGCGAGCTCCTGGCCGACCAGCCGTTCGACGTCGCGTGGCAGGATCTCGAGGGCGACGCCCGCCTCGCCGCCGCCGAGATCGACGCCCACCTCCGCAGCCTCGAGGACGAAGCCCCGCTCGAGTCGGTGGAGGTCCTGCGGCCGATCTTCTTCCGCAACAAGGGCGCCTACGTGGTGGGCCGGATCCGGCGCGAGGGCGGCGACGTCCCGCTCGTGCTCTCGATCCTGAACGACGCGCAGGGGCTCTGGCTCGACGCGGTGCTGCTCACCCCCACCGACGCGAGCGTCGTCTTCAGCTTCACGCGCTCCTACTTCCACGTCGACGCGATCCCGGGAGAGGTGGTGCCGTTCCTCACCGCGCTCCTGCCGCAGAAGCGCACGAGCGAGATCTACGCCGCGATCGGCTTCAACAAGCACGGGAAGACGCTGCTCTACCGCGAGATCATGCACCACCTCGCGAGCACCGGGGAGCGGTTCCTGCCCGCGCGCGGCGACCGCGGGATGGTGATGGTCGTCTTCACCCTCCCCTCGCTCGACGTGGTGTTCAAGGTGATCCGCGACCGGTTCGCGTTCCCGAAGAGCACCTCGCGCGCCGAGGTGATGCAGAAGTACCAGCTCGTCTTCCGCCACGACCGGGCCGGGCGGCTCGTGGACGCGCAGGAGTTCGAGCACCTCGCCTTCGCGCGCGACCAGTTCGCCCCCGAGCTGCTCGCGGAGCTCGAGTCCGACGCCGGCGCCGCGGTGGAGGCTCACGGCGAGCGGCTCGTGGTGCAGCACCTCTACGCCGAGCGCCGGGTCGAGCCCCTGAACCTGTTCATCCGCGCCCACGACGAGTGGACCGCGCGCCAGGCGGTGCTCGACTACGGGCAATCGATCAAGGACCTCGCCGCGACGAACACCTTCCCGGGCGACCTCCTCCTGAAGAACTTCGGCGTCACCCGCTCCGGGCGCGTCGTGTTCTACGACTACGACGAGCTCTCGCTCGTGACCGACTGCCGGTTCCGGGAGCTGCCCCGGGCCCGCGACGACGCCGAGGAGACGGCCGGCGAGGCCTGGTTCTACGTCGCCGAGAACGACGTGTTCCCGGAGGAGTTCCTCCGGTTCCTCGGCCTGCCCGAGCGCCTGCGCGACGCGTTCGTCGCCCAGCACGGGGAGGTGCTCACGGCCTCCTTCTGGCGCGCGATGCAGGAGCGTCACCTCGCGGGGCGGATCGCCGACATCTTCCCGTACCGGGAGAGCCAGCGGCTCCGGCAAGGGAAGCCTCCGCTCTGACCTCCCTGCCCGGCGGCCGGTCCCTCGGGGGGCCCCCACCGCGGCGGCGCTGCGCCTCCCCTGCGGGCGCGCTAATCGAGGGCGAGCGCGGGCGGGGCCACGTGGAGCGATCCCCCAACGAGAAGCGGCCGGGACGTGCGCAGTCGGCAATCCGGTGGACAAGGTGGCGAGGGTGGAAAAGAGGATCGTCATGGTGGTCGAGGACGACCACCTCATCCGGCAGGTGATCGCGGAGGCCCTCGAGGAGGAGGGCTTCGAGGTCCTCGAGGCCGCGAACGGCAAGGAAGCGCTCGAGGCGCTGCAGCACGTGCACCCCTCCCTCATCCTCCTCGACCTCATGATGCCGGTGATGAACGGCTGGGAGTTCCGGCGCGCGCAGCTCGCCGACCCGTCGCTCGCCGACATCCCGGTCGTCGTGCTCTCGGCCCTGAAGGACCACACGGTGGAGGCCGAGCGCTCCTTCACGAAGCCGTTCGATCTCGAGGACCTGCTCGACACGGTGTGGGACTTCGCCGGGGCGCCGTGATCGCCGCGGGCGCGGCGATCCTGCTCCGCGTCCGCCGCGGTACCATCCCGCGGTGAACCTCCTCCTTCTCTCCCCAGGCGAGCTCGCCGACGACGGCACCGTCCGCCTCCTCGATCGCCGCGCCGCGCACCTGCGCGACGTCGTGAAGGCGGCCCCCGGGGCGCGGGTCGCGGCCGGCGTGCTCGGTGGCCGGATGGGGACGGCCGAGCTCCTCGAGGTGGGCGAGGCCGTCGCCGCGCGGGTGACGCTCGACCGCGATCCGCCGCCGCGCGCGCCGTTCGACCTCGTGGTGGCCCTCCCGCGCCCGAAGATCCTCCGCAAGGTGCTCCAGGCGGCGGCGAGCATGGGCGTCGCGCGGCTCGTGCTCGCCGGCTCGTGGCGCGTGGAGAAGAGCTACTGGAGCTCGCCGCTGCTCGCGCCGGAGGCCATCGCGGACGAGCTGCGCCTCGGCCTCGAGCAGGGCCGCGACACCATCGCCCCCGAGGTCCTGCTGCGGCGCTTCTTCAAGCCCTTCGTCGAGGACGAGCTCGACGCGCTCTTCCCCGGCGCGCAGCGGCTCCTCGCCGACGAGCGCGCCACCACCCCGCTCGCCGCGATCGCGCGCACGGCGCCGCGGTCGGTGCTCGCCGTCGGGCCCGAGGGCGGGTTCACGCCGTACGAGGCCGGCCGGCTCGCGGAGCTGGGCTTCGCACCGTTCACGCTGGGTGAAAGAGCGCTGCGCGTCGACGTCGCGGTCCCTTTCGCCGCCGGACAGGTGGCGCTGTGGGCCGCGGGCGGTCGCTGAAGGAGGTTCGAGGCGAGCGGCGCGCCGTCAATCGGCGCGGGTCAGGATCTCCGCCCCGTCGCGCGTGACGTGGATCGTGTGCTCGGCCTGGGCGGCGCGCCGGCCATCGGCGGTCACGGCGGTCCAGCCGTCGGCCCACACGTGGTGGTCGGGCCTCCCCATCGTGAGCATCGGCTCCACGGTGAAGAACATCCCTTCCTCGATGGGATCGTCGGCGTTCGGCTCGTAGTAGTGGAGCACCTGCGGCTCCATGTGGAAGTCCTCGCCGATGCCGTGGCCGCAGAACGCCCGCACCACGCCGTAGCCGTTCGCGGTGGCGTGCGCCTCGATCGCCTTGCCGATGACGTTCACCGGCAGCCCGGGCCTCACCGCGGCGATCCCCGCGTACATGCACTCCTCGGTGACGCGCAGGAGCCGCGCCGAGGCCTCGTCGATCGGCCCGACCGGGAAGGTGGCCGAGCAGTCGCCGTGCATCCCGTCGAGGTAGATGGTGACGTCGAGGTTCACGATGTCTCCCGACTCGAGCGGCCGCGAGTCGGGGATGCCGTGGAGGATCACCTCGTTCACGCTCGTGCAGAGGGACTTCGGGAAGCCGTGGTAGCCGAGCGTGGACGGGAAGCCGCCGCGCGCGATGTACCCCTCGTGCACGATGCGGTCGATCTCGTCGGTCGTGATCCCGGGCCGGAGCGCGCGCCCTCCCTCGGCGAGCACCTCCGCGGCGGCGCGGCAGGCTCGCCGCATCCGCGCGAGCCGCTCGACCGGATCGGCGATCCGCGGCGCGGGGCGGATGCGCCCCCCGTTGGCATAGCTCGGCCGCGGGATGTGCTGCGGCACCTCGCGCCGGGGTGACACCACGCCCGGGCGCACGGCGCCGGCACGCGCGGGCGCACCCCCCTGCGCCGCGTCCTGATCGCGGTGGCACTTCTTGTATTTGAGCCCGCTGCCGCAGTGACAGGGCTCGTTCGGCCCGAGCGTCTTCTTCATCTTCCTTCACCTCACATAAGGAGCGCGGGAGGGGGCTGCCAGGTCGTATGATGGCGGACCCCCACCACCCGGAGATTCCGATGTCCGAAGCGCCCGCGTCCGAGCTCTCGCCGTCGTCCCGCCTGCTCCTCGGCCCCGGTCCGAGCCCCGTCCACCCGCGCGTCCTGCGCGCGATGTCGACGCCGCTGCTCGGCCACCTCGACCCGGAGTTCCTCGGCATCATGAACGACGTGCAGGGGATGCTCCGCGCCGTCCTCCGCACCGCGAACCCGTTCACCATCGCGGTCTCGGGCACCGGCTCGGCCGGCATGGAGGCCGCGCTCCTGAACCTGCTCGAGCCGGGCGACACCGCGATCGTGTGCGTCGCCGGCGTGTTCGGCACCCGCATGGCCGACATCGCCGGCCGCGCCGGCGCCAAGGTCGTGAAGATCGAGATCCCGTGGGGCGAGACGACGCCCCACGAGCGGATCGCGGAGGAGCTCCGGAAGCACGCGCCCGTGAAGGTGGTCGCGCTCGTCCACGCCGAGACCTCCACCGGCGCGCACCAGCCGATGGAGGGGCTCGGGAAGCTCTGCCACGACGCCGGTGCGCTCGTCGTGCTCGACACCGTCACCTCGCTCGGCGGCGTGCCGGTGGAGATCGACGCCTGGGGCGTGGACGCCTGCTACTCCGGCACCCAGAAGTGCCTCTCCTGCCCGCCCGGCCTCGCGCCGCTCACCCTCTCCGCCCGTGCGCTCGAGGCGGTGCGCGCGCGGAAGGAGAAGTGCCGGAGCTGGTACCTCGACCTCGGGATGATCGCGGACTACTGGGCCGACGGGAAGCGCGCCTACCACCACACGGCGCCGATCAGCATGGTCTACGCGCTGCGCGAGGCGCTGCGCCTGGTGCTCGAGGAGGGGCTCGAGGCCCGCTTCGCGCGCCACCGCCGCCACTCGGCCGCGCTCATGGCCGGCCTCGCGGCGCTCGGCTGTGAGCCCCAGGCCTCGGCGGGCCAGCGGCTCCCCACGCTGAACTGCATCCGGACGCCGGCCGGTGTCGAGGAGGCGCCGGTGCGCAAGGCGCTGCTCCTCTCTCACGGGATCGAGATCGGCGGCGGCCTCGGGCCGCTCGCCGGCAAGGTGTGGCGCGTGGGGCTCATGGGCGAGGGGGCGCGCCAGGAGAACGTGCTCGCGGTGCTCGGCGCGCTGGAGCAGGAGCTCCGCAAGATCGGACGCGGCGTGAAGGCCGGCGTGGCGGTGACCGCGGCGCTCGAGGCGTATCCGCAGTAGCGCTGGTCACGCCGCCGAAGGCGGCGCGGCGGGGAGCCTGCGACGGAACGGAGCAGGCTCACGGGCCCCGCCGAGCAGGGGTGGGGCCCCATCAGCTCCGCTGATGGGGCGGGGACGCAGTCCCCGCTCGATCGACCAGCGGCACGCGCATCGTGAACAGCGCGCCACCCTCGGGGTGGTTCGCCCCCACGAGCGTGCCGCCATGCCGCTCGACGATGCCGTAGCTGATCGCGAGCCCGAGGCCGGTGCCCTTCCCCACCGGCTTCGTCGTGAAGAACGGCTCGAAGACGCGCGCCAGGTACTCGGGCGAGATGCCCGGGCCGTGGTCGCGGAAGCACACCACCGCCCAGCCGCCCTCGGCGGCCGCGGTGATCTCGAGCCGCGGCGCGGGATCGCTCGACATCGCGTCGAGCGCGTTCTGGACGAGGTTCATCACCACCTGCTGCATGTTCGCCGGCGAGCCGACTACGTGCAGCTCGCCCGCCGGGAGCTCGGCGCGGAACCCCGGCGGCGCGCCCTTCGTGACCCACCGCACCGCGCGCTCGATCACGCCCACGAGGTCGAAGCGCCGGTCGGGCTCGCGGTCCACGGCCGAGAAGCGCTTGAGACCGTCCACGATCTCGCCGGTGCGCTCGGCCCCCTCGATCGTCCCGTCCACGAGCGGCGACAGGTCGGCGAGCACGTGGTCGATGCGCAGCTCCTCGCGGAGGGCAGCGAGCGCGTCGGGCGCGGCCCCGGCGTGGACCGCGTCGAGGTAGCGCTGCAGCCGGTCGCCGTACCGCCGCAGCGCGTACGCGTTCCCGAGCACGAAGGAGATGGGGTTGTTGAG
>Ga0306924_10006427_pt1 | contig 11720 bp, 11 predicted proteins | sample sta12Can44000111_FD_203756 | JGI IMG/M metagenome (GOLD analysis project Ga0306924, IMG submission 203756) | Lab enrichment of tropical soil microbial communities from Luquillo Experimental Forest, Puerto Rico - statanox.12C.anox.44.000.111 (v2)... | ecosystem: Environmental > Terrestrial >...
CTGAAGGAATAAGTCTACAGAGGAAGTTCAATGTCAGTGACACCAACCCGGCGCCGATTTCTAGCCAATGCGGCGATGGCGGGAGGCGCATTTCTATTGAGAGCGCCACCGGCGGTGGCGGAGGAAGAGCTCGAGACGACTTCGCTGCGGTTTATCAAGACTGGCAGCATCTGCAGCGCGCCGCAGGACGTCGCCGAAGAACTGCTGCGTGCCGAAGGGTTCACGGATATCCGCTATCTTGCTCTGCCGAGCCAAAGCTTTCAGGAAAAGCTCGTCAGCGGGGAGCTGGATTTGGGTTTGGAGTATGCCTCGAAATACGTCGTGGCCATCGATCGCGGCCTCCCGGTGACGATGTTGGCGGGCGCGCATGTCGGCTGCTTCGAGTTGTTCGGAAACGAAAATGTTCGGAGCATCATCGACCTCAAAGGCAAAAGGGTCGGAATCCCAGGGTTCGGATCGCCGTACCATTTATTCATCGTTCTGATCGCCGCTCAGGTCGGGCTCGACCCAAAAAAGGATATCGACTGCGTCGTCGCCTCCTCGTCGGTCGAGTCGATGCAGCTTTTCGTAGACGGCAAGACCGACGCCTTTTTGGGCTTCCCACCCCAACCGCAGGAGCTGCGGGCCCGGCATGTCGGACATGTCATCGTCGACAGCGCCCTCGACCGTCCTTGGTCGGAGTATTTCTGCTGCATGCTGGGCGGCAGCCGGGAATTCGTGCGGAAATGTCCCGTCGCGACCAAACGCGCGGCGCGCGCCATCTTCAAAGCCGTCGATCTCTGCGCCACCGACCCCGCCCGTGCCGCGCAGCAGCTCGTCGAGGGCGGATTCACCCCGAGATACGACTATGCCCGTCAGGCGTTGAGCAAGCTGCCTTACGACAAATGGCGCGAATACGATCCCGAGGACACTGTCCGCTACTATGCCCTCCGCCTGCACGAGGTCGGGCTGATCAAGTCGAGCCCGCAGAAGATCATCGCCGACGGCACCGACTGGCATTTCCTCGACGAGCTCAAACGCGAGCTGAAGGCGTGAGGGAGAGCATTAGTGATGCTAACAAGACAAACGCGAAGGCGGTTTCTGGCCATGACTTCACTGGCCGGTACCGCCGGCTTACTGCGCACGCCCTCTGTGGCGGCGGAAGGGCCGCTCGAGACGAGGTCGGTACGCTTGCCCAAGGAACAATCCATCTGCGTCGCTCCGCAAGATGTTGTCGACGAGTTGCTGCGTGCCGAAGGATTCAGCGATATCCGCCACGTGCCGCTCGCGCCAGATATCTACGTGCCCGACGCGATCGCGCAGGGCACACTCGATTTCGGTATGAACTTCGCGACGGTGCAGATCGCCGGTATCGATCGCGGCATCGCAATGAGGTGCTGGCCGGAGTTCATGTCGGCTGCTTCGAGCTGTTCGTCAACGACGCGATCGGCGGAATTGCAGACCTCGGCGGCAAGAAGGTCGGCATCCGGGCGCTAGGGTCGCCGGAGCACCTATTCGTGTCCGTGATTGCCGCCAATGTCGGCATCGACCCCAAGGCGCAGATCCACTGGGTCACCAGCGGCCCGGTCCGCCCGAAGGAACTGTTCATCGACGGCAAAATCGACGCCTTTCTCGGCTTTCCGCCGGAGCCGCAGGAAGTGCGCGCAACGCGCACCGGCCGCGTCGTCGTCAACAGCGCTGTCGATCGCCCGTGGTCGCAGTATTTCTGCTGCATGCTGGCGGGAAACACGGACTATGTCGAACATCATCCGGTCGCGACCAAGCGGGTCGTTCGCGCGATCCTCAAGGCCGCGGATCTTTGCGCAACCGAACCGGCGCGCGCCGCGCGGATGCTCGTCGATGGCGGCTTCACGCCGCGCTACGACTACGCGCTGCAGGCGCTGCGGGAGATCCCCTACGACAGGTGGCGCGAATACGACGCCGAGGACACGATGCGCTTCTATGCGCTGCGCCTACACGAGTTGGGCATGATCAAGACCAACCCCAAACGGGTTCTCGCCGCCGGCACCGATTGGCGATTTCTCGACGAGGTCAAACGCGAACTGAAGGCATGAGAGCGAGCGTCTCGTACTTCGTCATTGCGAGGAGCGGAGCGACGAAGCAATCTAGGTGGGACGAGGCCAGCTGGCTCGGGATTGCTTCGCTTCGCTCGCAATGACGGTTCCCGGGGGGACATCCAATGTCACAGACGCAAACACGACGTCGTTTTCTTTGCGGCGCGGCCCTGGCCGGCGCCACCGGTCTCCTTTCGCCGCGGCGCGGATGGGCGGACGAGCCGGCGCTGGAGACCACTACCGTCCGTTTCTCGAAGTATCCGGTCATCTGCTTCGCGCCGCAGTATGTCTGCGAGGCGTTGCTGCGTGCCGATGGCTTTACCGACGTCCGCTATGTAGACATCACCGCGGCAACGGGAGAGGAAGACCTCGGCAGCGGCAAGGTGGACTTCCTTTCAAGTCTCGCGCCCGCCTTTGCCATCGCGATTGATCGCGGCGTGCCGATCAGCGTCGTCACCGGTCTGCACGCCGGCTGTTACGAGCTGTTCGCCCATGACGGCATACGCGGCATCCCCGACCTTAAGGGGAAAACCGTTGGCCAGATTGCGGGACTCATGTTGATTTCGATGATGGCGGCCTATGTCGGTCTCGACCCGCAAAAAGACCTCACCCTGATCGACGTTTCCGCCGCCAAACCCGTGGATCTGTTCGCCGCGGGCAAGCTCGACGCGTATCTGGCACTGCCGCCCGACGTGCAGGAATTGCACGCGCGCAAGGCAGGCCGCGTGATCCTGAGAACCGCCGTAGACCGCCCTTGGTCGCAATATTTCTGCTGCATGTTTGGGGCGAACCGGGAATTTGCCGCGCGCTATCCGGTGGCGACGAAGCGGGTGATCCGCGCGGTATTGAAAGCCGCCGATCTGTGCGCCGGCGAGCCCGAACTGGCGGCACGCATGATGGTGGAGGGTGGTTTTACCGAACGCTACGACTATGCGCTGCAGACATTGACCGAGAACCCCTACGGCGCCTGGCGGGAATACGACGCCGAAGACACGATACGCTTCTATGCGCTGCGGCTGCACGAGCTCGGCATGATCAAAAGCAGCCCGCAAAAGATCATCGCCAATGGCACTGACTGGCGCTTTCTGAACGAGGTCAAACGCGAGCTGAAGGCGTAAAGCTTCGAAATCAGAGGGAGACTTTTAATGTCATTGACGCAAACACGACGCCGCTTCCTCGCAACGACAGGGTTGGCCGGCGCTGCCGCTCTTATCCGCCCGCCGCGAGTCCTGGCCGCTGAGGGGCCACCCGAAACCACCTCTGTGCGGATTACAAAAAATCAGAACATCTGCTATGCCCCGGAATATCTCGCCGAGGAATTGCTGCGCGACGAAGGCTTTACCGACATCCGCTATGTCGATACGTCGGTGCCCGAGATTGGGTCAGCGATCGCGCAGGGCAAAGTCGATTTCGGCATGAACTACGCGCTGCTGTTCGTCAGGGACATCGATGCGCGTCCCTCACCGTAATCGGTGGGGTGATGGTCGGCTGCACAGAATTGTTCGCCCGCGAGGGCATCAAGAGCGTCACCGACCTGAAAGGCAAGAGGGTCGGCGTCCTGTCGAGCGGGTCGCTCCCCCACCTTCTGGTCGTCCTGATGGCCGCGCAAGTCGGGCTCGATGCCGAAAAGGACATCGACTGGATCACCGACCCGAAGGTCAAGCCGAAGGAGCTGTTTATCGACGGCAAGATCGATGCCTTCATTGGTGGTCCGCCCGAGCCGCAGGAATTGCGCGCCCGCGGCATCGGCCATGTCATCGTAAATACCGCGGTCGACCGCCCCTGGTCGCAGTATTACTGCTGCATGCTGGGCGGCAACCCGGAATACGTCCGCAAATATCCTGTCGCCACCAAGCGCGCATTGCGCGCCGTCCTCAAGGCGGCCGATCTGTGCGCCACAGATCCGGCGGGTGCCGCGCGGCGAGTGGTCGATCGCGGTTTCACCCCGCGCTACGACTACGCGGCGCAGACCCTGAGCGAAAATTCTTTCGACAAGTGGCGGGAGTACGATCCCGAGGACACGATGCGCTTCTATGCACTCAGGCTGCACGATACGGGTTTGATCAAAACGATCCCGACCAAGATCATCGCGGAAAACACCGATTGGCGCTTCTTCAACCAGCTCAAACGCGAGCTGAAGACCTAAAGGGAGGGGCTTCGATGCTGAGAATGCAGACCCGTCGCCGATTCTTGACAACGTTGTCTCTAGCCGGTGCTGTCGGCTTGCTCCGTGCGCCGCCATCACAGGGTGCGGAAGGGGCGCTCGAAACCACGACCGTGCGCATCGGAAAGATCGGTGCTATCTGCTTGGCTCCGCAATATGTCGCCGAAGAGCTGCTGCGCGCCGAGGGTTTTACTGAGATCCAATATGTGGAACTCGTGCCGCCGACCGAGATCCCGCAGGCGGTCGGCCGCGGCGAGGCGGATTTTAGCACGAACTTGGCCGTCGATGTGATCCACGCGATCGATGCCGGCGCACCGATACTCGGCCTCGCCGGGGTGCATGTTGGCTGTTACGAGCTGTTCGCCAAAGCGAGTATTCGCCGCCTTACCGAGCTGAAGGGCAAGCGGGCGGCAGCGGATGACCCGCTGCTGTTCAAATTGATCGCTGCCCAGGTCGGTCTCGATCCGGACAAAGACATCGATTGGGTCTCGAGCACCGACCCCGCGGTCAACCCGATTGAGTTGTTTGCGCAAGGAAAGATCGACGCGTACCTCGGTTTTCCGCCGCATCCCCAGGAATTGCGCGCCCGGCAGGTCGGACACGTGATCGTCAGCACCGCGACCGACCGGCCGTGGGCGCAGTATTTTTGCTGCATGCTGATTGGCAACCGCGACTATGTCCGCAATCACCCGGTGGCGACTAAACGGGCGATGCGCGCGATCTTGAAGGCAGCCGATCTCTGCGCCACCGAGCCCGAGCGTGTCGCGCGGCGGATCGTCGATGGCGGCTTCACCAAGCGTTACGACTATGCGCTGCAGATGCTGAAGGACCTTCCGTATGACAAATGGCGTGACTACGATGCCGAGGACACAATCCGCTTCTACGCCCTGCGCCTTCGCGAAAACGGCGCAATCAAAAGAACGCCACAGCAGATCATCGCCGACGGCACCGATTGGCGCTTTTTTGACGAGCTCAAACGCGAGCTGAAGGCGTGAGGCGCAGCGGGGGAGCACATTCATGACGTTAACGCAGACGCGCCGCCGCTTTCTGACCAGCTTGTCGATGGCCGGTGCAGCAGGCCTGCTCCGCCCGCCGCGAGCGCTCGCCGGCGACGGCGCACCCGAAACGACGACCGTTCGCATTCAGATGCCTGGTCTCTGCGTCATCCCGTCTCTATACATAGCCGAGGAGCGGCTACGCGCGGAGGGCTTCACCGATATTCGCTACGTGGAGGCACCCCCTGCAATCACTGAACCGCTCGCGCACGGCGAAGCCGATTTCGACATGAACTATGCGTCGAACTTCGTCAGGGCGCTCGATGCCGGCGAGCCGATCACCCTCTTGTCGGGAGTGATGGTCGGCTGCTTCGAGCTGTTCGCAAATGAAGGGACCCGCACCATCACCGATCTGAAAGGAAAAAGTGTCGGGGTACAAGCCCTGGAATCTCACGAGTTGGTGACCCTGATGGCAGCGCTGGTCGGGCTCGACCCGGCCAAGGACATCCACTGGATCACCGAACCCAAGGTAAAGCCGATCGAGCTGTTCGAGCAGGGTAAGATCGACGCGTTCCTGGCCTTTCCGCCCGAACCACAGGATCTGCGCACCCGGCATATCGGCCATGTCATCGTCAATACCGCCGTTGACCGGCCCTGGTCGCAGTATTTTTGCTGCATGCTGGCGGGCAACCGGGAATTCGTTGCCAGATACCGGGTCGCGACCAAACGCGTCGTGCGTGCCATCCTTACGGCAACAGATCTCTGCGCTGCGGACCCCGCCGGCATCGCGCGACGCCTCGCCAACGGCGGTCGCATTGCGCGGCCAGACTATGCCGCTCAGACACTGGCGGACAACAATTACAAGTGGAGGGACTTCGATCCGGAGGACACGATCCGATGGTACGCGCTTCGCTTGCGCGAAGCGGGCTTCATCAAATCGACCCCTCAGAAGATCATCGCCGAAAACACCGACTGGCGCTTTTTGAACGAGCTCAAACGCGAGCTGAAGGCATGAAAACAGAGGGAGGCTTGCAATGGCACTGATCCAGACTCGACGCGAATTTCTGACGACCTTGTCACTAGCCAGCGCCGCCGGGTTTGCCGGCGCGCTGCCATTGCAGGCGGCCGAGGGGCCGCCGGAAATTACGTCGGTGCGCTTTGTAAGGATCCCTGGTGACTGCCTGGCCCCTGAATACCTCGCCGAAGAGCTGCTTCGAAGCGAGGGGTTCACCGATATCCGCTATGTCGAGAAGCCGGGGAATGCCGCCCCCGAATCGATCGCGCGCGGAGAAGCTGATTTCGGCTTCGATTTTGCGCCTGATTCCGTCGCGATGATTGACCGGGGCGTTGCGATTACGGTGCTAAGCGGCGTGCATGTCGGCTGCATCGAACTATTGGCCAGCGAAAGCATCCGCAGCGTCAGAGATCTGAAGGGAAAACGGGTCGGGATCCCGGGGTTTGGAAACTCCTCTCACGTTCACATCACCCTCATGGCCGCGGAGGTCGGACTCGACCCGAGCAGGGACATCGACTGGGTTGTAGGCTCGGAAAAGCAGCTGTTTATCGATCGAAAGATCGATGCGTTCATCGGGGTCTCGCCAGACCCGCAAGAGCTGCGCGCTCGCCGGATCGGCCACGTCCTATTGAAGACAGCTGTGGATCGACCTTGGTCGCAATATTTCTGCTGCATGCTCATCGCCAATAGGGAATTCGTCCGCGGTCATCCTATCGCGACGAAGCGAGTAATGCGGACGATCCTAAAAGCCGCCGATTTCTGCGCTGCCGACCCGGCGCGCGCTGCGCGGCGCTTGGTTGATGGCGGATTTGCACCTCGGTATGACTACGCGCCGCAGATGCTCAGCGAACTGCCTTACGACAAATGGCGGGAGTACGACCACGAGGACACGATCCGTTTTTACGCATTGCGCATGCGCGAAGCTGGCTTCATCAAGTCGAGCCCGCAGAAGATCATCACCGACGGCACCGATTGGCGCTTTTTGAACGAGCTCAAACGCGAACTGAAGGCGTAAAAGGCCGGTCTTCATGAGAGTGAAAGCGCCCCTCACCCCAACCCTCTCCCCGCAAGCGGGGAGAGGGAGGGACCCGCGCAGCGGGAGGGTGAGGGGCATTGCGGTCGTCCTAGCGCTACTGTCCCTGCTGGTGCTGCGGATCGCGCCGCAGGCGCACGAGGCCGGCGACAAACGGCTGCCGGTGATCGGGCCGGCGCCGACTTTTACGCTGACCTCGCAGGATGGCGTGGCCGTGTCGCTTGCGTCGTTCCGCGGCAAGGTCGTGGCCCTGACCTTCATCTATACCGAATGCCCGGATATCTGCCCGCTGTTGACGCAGAAGATGGCGCAGGTGCAGGACGAGCTGGGAGCGGATTTCGGCAAGAAGATCGCCTTTGTTTCGATTACGCTCGACCCCGCGCACGATACGCCCGAAATCTTGAAGGACTATGCCTTGTTCTGGGGCGCCAAGCCCGACGGGTGGAGTTTCCTGACCGGCGCGCCCGAGGCGGTTCGTGACGTGACGCGCCGCTATGGGGTATTCTTTGCGAAGAAGGAGGACGGCTCGGTCGACCACACGCAGCTCACCACGCTGATCGATGCCGACGGTCAGATGCGCGTGCAGTATCTCGGCGCGCGCTTTGATCCCGAGGAGTTCCGGCGCGACCTCGTGAGCCTCGCGGACAAGGAATGATGCGTTTCAATAACCTCCTTGTCGGCCCAGTCGCGCGCCTGCCGTGGCGCGTCCAGACGAAGCTGCTGCTCGCGTTTCTCGCGATCGTCGCGTTGCTGATCGCGCTCGGCGCGGTCGGGCTTTACACCTTGAGCGGCATCAATCAGCGCACCGAAGAGCTGATCAGGAGCGAGCGCAAGATCGCCGCCTATCGCCAAGTCCAGCATGACACGACGAGCCAGCTCTACAGCGTCTCCTCGGCGCTGCTCGAGAACAACCCGCGGACCTTGGACAGCGCGCTGCGGCAGCTGAACCAATTCGGCTATGACCTCGAGCGGCTCCAGTTCGTCGCCAAGGACGAAATCAAGCTGCTCGGCAAAGTCCGGGAGGAATACGACCGCTTCATCGCCGTCGCGACCCGCGTCGTCGAGCTGATCCACGGCGGCCAGGTCGATGACGCGATAGAGATGCAGACAAAGGAGGCGCGGCCGCTGGCGAACCGCCTCGAGCGGCTGACCAACGAGCTGGTCAACAAGGCCGAGGCGGATGTCGTTGCCGGCATCGAGGCGAGCGATGCAGCCTACCGGACCTCGCGGGGAATTGTCATCGGGTTTGCGGTCGCCGCCGTCGTCCTCGCCCTGATCCTCGGCCGCACGATCTCGGTGTCGCTGATCGGCCCGATCCGCGAAATCGACACGAGGCTGAACGAGATTGCTTCGGGCGATTTCACCCAGCGTGTGGCGGTCGGCAACCGCGACGAATTGGGCGCGCTGGCGGCCAACGTCAACCGCACCTCGGAGCAGCTCGGCGATCTCTACCGGCAGCTGGAGATGGCGAGCGAGCACAAATCGGCCTTCCTAGCCAGCATGAGCCACGAATTGCGGACGCCGCTCAATGCGATCATCGGCTACAGCGAGATGCTCTACGAGACCGCGCAGGATGAGGGGCAGCAGGAATTTCTGCCCGATCTCGCCAAGATCCGTGATGCCGGTCGTCATCTTCTCGGGCTGATCAACGACATCCTCGATCTGTCGAAGATCGAGGCGGGCAAGATGGATCTCTATCTGGAAGAGGTCGATCTCGCCGGTCTCGTCGAAGAGGTGCGCTCAATCGTCGAGCCGCTGGCCGCAGCCAACGCGAACCGTTTCGAAACCGTCTGTCCAGCGGCGCCCGGCACGTTGCACACCGATCGCACCAAACTCAAGCAGAGTCTCCTTAACTTGCTGAGCAACGCCGGCAAATTTACCCGCGAAGGCCGGATCGCGCTCGAGGTCAGGCCCGCTGAGGGCGAAATCTCGTTCATCGTCCGCGACACCGGCATCGGCATGACCGAGGAGCAGCAGGGCCGGCTGTTTCAGGCCTTCAGCCAGGCCGACGCGTCGACCACCCGGCAATATGGCGGCACCGGGCTGGGGCTGGCGATTACCAAGCATTTCTGCGAGATGCTCGGCGGCAGCATCGCGGTCGAGAGCGCCCCCGGGCAGGGCTCGGCCTTCACGATCACATTGCCTGATCGCGGACGCGCCGCGCCTGCTGCGGCGGCACTTCCCGAGGGCTCCGAGAATGCCCCATTGGTGATGATCGTCGACGACGATCCGAACTCCCGCGATCTCCTCGTCGCGACAGTGCGCCGGGAAGGCTATCGCGTGATCGAGGCGACGGACGGGGAGAGCGCGCTCATGCTGGCGCGCGAGTGGCGCCCCGACGTCATCACCCTCGACGTGCTGATGCCGCGGATGGATGGCTGGGCGGTGTTGACCGCGTTCAAATCCGATCCGCTGCTCGCCGAGATCCCGGTGATCATCGTCACCGTGCTGGCCGATCGCGGCATTGCCGTCTCGCTCGGCGCCGCCGAGTTCCTGACCAAGCCGGTCGACCGCGCGCGGCTGGCGGCGACGATCCGGCAGCATGTCTATGGCAGCGGCGTTGTTCTCGTCGTTGACGATGAGGCCGAGGGCCGCGAGATCGCGCAGCGACACCTCGACCGGCTCGGCTGGGAGGTAGCCGAGGCGGAAGACGGTGCCGGCGCTCTTTTATGGCTGTCGCAGAACCCGCGCCCGGCGATGATTCTGCTCGACCTCCTGATGCCCGGCATGAATGGTTTCGCGTTTCTCGAAGAGATTGCCAAGCATGCCGAGTGGAGGGAGATCCCGATCGTCATTCTGACGGCGATGCCGTTGGGCGCGGCCGAGCGCGAACTCTTGGCGGGGCGAACACGCGAGGTCGTCGCCAAGGGCGCCGATGACCTTGCACAGGCGCTGCGGCAGGTATTGCTCCGGCTACCGAAGGCGGTGGAAGTCGCCGCGGCCGGTTGAGGGGGATACGATATGGCCAAGATCCTGATCGTCGAGGACAACGAGATGAATCGGGACATGCTGTCGCGCCGGCTCGCCCGCCGCGGCTATCAGATCGCTATGGCGGTCGACGGCGAAGAAGGCATCGCGGCGGCAAAGCGCGAAAGCCCTAATCTCATTTTGATGGATATGAGCCTGCCGGTCGTGGACGGCTGGGAGGCGACACGCCGGCTGAAGGCGGATGCCGGCACGCGGAACATCCCGGTGATCGGGCTGACGGCACACGCAATGGCGGGCGACCGTGACAAGGTCATCGCCGCCGGCTGCGACGATTACGATACCAAGCCGGTGGAATTGCCGCGACTGTTGCAGAAGATCGAGGCACTCCTCGCCCGCGCTCCAGAATAAAGAGAAGTCCTTGATGCCGGTGACGACATACCTCATGCTGAGGAACGCCCGAAGGGCGCGTCTCGAAGCACGCACAATGCTAATGCAGTGGCGCTGACGCAGTAATTTCAGAAGAGAAGAGTTCAAAACACCAGTGTGTGTCTACCTTTACATGCTGCGGTGCGTCGATGGCTCGTTTTATGTAGGAACCACGCATGACAGCTTAGAAAAACGGATGGCCGAGCATCAGGCAGGTATTTGTGACGGCTATACTTCGCATCGCCGCCCGGTGACGCTGGTTTTCTATCAGCAATTTCAGCGGATTGAGGATGCCATATCTGCTGAACGCCAAATCAAGGGCTGGCGTCGCGAAAAGAAGGAGGCGCTGATCCGGGGTGATTTTGCTGCCTTGCCCGGTTTAGCGCGACGGGGATCGCGGACACTGGTGGTGCCACCTTCTTCCGACGGACCGAGTGGGCGTTGTGCGCCCTTCGAGACGGCCGCTCCGCGGCCTCCTCAGGATAAGGATCATTCTTAATGCCAGGGCCGATGTATTCGATGCTGAGGCGATTGGACTACCCGTGAGCGGCGGCCGTTTCGAGCGTGCGGCCGCCGCCTTTCTGCGGCAGGAATTCGGGTCCTCCGTTGCCGCCGTCCTCGGGTTCCTCGACATTCTCATCGAGGATGCAGAGCGGCAGAATCTGGAGGAATTCATTCCCGACCTCCAGCGGATGCGGATGTCGGCTGAGCAGCTTTCCAACCTGATCACCGAAGTTGTCGTCTCTTCGCGAGGCGATGACGGCGACACGGGCCGGTTGCGTCATGAGCTCCGCACCCCATTGAACGCAATCAAGGGCTATGGAGAGCTGCTCGTCGAGGAGGCGCGAGACAGCGGCCGCAATGCTTTGCTTAGCGATCTCGGCAAGGTGCTCGACCTCGCCGACCGGCTTCTCGGGGAAATCGACCGGATGGGCGAAGTTGCCGCGGCGGCCCCTGTCGGCATCATCGGCCATGTGCTGCAGACTATCAAACCCCTCGGCGACGCCGAGGCTGGCGACCCGGCCGGCGCCGCGAGCCATATTCTCGTCGTCGACGACAATGCATCAAACCGCGATCTGCTGTCGCGCCGCCTGGCGCGCGCGGG
>Ga0306924_10006429_pt1 | contig 11717 bp, 15 predicted proteins | sample sta12Can44000111_FD_203756 | JGI IMG/M metagenome (GOLD analysis project Ga0306924, IMG submission 203756) | Lab enrichment of tropical soil microbial communities from Luquillo Experimental Forest, Puerto Rico - statanox.12C.anox.44.000.111 (v2)... | ecosystem: Environmental > Terrestrial >...
CGGTGCCGGTGCGGGTAGTGGCCGCGGTGCCTTGACGGCCATGTCAGCCGCAAAAGCAGGCGTTCCAATCAATCCAACAACGCCGATAAGGCAAGTTGCCAGCTTCTTCATGACAGCCCCCGAAAAACATGCAGAAATCTACCATGCGGCCTGCCGTGGGGCTGTTGCCGTTACAGCACAGTAAACAAAAATAGCTTGGCCCCGGCCAAGCTGCTCACCCGCGACGAGGCGCGGCGGATCGCGGCGAATATCGCCAAGTTGCTCGCGCTGCCATCGACGGCGACGATGTCGGCCAGCAAATGCACGTCAGCCGGCGTGGCAGTGCCGCCGCAAAGCGGCATCACATCAGCATCCGCAACACCGTCACCACCCCGAGCGGCAGCACTACCGCAGCCATCGCCGCGATGGCGAGCAACAGCCAAACCATCATCAGTAACTTGCTGCGCCTTCGGCGAGCTTACACAGCGCGCGGTGCAGCTTTCTCGCATATCGGCGCTGCATCACGTCAGTACCCGCAGCAACGCCGAGACCAACATCGGCACCACGATCAAAGCCGTCACCGCAATGGCCAGCAGCACCCAGATCGTCACGAACAACCGGCATAGACTGGCACCCAAAGCATCCATTGTCCGTCGCCCGCAAAAAGCTGCCGGCCGCGGGTGAAAGGATTATTCGCCCCGCCGGCTGTGCAAGGTTATTTCTTTGCCGACCGCGCGACTCTCGCACTTCGCCCGGCGCGCTGGCCTAGGCCATCGCCAACCACCGAGCAGGTCCGCTCGGTAGCGAAATAGTGCGGGCCGCCAAGGGGAAAAGGAGACCCAGAGCGACCCGCTCTCGTGCGGCAAAGACCCTTTCCCTGCAAGCCCCTGGATAGCAAAGGAGACCAGCTTGCAGGGACAACAACCGCACATGGCGCACATCGGAGTTCAGGCGGCGCGCCAGCACCCCGGCGACGGCCATGCTGATAAACCGCCGCCAAACTTTTTAGAGCCCGGTGATGGCAGAACGGGCGCTCCAGAACGCCCGCGCCGCTTCCGTCGACCGCGCGTCGCCAAACTTTCGGTTGAACGCCTGCTCGGGTGCCAGATGCGGAAACTCTCGCATCGCATAACCTTCGGCCATCAAACTAAGCTCTTTCTCGGTGATGCCGCCGGTACGGCCGCCCGAGATCGCTTTGCAGAAGTGCGTAAAAGAACCAGCTTTTCGCACCAATAATTCAAGTTCGTCTGCTCTGTCTGGCATCGGGAATCCTTTCTCATGTTTGTGCAGCTGCGCCACCAGAGCGCGACCATCACGATGATGCATTAGCCAGCGTAACGCCGCGGGCCGGTCGACCTCGCCGTCACTCGCTTCGGTCAAAAGATCGGCCAGCTCGCTCAGATGCCGAGTCGCCTTGCCTTCGGGCGCAGCGATCTCGTTGTCGTCGAGATCTTCGACGGTGCCGCCGTCGGCTTTGAAGATTTTCCGCAAGTGATCGCGCATCGCCTGATGCCGGGTCACTCCGGGATATTCGAAACGCATCATGCAGCCTCCGGCGCGGGTGCTGGTTGCTCGTTCCTGTTAGGCTCCTCGTCTAGCGGCTCGCCCAAACGCCCGCGAATGCCGCGCTCAATCGTTCGCGCCCAGGCCGCACACAGCTGAGAAAAACTTCGGCGCTCCAGCGGTCCTATCGTCTCGAAATGCCTGCGCCATACCGTCCCGCCGATGGCGGTCAAAAGCGAACGATAACCTAAACTGTTTAACTGCTCAGAGCTTGGCACCGCCGCGCCCAAAACATGCATCTGCTGCTGTAGCTCATGGAGCTTGTTGCCGTGCTCGCCCACACTAGCGAGCGCCATGTCGAGCCGGCGCGCGGTTTCCAGAAACGCGATCAGAGTTTCGCGTAACTCGGCCGCCTGCTGACGATCCGCCGCTCGCGCTTCGTGCTCTTTTGCCCGCTCCAGCCGACGACGCCCTTCGTTAAGGGCGTCATCAATACTGGCAAGCCGCGACTGAAATCGCACCGCTTCCTCGTGCAGCCCGTCGAGAAGCTTGCTGGCGCGGCTGTCGCCACTAAACGCATCGAACGAAACCTTGCGGCGTTCGTCGGCGTGGCGCTCGTGACGCTCAAGCAAGCCAGCACGCTCTTGCTCAAGCCGCCCCAGCGTGGCCTCGGCGTCGGCGACAGTGACGGCAGTATCACCGAGACAAGCGCCAGCGTCGCTGCCGGCGCCCGTCCCGTCGACCTTCCGCTCTAATTGTTTGCTCGTTTGTTGTTTGCTCATGACATTCACCAATCCAACCAGCCCGAGCCAGGTGGCGGCGTGGGATCACAACTGCTCCAGCCTCCAGGCGGCCGCCAGGGCGAAGGCTCAAAGTAATCATCGGCCGTAATCTCGCGACCGGCGACGGTGACATACGGCGCACAGATCACCGGCTCAGAAACCTGCGACTGTTGAACAGCTTGATAAGCCGCCATCGCCAAAGCCACTAAGATATCGATCCGGTGGCTCGCCTTCTCCTTGGCGAGTCGAAGCCCGTTCGCACTTTCCTTGACAACAGCCTGACTGACGGCCTGACTGATCTGATCGTCAGGATAAACAACTAAATTGCCGGCCCGGATCAGCTCGAACAGATTTACCGTGATCAGCGTTAGGCTACCCTGCGTCTGCACGTATTCCTTCATCGGCACGCCGAGCTTTTGCAGACGTTGCGCGGTAGACACCATCTGGTGCGGATCGTAAAGCACCTTGGTCACCCGGTAGCGCGAGCACCAGTCGCGCACCGACGCTTCGACTACCTCGAAATTGATCGGCTCTCGCGATGTCGGCACAAAGATTTTGTGGTTGACCAGCCTGACCTTGCCATCGTGCTGCAGCGTGACCGCGCAAAGTGCCGTAGCGTCGTGCTTGGTGCTGGCATCGATGCCGAGCAAAACCGGCAAAGTCTTATCAATGAGGATCGGCACCAAATTCGGATCAATACAGCGGCGCCACAGATCCATATCGATGAACTGCGACGACGAGCTGGCAAATTCGTTGAGCACTTGCCGCTGATAGGCGCTCGCGCGCTCGCGCCGCATGGATTGCAGCCATGCTTCGTCTTGCCACGGCGCGACCGGCTTGGTGTGCCACGCCATCAACATACCAGCGCCGCCGTGGAGTTCGGCACCGATCAGCGGCTGTTGTTTGCCACGGCGATACAACTCTTCCAGCAGAACACTTTCACCTTCGAAGCCAGCATAGGTGACGGTGACACGACAGGCGATTTTCCGTGTTGGCGGCGGCGTCAATTCATCCCAGAGTCGACGCGCTGCTTCGCTGGTGTACGCCCATAGTTCATCAAACCCGGCGCACACCGCATTGGTCCCGGCAGCGGAGCCGGCATCGCAAGGAACGACGTAGATGACCGCGTTGAACGCCGGGAAGGTGATCTTGTCAGCGGTGATAACGGCTTCGTCCTTGAGCAACGGACTGGCGTTGACGATGCGGCAGCAAATTTCGAAGCAGCGACCTTTGCCCTGCTCCTGCGAATTCGCCAATACGTAGCTCTCAGGGAAAGCGCCCCCGAACAACAACGTCATGGTCAATTCGATGATGGCTTCGAAAGTTGTTTTGCCGGACTTCTTCGGACACGAATAAAGCCATTCGTTGTAGAGCAACCTACCATTGTCGCCGATCTTGAATGCATGCTCGAGGAAGGCGCGCTCAGCCGGCAGCAATTTAAACGGGCGTCCGGTCTCGGGATCAAATAAAACCGTCTCGATGAACTCGATCGGTGATTGTCTCCAGCGGACGAGCTGCTGTGCGCTGGCAGTCATAACGCGGCCTCATCCTGGTGCTGCGCCAACCGGGCGCGCTGAACTGCCTGATCTTCGCGAATCAGATCACTAAGCGTCGGCGTGATGTCACGCGATCGTCTTTGCAATCCAACAGCCTCAAGCAGACGGCGCAGCGAATTTGCACAGCGCTGATAAACCTCAAGATCGTCGGGCGACGCTTCCCCCGCGGTCGCAAACTTGCTTTCGAACCTTTCCAACTCGACGGTCAATGTTGAAGCGCGACGAATGATGCTGCGCTCAGCAGCAGAAGTGTTTTCCACGCCGCCCAGATCGGAAAGGTGCGCGGCGATGATGCCCTTCGCGCGCCGAACCCAAGCCGATCGACCGTCGATACCCGGCAATAACGCTTTCCGCGCGTCCCTTTGCCGGTCAACCCGGGGGCGATCCGGCGACGAGCTAGGGGTAACTTTGGAACAACCTAAAGGCGACTGGGCAATAATTTCCATAACCCAAAAACCACCGATTTCTAGCCCCCGACCCAGCTCGAATTCATGGCCCAAAAGCCAGTGCCAGAACGGCCGCGAAACAGGTTGCCGCTGATACCCATGTGCTACCCAAATCGGGGCCTCGACCAAGGATGCACGGTTCGCCGATAGTTTCAAGGGGTCAGCGCGTGAATGACCATCATGCGCTACGGTATTTTTCAACACGGAAAAATAGGCGGCAGCGAAGCCGTTTTCAGCGATCGCCATGGCTCGCGTAATGGTTGCAATGATTGTCTGATCAGCGCAGGCTGTAATGACCAAGCACAATAAATTTTCGTGCAAAATTGGAACTCGGCGCGGCCCGCCCCCCTTTTTGAAGGTGGCCAAGTCATTTGGAAGGTGGCCAACTCAGGGAAGTTTGGCCGCCTTGACCACGTGGCCAAAAGAAGAAGAAGATCAAAGACTTTGACAAGAAGCGGTTTTGAAGGTGGCCAAGGTGGCCAACTCTCTCTCCCTTGGCCGCCTTCGATTGGAGGCGCTTCCAATTTAATCAATCCTTTGGCCCAACTTCCTAAGAACTCGTCCATTCTCCATGCTTGAGGATACTTATAGTTATAGGTAACGTTGGTGCGATTGGGATTGGGGGGTGATCATGCGTGCACTCGCGCTGGTGATAGCAGTTGGCCCTGCCTTGTATGCAAGCGTGGCGGCGGCTCAGGGTTACAACAGTTCGCCGTACAATTATCAGAACTCAGAATACAACTATCAAAACTCGCCCTACAATTATAGGAATTCACCGTATAACTATCAGAATTCCCCGTACAATCCGTTCTCTACGAACGGCATTTATGACAATGACGGGAATCGGCAGGGCTACGCGGTGCCTCGCTCTGATGGTGGTGTGAATTTATTTGACAATGACGGCAACCGCCTCGGCTACACGCCCGGTAGATGATGGGCCCGAGCCTTAGGCACTCTCGTGGATATACCAGGGCGATGTTTCCTTTGTTTGCTGTTGCTCTCCAGCTGCCACAAGCTGCGCTAGGTGCTCCGCCTCTTCATCCAAGCGCCGGTTCTGTTCTCGTGCTGTCACTGTCATGCAGGGGCGTTGTTGGGGGCATCGTCGGGTAATATCCAGTACCATTTTCCATCTGGCGCACGGTCCTTTTCGGCCCGCACTTTGAGAACCTTTTTGGCGCGGCGCAGAGTTTTGTCGGCAATTTTTTCTGCTTCGGCCGCCTCCTCGATGTCTGTTTTCAGCGCTCGCCCACCGTTAATGATCAAGATGTCGCGGAGAAAGTCTTTGGCATCATCGAGCGCGCCCGGTGCCTTGTTCTCATTTACCGCCGACAATGCTTCGGTGGCAGTGACGTCAACATAACCCTCCTCCCAGACGATGAACGGCGCCTCGATTGGGCGGCCGTCGCGCCAATCCTTGCCGATGTTTCAAAGTGAAAGGCGAGCGTCTTGTTATTGGCGTCGCCGGCGACGTTATTCTTGGCCCGCGCCATCAAGCGGCGGGCATTGTCCGCGTCTTTGGTGATCGAGAACACATGCCGTGCAACGCCACCAAAGGCGAGGCTGTTGGAGATGCGCAACAGCGCATTGGTGACATCGATCTTCTTGTTGAAGTGCATGATCGCGATGATCGAGATGCGGCGCTCACCGGCCAGATGCACGAGCGGGCCGAGCACCGAGCGCACGTCGGTGTCGCGGAAGCTATCGATACCGTCTCTGCCGGCACCCAGATACGCCGTGACCGGATCAATCAATAGCGCGACGACGTTGCCCATGGCGTCGATCTTCTGGCGCAGCAGGCCGAGATCGTCGACCATGCTGAACATACGCTCGCGTTCGCGGCCGTTTTTGAAATCGCGGTCGTGTACCATTTTGACGATCTCGACGCGGTCGAGGTTGGCATCGGCGGCAACGAGGCGCGGCACCACGGTATCGGCGGGATCGTCTTCGGCGGTGAGAAAAATTACATTGCCCTGGCGCAGTGCACCGCCTTCGTCGTTCGGCCATTCCAGACCTTCCTTGGTCACGCGCGCAGCGATGTAGCAGAGGATCATGCTCTTACCCTCGTCAGGCAGGCCGGCGAGGATGCCGAGCTTGCCGAGGGCGAAGCGATCAAGCCACAGCCAATCGATCGCCTCCATCTTCACGTCCGCTGCACGCACGCTGTCGAGCATGCCGACGCCTTGCCATGGCGGCGTACTTTGGCAACGGCTGATCAGCCCGTCCTTGCTGTGACCATGTTCGAGCCACCATGTGACGTCTTCGCCTTCCGGCACGTCCGGGAACGAAACGATACGAATGTCGGGAACGATGCCGATAAGCGCGCGCGCTTTCTCGCCGGCAAAGCTACGTCCGGGCTCGTCATTGTCTTCTAAAATGAAAATCCGTTGGACCCCGAAAAACCATTTATTCAATTCCGGCGTCCAATTCGACCCCTTTTTGCTCTTCGGATTGGTCGCGCCTTCGGAGCTGGTGGTGGCAATGAGCCCGAGCGCAACCAGGGTCTCGGCGTCCTTTTCTCCTTCTGGGATGAAAACATCAGTGCTCGGAATCTTGGCGAGCGCTGCCAACATTTCCGGAAGGTGATAAGGGATCTTTAGCCATCCGTCCGGCTTCTTTGATACCCAAGCGCCATCAACAAAGAATGATTGCGGATATTGCGCGTGCTTCGTTTTGGATGACCACTTCTCGACTTTGGTGTGCGGCCCGCCGAGGTGATTGCGATAGAGATAGGTGGCGATGCGGCGACCTTTGCGCTGTTTGCCATGCGGATAATTGCCGGCGTGTTGACCGGCGCCGCCATTAGTTTTTGCGCCGACGCTCGGCTCATTAGCCGCCGTGCCCGAATCTTCGGAATTGTTCGAATTGTTGGAATTCTCAACCGGCGCGTGGTGATCGGCCTCAATTCGGTGTTGCTGTTTCCCGCCCAGCTCTTGTCGACTGTATAGGCGGCATCGAGCGGAACCTTGAATTTGTAGAATTCGGCCGGTTCTTTGGCGTGCTTGACCATGATCGTACCGATCTCGTCGGCGATCTCCGGCCGGCAGCAACAAGCAATTTCGTCGTGTACCCACAGCGCAATGACGCAGTCGCCGTCCCAGCCATAACGAAATTTTTGGTTAAGCTCGTCGAAGACGCGCACCAGCCAGCGCTTGGTAAGCACCGCCTCGGCGCTGGTCACTTGAAAATTCAGCGCGCTGTATTGCGCCCGCGTCGGTACGCGCCGGCCGTCGAGCCCGGGCAACCAGCCGAAGCGCTCAACCTGGGCGCTGAGCCGCGCCCGCAAGCGCCGTAGACCAGGCGTGCCTGCAATGAATTTGTCGAGCGCCTGCTTGCCAACCCGCTTGAGCGCCCCTTCGTTCGGGCACGCTCCATTGCCGAAAAATCGATGATGCAGACCATTGCCGGCATCGATCGCCTGCACGGCGCGAACGGTGTTGTAGATGAGGTGCCCAGCGCGGGCTTGACCGGCACCGAATAAAAATCCGTAGCGAAAGCTTTTGCTATTCTCACGGATTGCAACATGCACCCGATTTTGCTTATCGAGTGTGGTGTCCTTCGCGATCAGGTCGAGATCTGTTGCAGTTTTCCAATGCGGATCGAGACCGTTGAGGAATGCCTTGGCGTAAGCACCGCCATCGTACTCGGCCAAATAATGCGCAAAGGCGCGATCTTGCAAGCCGGCTTGATCGCAACAAACAAAAACCCAATCGTCATTTGTTCGGAATAATGAGCGGCACTCGGCGGCAAACGGCTTGCCGCGTTTTGGGTTCGGAACTTGTGCTATGTTTGGCGTCAAATGCTTGGCACGGGAGTGCGGGGTGCCAATGTGAACGAGTCCGCCGTGAATGCGCCCATCAGTATTGACGTGTTTGCACCAGGCCTCTTTGCCGGTGCTCAATTGTGCGAGTCGGCGCCGGAGAATGTCATATTCGGCGAGCCCGGCGAACTCGGGAAATGTTGCCGGGATAGTTTCGAGCACTTCATCGGTGATCTTTGGCTGTCGGGTCTTTTCGGTACGCTCTTCAGGTATCCAGCCACGTGCCTCGAGGAGTGCTCCGAGTTGCTTGCGTGAATTCAAATTGGTTTCGGGGAATTGACGCGACAATTGTGCACCGAGCTTAGCGCGCTGTGCCGTCCATTGCTGGCGCAATTGCTCAGCGGCTTTGATATCGAAAGGCACACCGTCGGTGGTGATACGCTCGCAGATCCTAGCAACGCGGTGTTCGAGCGCGAGCGCTTCCGTGGGGTAGCCGTCGGGCTGCAGAAATTGCCAGAGCGCCTTGGTAATCTTGGTGTCGGCAACACACCGCTCTTGCATTTCCGGAGTCCACTTCGACCAGTCCTCGATATCGGCGCCGACCTTGGCGATGCCGAGTCGCATGCCGAAAGCCTCGAGACTGTAGCGGCCGCGCAGCTTCCCTGGCTTGGTTTTGGTTATAGCTGCAACTTTGTCATCGAGGTCATTGAGGTTAGGCAGGATCAATCTGGCGGCGATCATCGTGTCGACGATCGTGCAGCTCGCCGCCGGCGCCCAGTTGTGTAGGCGCTGCAAAGTCGGCAGGTCGTATCCGGTGATGTTGTGTCCGATCAGATAAGCGGCGCCAGACAGGCGTTCGAGCGCGGCGGAAATCTGGTCGGGACCGTATTGATCAATTCGATCGGCGTCCGAATCGATAACAACGATGCAGTGCACTACGGTCGCGTTGTGCAGTCCGTTGGCCTCGATGTCGAATATCAGCCGCAGTCCGTCGGCTTTGACACCGGCATGGGTAATGTAGCGGGCGGCGATGTTGGTGAATTTCAACATGGCTGCATTGGTGTTTCCAGCCGCATCAAGCCAGGCGCTTCACTCTGCGCATCTTGGCTTGCAGTTTGCGTACCTTGGTCCGCAGCTCATCGTTTTCGTATTTCAAGCGATCAATTTCTAACTCTTCGTCCGATGGCCGCATCTCAGTGTCGAACTGTCTTCGGGCATGCGGTAACGATCGCTCATAAGCCGCGCTATAAATCCGATGAAAAGCTTCGTCATAGGCTTGACGTTGGACTCGCCGAGCAACCATGTACGCGTAGCGCTTCGCCAGCTCCTCGGCGCGGTCGTTGGCGTACTGATCGACATAGTAATCTTCCGTCTCTGCCGTGGAGTTGAAATCAAGCATGCTGCGATCCTCTTGTTCATGCGAGAGCGAGAGAATCGCCGACTACGACGATTCTCTCCGTGTGCTCTGACTCGTCATCGCGTTCAGCCAACTTCGAGCGGATTGACCGGCCGCCGCTTGCCGGGCGGCACTTTCTTGCCGGTCTTTTGCTGGGGATGCTTCTTTAGATTGCGCCGTGGAGTCGGAAGCGGCGGCGCGGATAGCTTAGGGCTTTCCGCTTTTCCGAGATCGGGGGTCGGATCATTGAACGGAATCTCGTCGCCCATTTCTTCTTTGAGCGACGGCTCCTTGACCGTCTCCAACGGCAATTCCGACTGTGCCGTTGTCTGTTCGGCCGGCTTGTCCGATGGTGTTGCCGGCGGAAGTGGCGTCAAACCCGATGCTGCTTCCACTTGGCCACCTTCGTCACCAAAACGAACCCAGCGCTCGATCTTGAAATGCGGGCGCTGACGTCCACCAAAGCCGGTCGGAAAGAACGTGTCGCGTAGGACCACCACCGGATACACATTTGTACCGCGGTACTTTCGCATCCACCTTATCTTTCCGCACAGGTCGCCGACGGCGATTGCGCCGCCCGCGGTGCCGGTTGGGAACGTGTACTTGTCCATGGGCTTGAGATCGAGCAGGTACAAAATATGCTGCGCCTGCCACGGCCCGCGCGGTTTATGGTCCGGTCCTTCGACCCATTCCTCTTTCGGCGTTTCCTCGTTCATCTTTTTGACGTCAGGAAACTTTTGATGGGGCTCAAGGATGATGGTTTCGACCGGCCGTTGGTCTGCCCACTTCTGCACCACTCTCATGACATCGACGACGGCGAGTTCGAGATTTGCCGGCAGCTCTTCGCCATCACGCATCACCCAGGTGAAGTCGTTGGTGAATTTGATGAGCGTGCCTTGGATGAGGCCAGCGCCTTGCGGGCGATCGTCGCCCTCGACGCCGTCTTCCCAGCCGGCAAAATTATCGATGGGGGTTGGGTCTTTTTTGATGATGTCACTCATTGACGACTCTCTTTCTGATCACGCTGATCATTTCTGGAATTGACCGGAGACCGTCCGGCGGCGGAAAGAGTTTTTGTGGTGCCTAAAATCTGCGCGCGCAGCTCAAGTCGTTTGGGCGCAGCGCCACGCGAGTGTGGGATCCGCCACTGGCGAGCGCAGTCGGGACCAACGGCGAGCAGCTTGGAAACTTTGTCGCGCAATGCTCGGCCGCAGATGCTGCAGCCGCGCGCGCCGTCGGCGATGTTCTGGAAAGCGGCTTCGATATTAGCGATGTACATTGCTTCAAATTCCCGTCGTGAAAAGCGCGCCGCCTTTCGCCTCCTCATGAGCTTGTGATCCTTAAAGCGCCGGCAGCACCACTCACCGGCCGACCAAATGACGCACGGTCGCCAGCGGCACGTCCCGCCGCTTGAGCTGCGGCATCGACATTGGATGGCGCGTATCCGCTGCATGTGCGCAGATGGATGCCATGTTCTTTCAGGAACGCCTTGATCGCAGCGTCCTTGACCACGACCAGTTCGCGGCCGTTGCTGGTACGCGCAGCTTTCGATCGCTCGACCAATGCAAGCAGGCGGTCGGTGATGCGGTTGCAACAGGCTTCCGTGAACGAGCGCATAATCACCTGGCGCTCGTTCTTCGGGGCGAGGCATCCGATCAAGTGCGCATACAGCTCGTCGAATACAAAATCCGCCAGCGTATCCAGCAGCCACATGGCGAATTGGACATCACTCGGCATCCCGATGCACTTGAGTCCGGTTTCGTGACGCGAGCGGAAAATCTGAACGCCGCAGAATTGACTGACTGCATACGTCAATCGCCATTTGATCTTATGCGGGTCTTTTAGGTCCGGCGGATCGGCGTGCAGCATCGCCGCTTCGTCTTTGGCGACTTGCAGCTCCTCGTCGGTAATGTCGTAGGCGTCCCGCATGGCCGCCGCCTTATCGAGAGCGGACAGCATCTCGGCTTCGGTCGCGCCGTTGGCCGTCGTCTTGGCGAGCAGCGCCTTAATCTTCTCAATGATCGAGTTGCGGTCGGCCATGTCACGCCGCCTTTGCTTTCTTGTCGACCAGCATCTCGGTGACGATCCTGAGCGCCTCCTGGCGATCAACCTCCTCGGTGATTCTCGGCAGGTAGTTTTTGCAGGCGTACGTGAACTCATTCAGGGCGATACGCGAGCGTTGCTTTCTTTTCGCCTCTGCGCTGCGATCAAAATCCGGACGCGGGATCGGCTCGGGTTCGACGTCGAGGGCTGCGTTCTGTGCCCGCCTCTCCTCCGCGCTGACCTCGGGAGATTGGG
>Ga0306924_10006430_pt1 | contig 11717 bp, 9 predicted proteins | sample sta12Can44000111_FD_203756 | JGI IMG/M metagenome (GOLD analysis project Ga0306924, IMG submission 203756) | Lab enrichment of tropical soil microbial communities from Luquillo Experimental Forest, Puerto Rico - statanox.12C.anox.44.000.111 (v2)... | ecosystem: Environmental > Terrestrial > Soil...
GCGGCGGTGCCCGCGGCCGAACTCTACGCGGTCACTGGCATCCAGCAACTGCCGTTCAACACGATCTACCAGCTCGCCGCGACCCCCATGCTCCCGCACGCGGCGAGGTTGCTGCTGATCCCTGACCTGCTCGCCTACTGGCTCACCGGTGAGGCCGGCGCCGAGATCACCAACGCCTCGACCACGTCGCTGCTCGACGTCCACGCCCGGGCCTGGGCGACGGAGGTGATCGAGAAGGCGGGGCTCCCGCCGCGCATCTTCCCGCCGCTGCGCCGCCCGGGTGAGATCATCGGCCCGGCGATCGAGCCGAACGGGCTGGGTTCTCCGCTCCCGGTCATCGCGGTGGCCTCGCACGACACGGCATCGGCCGTAGCGGCCCTGCCCGCCGCGGGCCCGGACTTCGCCTACATTTCCTCGGGGACCTGGTCGTTGGCCGGGATGGAGCTCGACGCGCCGGTGCTGACCGCGGCGAGCCGCGCGGCCAACTTCACCAATGAGACCGGCGTCGACGCAACGATCAGGTACCTGCGCAATCTGACTGGCCTGTGGCTGCTGCAGCAGAGCCTGCGCTGCTGGCCGGGGTCGTCACTGGACGACCTGCTGGCCGAGGCGGCGCGGGTCCCCCGGCTGCGGTTCGTCATCGACCCCGATGACCCCGTGTTCGTGCCACCGGGTGACATGCCGGCCCGGATCGCCTCCTGGCTGGACGGCCGGGGCGAGGCCGTCCCGGCCGGGCCGGCCGAGACCGTGCGCTGCATCCTGGACAGCCTGGCGCTGGCCTACCGGCGCGCGATCGCGGAGGCCCAGTCGCTGTCCGGCCGGCACGCGGACGTGGTGCACATCGTCGGCGGCGGGGCCAGGAACGAGCTGCTGTGCCAGCTCACGGCCGACGCCACCGGGCTGCCGGTGATTGCGGGGCCGGCCGAGGCCACCTGCTTCGGCAACGTGCTCGTCCAGGCCCGTGCCCTCGGCGCCGCGCCCGGCGATCTGGCCGGGATGCGCGCGCTGATCCGGTCCACCCAGCCGCTGCGCTCCTTCTCCCCGGCGCGCGACGCCGGAGCCTGGGCGGAGGCCGCCGCCAGGATCTGACGCAAAGCCGTTCAGCCGTATGTGCCCGGTGGGGCGTCGCGCGGGCGCAGACTCGGGTATTCCCGGGTCAGCTCGAGTTGATCCTGAGCGAGCGGCGCGCCCCAGTCTTGCCTGCTGGTGTTGCTGCGCTCCCGGGGCACTACTGTGACTGGTGATACGTGCTCGTCGCCCCCACTCGCCCGCGCATAAGGCGTGGATGTCCCAGCCATGTTGTTCATACGACGTGGATGTGGCATCCAGGTCGTACGGTCTGGTGCGGAAGGTGCCGGAGTGACTGATGTTCGCTTTCGCGTATGCGGCGCGGGCAGGAACAGTGTCGTGCGCGCCCAGCTGGACGCGTGCGAGCGCCTGGCCGCAGAAGCCGGGGGCCCGGTGCTCGCGATCCGCACGGCCAGCTCCGTGACCGGCGCCGCTAGGGGCTGACCGGATGGCCGGCCAGCCAGGCGGCGCCGCGCTCGTAGAGCCGTTCCGTCTCGGGGCCGCGCACGCCCGGCATGTCGGGCTTGACCGGGTAACCGACCCGGACCTGCAGGTAGGCCAGGTGACGGTAGCCCTCGGGGAAGCGGGCGAGCAGGTCCGGGTCCAGGGTGAGCGAGGCGCCGGGGTCGACGGGGTCGATCCGGTCTTTCTCGTAGATGGGCTGGCGGAGCACCAGCCCCCAGCGCCCGTCGCGTTTTTCGAAGAAGTCATAGAACCGGCCCAGGCAGTTCACGTCGCACAGCACGCCTTCGACCACGGCCCGCTGCATGATCGTCATCCGGGTCTGCGCGATGGCCCGCGTCCCGTTCAGCGTGATCCGGCAGCCGCCGGTGAAGTGCAGGATGTTCACGCCGCGGGCGACGCCCTCCTGGCTGACCCTGATGAAGTCTTCCTTCGGTCCCTGGAACCAGGTGGCCATCATGTAGCCGTCGTCGTGCCAGCAGGCCCGGAAGGCGTCCCAGTCTCCGGAGTCCCTGGCGCTGGCCCAGGTCTCGACGACATCGCGGATGGCAAGGCGATCGGCAAGCGAGGCGTCCACCTTGCGCACGCTATTGCATGAGGGGTGGCTGGTACCAACCCCGTTCGGCATAAATGTCCTTCCCTCCCGCCATCATGGGGGCGGGACGGCCAGCGGGGAGTTCGACGCCCGCCCGGTCCGGGCCTTCCTCCCCGGACCGGCCAGGGCGCAGCCGTAAACGGGGTCGCCCGGTTGCACCAGGATGCCACCGGGCACCAGGACCGGCGGCGGCTGGACGAAGGCGGGCAGGCCGACGCGCCAGGCGAGCCTGCCGCTGGCCGTCTGGTAGGCGAACAGCGGGGCCGGGCCGCCCGGGACCCTGGGTTCGCCCTGCAGTACCGCCAGCGGGCCGGCCTGGACGACAGGCTGGTAACCCTCGGACGGTCCGGGAACGGAGTCCCGCCACCGCACCCGGCCGTTCACCGCGTCGCGGGCGACGACCGTCACGTGGTCCTGGCCTTCGGTGAGGACGACGCTGGCGCCGGTGACCAGCGGGAGGGTGCCCTGCGTGACGAACGTGTCCACGTGCCAGCGAGGGCGGCCGGTGCGCAGGTCGAGCAGGTAGAGCCGGCGCGGATCGTACGTGGCCACGGTCAGGCCGCCCGGTCCCGCGGACAGTACGGTCGCCGGCGCCCCCGGGTCGGTCGCCGGCGTCGGCGGGTCGAACCGCCAGGCCACGCGGCCGGTGGCGGGGATGACGGCGGTGAGGGTGTTCGGTATCGAGGGGCCTGCGGCGTTGCTGGTGACGAGGACGAGGCCGCCGGTCACTCGGACGGCGGGGTCTTGCGGCACCACCCCGGTCGTCGTCCAGCGGGGTCGGCCGGTCCGGCCGTCGTAGCCGGTCAGGTGGCCGTTCAGGCCGTAGATGACCAGGCCGCCGGCGGCGGTCAGGGCCGGCGAGGCGGGGATGCGGCGCTGCCAGCGGACGCGCCCGTCGGCCAGGTTCACCACCTGGAGGCCTTGCCCGCTGACGGCCATGGCCAGCCCGCCGTCGGCGGTGAGCGCCTGGCCGCCGAGCAGGCCCCGGGCGGGCAGGCGCAGCGACCAGCGGACCGCGCCGGTGGCGGCGTCCAGCCCGGTCAGCCTGGCGTGGTTGCTGACCTGGTCGGTGAGCACGGCCACCAGGCCACCCCGCCGCCACATACCGTCGACCGACTGCCCGCCGGTCCAGGACCAGAGCGGATGCCCGTCGGCCAGGCGGACGCCGTGCACGATCCCGTCCTGGGTGAACAGCGCCACCGGGCCGACGGCAACCGGCACGACCGCCGGGGACGAGTACGTGCCGCTCCTGGTCGCCAGCGGTGTCTTCCAGATCATCTGACCGGTCCTGGTCACGTCCACCGCCCACGCGTACCTCGGTGGCGGCGGGCGGCAGGCGCCGCGCGCGGGGGTGCCGTGCGTGGCGGACGGGCCGGTCCCGGCGTGCTGGCCAGCCGCGCTGCCGCAGGCCACCAGGATCAACGTGGAGCACGCCGCCAGCAGCAGGCGTGCCGGGCCGAACCTCATGACCATGGGACGCCAGCCGGCGCGCGCACGTTGCGCCGCGGCCGTCACAGGATGATTACATCGCGACGGACAGCCGTGTCGGTGGCGGCCCGTAGAATCGCGGGGTGGGCTCGCCCCTGGGTGACGCGGCGGCCGAGGTGCTGCGCCGCGTGTACGGTTACGATTCGTTCCGCGGCCAGCAGCAGGAGATCATCGAGCACGTCTGCGCCGGCGGCGACGCGGTCGCGCTCATGCCGACCGGCAGCGGCAAGTCGCTGTGCTACCAGATCCCCGCGCAGGTGCGCGAGGGCACCGGCGTGGTCGTCTCGCCGCTGATCGCGCTCATGCAGGACCAGGTCGACGCGCTGAACGTGCTCGGCGTGAAGGCGGGCTTCCTCAACTCGACCCAGGATCCCGATTCGCGGCGCGGGGTCGAGTACGCGTTCATGGACGGCAAGCTGGACCTGCTCTACCTGGCCCCGGAGCGGCTGCGGACCGAGTCGGCGCTGCGGCTGCTCGACCGCGGCACGATCTCGCTGTTCGCCATCGACGAGGCACACTGCGTGGCCCAGTGGGGGCACGACTTCCGGCCCGACTACCTGGGCCTGTCCGTGCTGCACGAGCGGTGGCCGGCCGTGCCGCGGATCGCGGTGACGGCCACCGCGACGGAGCAGACGCGCGCGGAGATCGTCTCCCGGCTCGCGCTGGGCGAAGCCAGGCAGTTCGTGGCGAGCTTCGACCGGCCCAACATCCGGTACCGGATCGAGCCGAAGAACGAACCGCGCCGCCAGCTGCTCCGGCTGCTGCGGACCGAGCACCCGGGCGAGGCGGGCATCGTCTACTGCCTGACCCGGGCGTCGGTGGAGAAGACCGCCGAGCTCCTCTGCTCCGAGGGGTTCACCGCGCTGCCCTATCACGCCGGGCTCGACCCGCGGACCCGCACCGGGAACCAGGCCAGGTTCCTGCGCGAGGACGGGCTGATCATGGTGGCCACGATCGCGTTCGGGATGGGCATCGACAAGCCGGACGTCAGGTTCGTCGCGCACCTGGACCTGCCCCGGTCGGTCGAGGGGTACTACCAGGAGACCGGGCGGGCCGGGCGGGACGGGTTGCCGGCCACCGCGTGGCTGGCCTACGGCCTGGCCGACGTGGTGCAGCAGCGGCGTCTCATCGACGACTCGGACGGCGACTTCGCGCACCGCCGCCGGCTGGTGGCGCACCTGGACGCGATGCTCGCGCTGTGCGAGACGGCCGGCTGCCGGCGGCAGCAGATGCTGGCCTACTTCGGCGAGACCGGAGCGGCGGCCTGCGGGAACTGCGACACCTGCCTGGCGCCGCCTTCGGTCTGGGACGGCACGGTGGCGGCGCAGAAGCTGCTCTCCACCGTGGTTCGGCTGGGGCGGCTGAACGGGCCGTCGTTCGGCGCCGGGCAGCCGATCGACATCCTGCTGGGCAAGAAGACGCCGAAGGTGCTCTCCTACGGACACGACTCGCTGTCCGTCTTCGGCATCGGCGGGGAGCTGAACGAGGGCGAATGGCGGGGCGTGGTCAGGCAGCTGCTGGCCTCCGGGCTGCTCGCGGTCAAGGGCGATCACGGCACGCTGGCGCTGACCGACCTGAGCGGGGAGGTGCTGCGCGGCGGGCGGCAGGTCATGTTCCGCCGGGATCCGCCGAAGGCGCCGGCCCTGCCGCGGAGCAGGCGGGGAGCGGCGGACGGTTCGGGGACGGGCGCGAAGGCGCAGGCGGCCGCGCCGGGGCGGGCGGCGGACACCGAACTGCCACCCGAAGCGGAGCCCTTGTTCGAGCGGCTGCGCGCGTGGCGGACGTCGGTCGCCAGGGAACTGAGCATGCCGCCGTACGTGATCTTCCACGATTCGACCCTGCGGCTCATCGCGGCCTCGCCGCCGTCGACGCTGGACGAGCTGAGGCAGATCAACGGCGTCGGCGACACCAAGCTGGAAAGGTACGGCCAGGCGATCCTTGACGTACTCGCGGGCAAGTCCTGAACGCGCAGGTAAGCGGCTCAGGCGTGCCCCGGCCTTGCCCGTGATGTTCCTGCGCTTCTGGCACACTGCCGGGACTGGTGATACGTGGCCGGGGTTCGTTCATAAGGCGTGGATGTCCCAGCCATGCTGTTCTTACAACCTGGATGTGGCATCCACGTCGTAAGGATCCGTTTTGGGCGGTGCCGGAGTGACGGAAGTTCACCGGGACTACTGGCCCAGGACGCAGTCGCCGCAGTAGGCGGGCCGTTCGGGCGACAGGCGGTAGATGAGGCAGCAGTTCCCGCGGCGGAAGCCGGCCAGCGGACGGCCCTGGTAGGTGCCGGTCAGCGCCGGGTATGTGAGGATCGCCGCGGCGGCTTCGGCGGCCGCGTCGGTCAGGTGCGGCCTGGCCGCCGCGATCATGGTGGCGGCGCCGTTGACGGCCGAGGCGACGTTGCCCCAGAGCACCTGCGGGGAGACCGCCATCGCCTCGACGACCCGGACGATCTGGGCAACGGGACCGGCGAGCAGTTCGCCGATCGCGGCCGTACCCGCTGCGGTGCTGGCCTCGGCGGTGCTGGCCTCGGCGGTGCTGGCCTCGGCGGTGCTGGCCTCGGCGGTGCTGGCCTCGGCGGTGCTGGCCGGCAGGGACAGCCGGAACGGGCCGCCGAGAGCCGGGACCCACCGGGCCTGCGCGGTATCAACGGGCAGCGCCTGGCCGAGCGCGGCGGCACCGAGGGCCGGGGACAGCAGCCGCGCGCACAGCCCGAGCTGCGCGATCGAGGCCGCTACCCGGAACTCGACGTCGGCGGCCGGGCGGCTGGCCGCCGCCGCGAGCCGCCCGCGGACCTCGCCGATCCTGGCGGCCAGCGCGTCCGGTGAGCCGATCAGCTCGCCCAGGGGTTGCCACGGCGAGCGCAGCGGCGCGCCGGGGCGGTGGACGTCGACCGCGAAGTAGGGGCCGAGCGCGGCCAGGTCCGCCCGCAGCCGGGCCGCGGCGGATTCCCCGGTCACACTCCGGCGGTTTCCCGCGGCCGGCGCAGCTCGGCCCGGGCCGGCCCGGGGGCGAGCAGCCGGTCGGCCAGCGGCGCGAAGATGAGACCGATGGCGGTCCACAACACGAGCTGTGCCGCGACGGAGTACAGCCGGAAGCTGAACAGCACGTCGGCCGGGAAGCCGGGATAGACGATGACGCCGCGGGCGTTCGTCACCGGCAGCGGCGTCTCGGTGGCGTGGTTGCCGTACAGGTGCTGGTTCACTGCCAGCTGGCCGAGGTCCGGCAGTATGGCCATGACCGCGCCGATCGCGACAGCGAACGCGGCCGCGGCGATCAGGGCGGCGTTCCAGGTGCCGAACCTGGCCTTGAGCCGCTGGCCGAGCCAGACCGCGAGGACCAGCAGGGCGACCGAGGCCACCACCATGACCAGGTAGAGCTCGCCGCGCTGGCGGATGGTCTCGGGATGGCCGATGGACGGCGGGTTGGCCGGGTACTTGATGAACGGCACCAGGTACATGGCCACGAACCCGCCGCCGGCCACCAGCAGGGCCAGGGTCCGGGCCCGGACGCCGCCCACCCGGCCCAGGTACAGCGCGTAGGCCACCGCGAACAGCGCGCCCATGGCCGCACCGAACGCGATCATCCCGACGCCGATGCCGATGTTGGCCTGGACCGTTCGGCTGAATATGTCCGGGCTCGTGTCAGGGACGGGCAGCCCGGCCGCCTTGTCGATGGCGGCCACCACCGCGTCCCGCCCCGACTCGTAGTTGATCGCCTGGGTGATGACCGGTTCGGCGAAGATCCGGGCGAAGGCGAACGCGAGCAGGCCGGCTATCGCGCCCGCGAGGATGCCGCGGACGATGAGCTTCTTCTCCATGCCTGCTGCGGACCCGGTCCGGTCAGTGGCAGGGGAAGCCGAGGAAGTGCCGCGCGTCGTGCACGAACTCGTGGATGACCATGGACTTGCCGAACACCGACGTAGCACCCTGGTCGACGCCGATGAAGTAGTACACCGCGACCGCGAGGAGCGCGGCGCCGAGCAGCCACAGCATGCCCTTGGAGATCGGCAGGGCGACCGGCTTGGCCGCGGTGCGTGGAGTGGAGATGACGGCCATCAGATCCTCCTCCGGGGATCGTGCGTCCCCTCGTCCAGTGGAGCGGCGCGCTACCCGAAGACCTGACTCGCAAGCCCAGGGCTTGCTCACAGTGGCGCGACCGTGCCGGACTCTCACCGGCTTCCTCGGGTTCAAGGCGCAACAGGAACACTAACCTCTGGATTCACGAGTGCGCAAGCAGGTCAGCTGCCATCGGGGTATCCGCCCCGGTGCAGCACCATCGGGAAGTGCGGCAAGATGACGGGCGGGCGGACCGAGGCGCGCCAGTTGTCCGGGTAGGGCTCGAGCCCGGCGAACAGGGAAGGCGGGTCACCGGCGGCCAGTGGTTCGAGCGAGGCCCGGAGGGCGCCGGTCACGTCCGGGGTGAAGCGCTCGTGCCAGCGCCGCTCGATCGCGCCGGTTAGCCCGTGGTAGACGCGCCGCGCGTCGAGGCCCCGGGCGGTGAGCCGGGCGACCTTGCCGCGGCTGGCGGCCGGGTCCGGCTCTTCTGCCGCCAGGCCACCCCGGGTCAGGATGCCCAGTGCCCACCTGACGGCCTCCTTGGAGGTGCCGGTCAGCGCCGGGAGGTCGCGCAGCCGGGTCCCTTCGGCGCCGGGCCTGGGGCGGCGCGGCCGTGGCAGGGCCGGCGCCGGCCAGGAGCAGGCCGACCGCGCGGAGGCGCTCCCGCCGGGCGGCCGCCTGCTGGTCATCGTCCCGGGCGGCCGCCTGCTGGTCATCGTCCCGGGCGGCCGCGTGCTGGTCATCGTCCCGGGCGGCCACGAGATGCCAGCCGGTCCACGCCAGCAGGGCTTCGGCCTCACCGGCCTCGAACGTGGACCTGGCCGGCTCCCCCAGCGCGGCCACCGTAGCCTGGAAGCGGGCGCGGGCGGGGTCGCCGCGCGGCCGGGACAAGGACACGCTGATGGCCAGGCGGCTGCCGGGCGCAGAGACCTGCCGGAACTGCCTGAGGACGTTCTCCAGGACGGCCGGCTCCAGGTAGACGGCGACCCCTTCGAGCAGGAACAGGCCGGGCGCCTCCGGGTCGAATCCGGCCGCGAGCAGCCGGTCGGCCACCGGGTCTCGCGTGAAGTCGGCCTCGACGAACCGCACATGGGACGCGTCGAGGCCGAGCCGCTCGAGCCGCTCGAGCTTGTCCCGCTGGGTCGCCGGGTGGTCGACCTCGAACCAGCGGACACCTGGCTTGGCGTACCGGAACGCGCGGCCGTCGTAGCCCGCCGCGCCGATCACGACCTGCCGCATGCCGCGGTCGAGCGCGCCGACGACGACCCGGTCGAAGAACGAGGTACGCGCGGCCAGGTGGTCGTGCATCCGGTTGGCCGGAGCCCGGTGCCCGGCCGCCACGTCAACGGCGAGGGCCTGGTCGGCGGCTGGATCGCCGTAGTCCGCGGGTACCCGGGTGAAGTCCAGACGGTGCGCCGCCACCCGGCGGGCGGTCTGCGAGGGGCCCCCCTCCTCCATGTCGGCTCATTCTGGCACGGGTAGCCGATGCCCAGATGGGCGGCATATGCCTTGCCCTGTGACAGGGTGACCAGCATGACCACAGATTCCGCGCACCGCAGCGTACGGCTCCAGCGCACCGGGAGCACCAGGTACCTCGTCACGAACGACCGCGGCGGCCAGATCACCATCGGTTCCGGCGGAGGCACCGACTTCACCCCGGTCGACCTGCTCCTCGCCGGGATAGGCGGCTGCACGGCGGCGGACGTCGACGTCCTGACGTCACGCCGGGCCGAGCCCGACGCGTTCGAGATCGCCGTGGACGCGAACAAGGTCCGCGACGAGGCGGGCAACCACCTGACCGACATCGTGGTGACCTTCCGGATCAGGTTCCCCGAGGGTGAGCAGGGCGACAAGGCGCGAGCGCTGCTGCCGGACGCGGTCAAGAAGTCCCATGACCGGCTGTGCACGGTGAGCCGGACGGTGGAGCTTGGCACACCCATCGCCAGCCGGATCGAGTAAAGACGCCTTTTTGTCCCTAGCGGGGGAGGCCGGCAGCCTCGCCAGTGGCCCGAGCGGGGAACGCCGGCAGCCTCGCCAGCTGAGTCCCAGGTGTCCCGCGACACCCATTCAGATCATAGCTATCTTTTTCGAGTAATGCGCTTCTAACAGGCGCGTTTCTCCCGAAAATGTCCTCGTCCGCTGATAGGATCGAACCAGTTTCCGACCAGCAGAAAGGAGCCCTGTCCGCCGGTCCGCGAGCATCAGGGAGGGAGGTGACCAGGTGGGTACAGCCCCGGCCTTCGCCAGCGTCAGCGAGGCGATCGACATCGCCCGCGCCGCCCTGGGCTACCTGGCCGCCGCGGACGCCGCGCAACTGGCCGCGGAGGAGCAGGCGGAGTGCCTGCGGGGGCTGGAGCGAACCGACGCGGTCGCCACCGCCGCGCGGGCGTCGTTCCTGTCCGCGTTCACCATCGGCAAGGGCTACTCGGCCGACGCGGATTACAGCGCCCGGGCCTGGCTGATGCACAAGACCGGGATCACCCGGGGTGCGGCCGCGAGCCATACCGCGTGGGCGAACCGGTACGGGGTGCATCCGGCGGTGATCGCTGCGCTGGCGGCCGAGGAGCTGTCGGAGTCGTACGGGCGGGCGATCTGCCAGTGGACCGACCGGTTGCCGGAGAAGTTCCGGCAGGAGTCCGATGAGCTGCTGGTGAAGGCGGCGGCGGCCGGGCTGGGGCTGGCGGACCTGTCGGCGCTGTTCGCGGAGATGTACGAGCGGGTCCGGTCCGACCTGCCGGATGAGGACCAGAACCGGGCATTCGGGGACCGGGGGGTGCGGCTGGAGACCACCTTCCAGGGTGCGGGGGTGCTGACCGGGGACCTGACCCCGGAGTGCGCCGCGATGGTGGACAAGGTGCTGGATGCGCTGTCGGCTCCGGCCGGGGCGGAGGATGACCGGACCCGGGAGCAGCGATACCACGATGCGCTGCAGGAGGCCATGCGCCGCCTGGCAGCTTCGGATCTGCTGCCGGAGCGGGCCGGGCAGCCGGTGAAGGTGTGGGCGCACATGTCGCTGGCGGACCTGTTGCGGCTGGACGGCAGCTCCGCACTCCAAGAGCAGTGGACCGCGCAGGTCCGCGCGCAGTGGGCGGCGCACCGCGCCCGGGGGGACGACGATGGCGCGTGGCTGGAGGGCGACGCGGCCGAGGCGATCGCCTGCGACGCGGCGATGGCGCCCATCGTCACCGGTGACGTCAACGTCGACGCCCTGGAGGACTTGGTCCGGCTCTGCGTCGAGCTGGACGCGCGGCGCGATGACACGCGGGACGCGGCGTGGGCGGCGCTGGAGCAGGCGGTGATCGGCAAGGCGGTGGACCTTCTCTCGGGTCCGGGCGGGCTGGCGTCGTTCCTGCGGCGCCGGCAGCTGGGTGCCCGGCTGGCCGGGCCGAGCCTTCCTCTGGATATCGGGTACGCCGAGACGGTCCCGGCGGGGATCCGGAACGCCGTCATGCTGCGGGACAAGCGCTGCCGGTGGGCGGGCGGCTGCAACCAGCCCGGCTCGGCGTGCGAGGTGCACCACACACAGCACAAGGCCAACGGCGGGAAGACGTCCGTGAAGGACTGCGTGCTGCTGTGCCCGTTCCACCACCAGATTGTGATTCACCGGTGGGGATGGACCCTGGTCGTCAACCCCGACGGGACGACGACAGCGTGGAACAAGGACAAGACCAAGGTCCTTCATAGCCACGGACCGCCGGTCCGGCCGGGCTGAAACCCGTTCTGCGTGGTGAACGTAGACGTCCGGCCTCTACCTATGTAGAGTGACGTGCGTGACGTCATCACCCCGGTTTTCCGCGCAGACGCTGTCGGTGCTGGCCGCGCTGCGCGACGAGCCGTCGCAGTGGCAGCACGGGTACGCGCTGGCTAAGCAGACGGGCCTGAAATCCGGCACGCTGTACCCGATCCCGATCCCGATCCCGATCCCGATCCCGATCCGGCCGGCCGGCCGGGGCCTGGTCGAGGCCTGCTGGCAGGACGAGCCCGCGCCGGGCCGGCCGCGGCGTCACCTGTACCGGCTGACGGCGGCCGTGCTGGCCAGTGCCACTGAG
>Ga0306924_10006432_pt1 | contig 11715 bp, 8 predicted proteins | sample sta12Can44000111_FD_203756 | JGI IMG/M metagenome (GOLD analysis project Ga0306924, IMG submission 203756) | Lab enrichment of tropical soil microbial communities from Luquillo Experimental Forest, Puerto Rico - statanox.12C.anox.44.000.111 (v2)... | ecosystem: Environmental > Terrestrial > Soil...
TGGCCGAGGTCGCCGCCGCGATTCGCCGTGCATTTCTTCGCGGTACGTGGCCGCCAGATCTCCGCGAGGCGATTGCATCTTCTTATCGCGAGCTTTGTCGCCGATTGGGCAAGGCAACGGCTGATGTCGCGGTGCGATCGAGCGCCACTGCCGAGGACCTTCCGGACGCCAGCTTTGCCGGCCAACACGAGAGCTATCTGAACATCCGCGGCGAGGCAGCTGTCCTCGACGCCTGCCGTCGCTGTTACGCGTCCTTGTTTACGGATCGTGCCATCGTTTATCGACAGGGCAAGGGCTTCGACCATCTCAAACTTGCGCTTTCAGTCGGCGTTCAGGGCATGGTGCGCTCCGACCTTGGCAGCGCGGGTGTCATGTTCTCCATCGACCCAGAGACCGGCTTCGACCGAGTTGTCGTGGTCAATGCCGCCTGGGGACTGGGCGAAAACGTCGTCCAAGGCACGGTCGACCCGGACGAATACCAAGTCTACAAACCGCTGTTGTCCGAACATTCACTCACGCCGATCGTCGAGAAGACCCTCGGCGAGAAGGCGCAAAAATTGATCTATGCGAAGGACGGCGACCACCCGACGCGCAACGTGCCAACCTCCAAGGCGGAACGCGCCGCATTTGTGCTGGGGGACGAGGAGATCCTGACGCTGGCGCGCTGGTCCTGTGCCATTGAAAGTCATTACGGCTGCCCGATGGACATGGAGTGGGCCAAGGACGGCGAGAGCGGCGAATTGTTCGTCGTGCAAGCGCGGCCCGAGACTGTGCAGTCGCGCCGCGAAGCGAGCGCGTTCAAGTCCTACCGCATCGGGTCAAAGGGACGGCTGCTGGTCTCCGGCCTCAGCATCGGCGACGCGATCGTGACCGGGCGCGTCTGCCTGATCGAAAGTCCGCGCGCAATCGACCGTTTCGTCCCGGGCGCGATCCTTGTGGCGCAAACGACCGACCCGGATTGGATGCCGATCATGAAGCGTGCGGCGGCAATCGTCACAGATCATGGTGGACGTACGTCGCACGCGGCGATCGTGAGTCGCGAGCTCGGCCTGCCCGCGATTGTGGGTGCCGGACAGGCGACGCAAGTCCTGCACGACGAGCAAGAGATAACGGTATCTTGCGCCGAAGGTGATCAGGGCTTTGTCTACGAGGGATTCGCCGACTATGAGGTCGAAGACCTCGATGTGGCAGGGATTGCCGCGACCAAGACCGAGGTGATGCTCAATCTGGCCAATCCCGCCGCGGCCTTCCGTTGGTGGAGGATCCCCGCTGACGGTGTCGGGCTCGCCCGCATGGAATTCGTGGTGAGCAACCATATAAAGATCCATCCGATGGCCTTGCTGCGCTACGAGACCCTGAAGGACGAGGACGCCAAACGCGCAATCGTCGAGCTGACCGAAGGTTATAAGGACAAGAGCGAATACTTCGTCGATCGGCTAGCCCGCGGACTGGCCCGAATCGCCGCGGCATATCATCCGAAACCGGTGATCGTGCGCATGAGTGACTTCAAGACCAACGAATATGCCAATCTCATAGGCGGTGCCACGTTTGAGCCGACGGAGGAGAATCCCATGCTCGGGTTCCGCGGCGCGTCGCGTTACTACTCGCCGCGTTACCGCGATGGCTTTGCGCTCGAGTGCCGCGCAATCCGCCGTCTGCGTGAAGAGATGGGGTTTCGAAACGTCCTTATCATGATCCCGTTTTGTCGATCGACCAAGGAAGCGGACCGAGTGCTGGAGGTGATGGCGGACAACGGGTTGCGACGTGGCGAAAGGGGTCTAGAAGTCTATGTGATGTGTGAAATTCCATCGAACGTGATTCTGGCGAAGGCATTTGCCGAACGGTTCGACGGGTTCTCGATCGGCAGTAATGATCTCACCCAGCTCACGCTCGGTATCGACCGGGATGCTGGAGAGCTGGCCGAACTGTTCGACGAGCAAGATCCGGCGGTGAAGTGGATGATCGAGTGCGTCATTCGCGAGGCGCAAAAGGCCGGTGCCAAGGTTGGCCTGTGTGGCCAAGCACCGAGCGATCATCCGGAATTTGCAGAATTCCTGGTCGCGTGCGGGATCGATTCCATCTCCGTCAGCCCCGACAGCTTCGTTGCCGTGAAACGATGCGTTGCCGCCGCAGAAGGCAAGAGGCACGCCGCTGGACGCAAAATAGCGGGCGCATGACGGCAGCGGTGGGTCGCCGGAGATATGGGCTCCATCAACACACGTTTGGCGTTGACTCGGACCAACGGCGGCCGGATCGGTCGTCTATGCTTTGAATGATTACACGCGACCGCGGCTTGAGCGCTTCATCCAATTGCTATTGCGCTCAAATTGCATCTAGCCTAACCTCCTTGACCAGACGTTCGACATCCTCCTGCCGGCATAGTTCCGTTCCGGGCATAAGCAATGTCGCGGATCCTGCCGCCACGCCATATTGGAATGCCGTTTCAAGGGCGTGACCGGACCTGAGGCTCCAAATCATCGCCCCCAAAAAACTGTCTCCAGCGCTTCGAGGAAATCGAAGTTCGTTCTGCCGGTACAACATCGGACGATGAGATCGCGAGACGCGCCCTTAACGTGCTCAAATGGCAGGCCACCATTCCGCCAGAGGCCGTCAAAGTTACCGTAGAAAATGGTAGGATCACGCTCACCGGCGAAGTGGCCTGGCAATTTCAAAGAAAGGCCGCCGAGGACGCTATTGGAAAACTGTCGGGCGTCACAGGGATTGTGAACGAGATCGTGATCAAACCGACTAACGCCGCCGCCGAAATCAAGAAGAAAAACGCTTCCTTGGATCTGGTCGATGTCCACCTACCGCCTCGACAAGCTGTTTGCGCCGCGCTCGGTGACGGTGGTCGGCGCGAGCCCGCGCGAAACGTCACCCGGCCGGGCCGTGCTGAGAAATCTGCGCAGCGCCAGGTTCGAGGGATCGATAGGCCTCGTCAATTCGCACTATGACGCAATCGAGGGGATCGAAGCGTTCAAGACGATCGAAGCGCTGCCGCAGGTACCGGACCTCGTGGTGATCGCGGCGCCGGCGCCTGCCGTGCCCGGCATCGTCGCCGCAGTCAGCTGATCGTCGAATACGCCCGCGCGGAAGGGCTCAAGGTTATCGAGGGGCAGGTGCTGAGCGAAAATACAGCGATGCTCACGATGTGCCGTGAGCTTGGCTTTGAAATCGCGGCCGATCCGCACGATCCCTCCACGTGCCTGGTAACGATGGCGCTCTGCGGGCAAGGTACGAGCTGCTAAACACAGTGATCCGCACCGAGATGCCCGAGACCGCGCCGATCAATCTCATTCGTTGGCATTATCTCTGGTATGTCGCGCTGGCGCTCGTCGTCATGGTCGCGGTGATAGGCAGCCATCATCTCTGGTCGCTGAATTTTCTCCACGTATTCTGCGGCCTGTTGTGGACGGGAATCGACCTGTTCATGGGCTTCGTGCTCGGTCCCATCCTGCGGGTCGTCGCAATGAACTGGCCGCAATACGGGTGGGTGGCGTCAGCGCTCGTGCTGGTCGTGCTCATGACCGTTCAGGGAATCGGTTATTTATTGCCCACAAACTTCCGCGCCTGTTTGGAACTGCAAAAGGATAATCCGGACAGCGCGAGGCTTTCGGCGCTGACCAATCGTTATTTTTTCGCCGTGGCGTTGCAGGGCCTGATGCAAATCGTGACGATCACGTCATGGCCCGGTTCGCAACGGGCGTCTGACCACCACCGGGCGAAGAGGATGCACTCCTGCGCGATGCAGGAGATGCGACGTACACTCAACCGCGCTCGTCCGCGACCCGTCGAGGACTATTGTGCGGTCTTATGAGTAAGATGCAGGCGGCGAGCCTGTCTGAACTTGTGCGCATGGCACTGGTCGCGGGGATTCTCGATCAGTCCTCTGATCCGCCCTCGTCTTGAGGAGGCCCGAAGGGCCGTCTCGAAGGGTGAGGCCGGCCGGGCACCCAAAATTCGCGACGCGAATTTTTGGGGATGCTGCTCATACTTCACCCCTGGGCCATGCGCGCAGTGGCCGGGTCGGAAAAAGTGCCGATTATTCGGCGGCCAATCCGGCCCGAGCTTCAGGATATTGTTCGAGGAAGTGCCGCAGCGTCATGACCAGCTCTGCAGTATGTCTGATCCGGCTCGCCGACAGCGTCCACGATCATGGTTCGGATGGCGTCGCAGCCGTGCGGCTGCTTCAACAAATAATTCGCCAAGCCGCCAGCAGCTATTTCGGGAATGTGCTCGTGATCACAGCGACCTCATCCTCGTCGAGATCGCAAAAGCCGATGCAATATTCCAATCCCCAAGTCTCCATGCAGGCAGAGGGAACCCCTCCTGCATGGCTCCACGCCTTTGGAATATTTGAGCGTTCGATAAGCTCGCATTTTGATCAAGATCAAGTTTCCTCGGCAAAGTATTAGCGATTTTTTCTAGCCATCACTGGACGGATTGGTGACTTACGAACATGCCACAATCACAATTACGACCTCTGCTTCCCCACTCGTCGGCGACTCCCGAAGCGTTTGCCCAGCTGCGTGCCGAAATGGTCGAGCGGGCCATCCGTGCCCGCGGCGTTCGCTCCGAGCTGGTTCTCGCCGCGATGGGCCGCGTGCCGCGGGAGGCGTTCCTGCCGCATGCGCTGTGCGAATTCGCCTATGTCGACTCGCCGCTGCCCATCGAGGAAGCCCAGACGATCTCGCAGCCCTATATCGTCGCGTTCATGACCGAGGCCTTGGCGCTCGAGGGCGGCGAAAAAGTGCTCGAGATCGGAACCGGCTCGGGTTACGCGGCGGCTGTGCTCGCTGAGATCGCCGGCGAGGTGTACACGGTCGAACGCATCGGTCAGTTGGCGGAAAAGGCGGCCGTCACGCTCGCCGACCTCGGCTATGACAACGTGCACGTGCTGCACGGGGACGGGACCAAGGGCTGGCCGGACCATGCGCCCTATGATGGCATTATCGTCGCAGCCGGCGGTCCAAAAATTCCCGATGCGCTGAAGGAGCAGCTCAAGATCGGCGGTCGGCTGGTGATTCCGGTGGGGCGTGATCTGAAAATCCAAGAGCTCGTTCGCGTCACGCGGATTTCCGAAACTAGGTTCCAGCGCGAAGATCTGGCCGATGTGCGCTTTGTGCCGCTCATCGGGCACGAAGGATGGATGCCGGCCGATCGAGGGGCGACTGCGGTACCGCCGGCACGCCCGATCAAGCGGTGGCCGAAGAAGACATTGGCGGAAATGGTCGCCGATGACTGCGAGCCATTCGAGTCGATCGAAACCGCACCGCTGGATCGCCTTCTGGCGCGCACCGACGCCGCCAAAATCGTGCTGCTCGGCGAGGCGTCGCACGGCACGTCGGAATTCTACCGGATGCGCGAGTGCATTTCGCGCGAACTGATAGCCAAAAAAGGCTTCCGGTTTGTCGCCATCGAGGGGGACTGGCCGGACGCGGCGCGGGTCGATCATTACGTGCGCCACTTGGAATATCCGCCGTCCGAGTGGACCGCCTTTGCCCGCTTCCCGGTTTGGATGTGGCGCAACAACGAGATGCGCGCATTCATCGATTGGCTGCGCGAGTACAATGCGCCACTCAAGGGTACATCGCGCGTCGCGTTTCACGGGCTCGATTTGTACAGCCTGTATGATTCGATCCGCGCCGTTCTCAAATACCTCGAAAGCGTCGACCCGGCCACCGCACAGGTCGCACGTGAACGATATGGCTGCCTGACGCCTTGGCAGTCTGACCCCGCCACTTACGGCCATGCGGCGCTTACGGGATCTTATCCGACCTGCGAGTCCGATGTGGCCCGCGTCTTGACCGACCTCTTGCACAAGCGCCGCGATTACGCGGAGCGCGACGGTGAGAGGTTCATGGATGCGGTGCAAAACGCGCGGCTGGTTGCTAACGCCGAGCGCTACTATCGAATTATGTATTATGGCTCGCGCGCCTCGTGGAATCTCCGCGACAGCCACATGTTCGAAACGTTGAAGACATTGCTTGCTTTCTACGGGCCCAACACCAGGGCGATCGTTTGGGCGCACAATTCCCATATCGGCAATGCTGCTGCGACCGAAATGTTTTCCCGGGGCGAGTACAATCTCGGCCATCTCTGTCGAAAAGAATTCGGCAATTCGACCTACGCCATCGGATTCGGCACGCACCGCGGCACGGTCGCGGCAGCGTCGAACTGGGATGGTCCGATGGAGATCAAGCGAGTTTTGCCGGCAATTTCCGGCAGCTACGAGGACGTCTGCCATCAGACCGGAAAACGGTCGTTCCTGTTGAATCTCCGCTTGGAATCGGGGGAGAGAGAGTTCCGCAATCCGCGACTCGAGCGCGCCATCGGCGTGATCTACCGGCCGGAAACCGAGCTCGCCAGCCACTACTTCCAGGCGGTTCTACCCGAACAGTTCGACGAATTCATTTGGTTCGACGAGACCCGCGCGATCACCCCGTTCGAGACGAAAACGCTTGAGGATCTGCCGGATACTTATCCTTTTGGACTTTGAGTAGGATCAGAGAGGTCGCGCCGCTCAGAAGAACGGCGGCCACATGGCCCCCCATTACGAGCGGTTGCGACTACTTGCCGTCTCTGCTGTCCCCATCTTCCAGCTCCTCGACCACAAGGTCGCCCTGCGGCGTAACGACGTCGTGGCCGAGCCGGCTACGCGCCACTTCGCGGATGTGCGCGGCGATGCGTGGTTCCCGCTCCATCAGCGCGTGCAGGTCGTGGGCATCGAGCACCAGCAGGCTCGCGCGCGTGATGGCAATCGCGGTGGCAGAGCGGCGCGCCCGGCGCAGCGCAGCAATCTCGCCGAAGAAGTGGCCGGCGCCGATGCGCACGCGCTCGTGCTTGAGCTCGATCTCCACCTCTCCGGCGGCGACGAAATACATGGAATGGGCCGGCTCGCCGCGTCGGGCGATGATGGCGCCGGCCTCGACCTGCTGCGCGCGCAACAGGCGCATGATGTCGGCGATGTCCGTGGCTTGCAGCTCCGCAAACAACGGGACGCGCGCCACCATGCCCCAGGTGACAACGAAATCGCGTCGATGAATCTCATCCGCGAACGCGGTAGCGACGATGCCGATCGGCAGCGCCACCATGATCAGCCCGATGAAGATCGTGACCGTTCCGACCACCCGTCCCAGGAGAGTCACGGGAATCACGTCGCCGTAACCGATTGTGCTTAGCGTGACGATAGCCCACCACATCGCGTCGGGAATGGTGCCGAATTTGTCGGGTTGGGCGTGATGCTCGATCACATGCATGATGCTGGCGCAGATCAGCGTCGCGCCGATCAATATCACGAAGCATCCGAATAAAGCGCGGCGCTCCCGGTAGAGAACGTCCAATAGCGAACGCATGGCGGGCGAATAACGCGTGAGCTTAAGAAAGCGCACGACGCGAAACACCTGCAGCATCCGCAGATCGGCCGGCAGTACGAAGGCGAACCAGAACGGCAGCACCGCGACCAGGTCGATGATCCCAGGCGGGTTTGTGACGAACTTCCAGCGCGCCTTGCGCTCGGTCGCCTGACGGTGCGGCGCGTGCTCGGCTGCCACCCAGACGCGTAGCCCGTATTCGACGCTGAAAACCACAAGCGATACCAGCTCAACTATCGTAAATACCGGGGCGTATTGCGCTTGCAACGCGGGCACCGACTGGGCGGTGACTGCGACGAGATTGACAATGATAAGGCTGACGATGAGACGGCTGACGACGCGGCCGGCGTGGTCTTCGATGGTCCCGTGCTCCAGGATTTCGTAGAGCCGGTGGCGCAGCGTCTTGTCGGTTTGGCGCATTTGTCGCGCCGTAGCTGAGTTTCGCAATGGGGCCATCACCCTGGCCGATCAGGTCGCCGGCTCGACGGACACCACTCTGAAGGTGTGCGCTTCGCCCTCCTCGCCGCGGATCGAAACATACTCGCCGGGCGTAAAGGCGTGCGCGCCGAACCGGTACCCGGATTCGTCGTCATCGGTCCGGTCGGGATCATAATCGAACACCCAGCGTGCGTGTTCGGCGCCTCCCGGCTTGTGGACGAGGCGTCCGATTTCATCGTCCGCTCCGTTCCAAAACCGGCGAACGCCGCAGTGCTGCCGGTACCTCTGCCACAGGTGCGGATCGATATGCGCCTTGCTGTCGAGCGGGGCCACGAATTCGTAGCCGTGGCTCGCCGAACCCATGGGGAACTCCTTGGAGCGAGCGAGTTCGAGGCGAATGCGCTTGAGCACGTGAGGCAAAGACACGGGATAACTCCTTTCGTGTGGATGGGGAAATCCCACCACGGAAATTGGCAGACCGACCGATTAATACTTTGATATTTGTCAAATACTCGAATCGACCGCGCGCCTACGCGCGAAGCTAGGGTCCATTGCGCTGGCACAGCTCCGTTAGTCCGCTCATGATCGATGGTCTGATTGACCGGTTCTGGACGCTCTCCGCGCAAACGCTGTGCGACCGCCTGTCGACGCGTCCGGCCGGGCTATCGCGGAGCGAGGCCAAGGAACGGTTCGCCCGCTACGGTCACAACAGCGTGGCTGAGGCTCCGCGCCTCGACATCGTGCGCAAGATCGGCCGTCGCTTTGCCGAGCCCCTGGTCGCCATCCTGCTGGTCGCTGCCGCAATCTCGGGAGCGACGGGCGATCTCGGCAGCTTCGCCATCATCGTCACCGTAATCGTTCTTTCGATCACGCTCGATCTCATTCAAGAGCACCGGGCCGAGCGCGCGGCCGAAGCGTTGAAGCGGTCCGTCGCGGTGCATGCGGATGTTCGTCGCGACGGCTCCGTTGCTTCCATACCCGTCGATCAACTGGTGCCCGGCGACGTGGTCGAGCTCAGAGCCGGGGATCTCGTTCCCGCCGATGGCATCGTGCTGGAAAGCCGCAATGCCCATGCCAACGAAGCGTTGATGACGGGCGAGCCCTATCCCGTGGACAAGCGTCCGGGAGCTTGCGAAGCGACCACGCCGTCCGATGCGTTCGATGCGCTGTTTGCCGGCACCTCGCTCGTCAGCGGGGAGGCGGTCATGCTCGTGGTGGCGACCGGCAAGGCGACGCGTTTCGGCGGCATTGCGGCCGCGCTCGCGGGCCGCGAGCCGCCGACCGCGTTCGAGCGCAGCATCCATCGCCTCGGTCTCATGATCCTGCGGCTCACGATCTTTCTCACGCTGTTCGTGCTGCTGATGAATCTGGCGTTTGCCAGGCCGGTGCTCGAATCGTTTCTGTTCGCGGTCGCGCTGGCGGTGGGGCTCACGCCCGAACTCTTGCCGATGATCATTACGGTGACGCTTGCGCGCGGGGCGCTGCGCATGGCGCGCAAACGCGTAATCGTCAAAAAGCTGGCCGCCATCCACGACCTCGGCGCCATGGACGTACTTTGCACCGACAAGACCGGGACGTTGACCGAGGCGCGGATCGCGCTGCTCAGGCATCCCGGCCTGGATCGCGTTGACAGCGAGCGGACCTTGATGCTGGCGGCGCTGAACAGCCGGCTCGAGACCGGCATCCGCAGTCCGCTCGACGAAGCGATCGCCAGGCATGCCGCGAAAATCGCATTCGCAGTCTGGACCAAGATTGACGAGCTGCCGTTCGATTTCGAGCGTCGGCGCGTTTCTGTGCTGGCCGAAAAAGATCGCGCGCGCATGCTGATCGTGAAAGGCGCGGCGGAGGAAATTCTGGCGCGCGCGCGATCGGTAGAGGGCGCCAATGGCTGCGTTCTGCCGCTCGACGATGCGAGACGCACAGCGCTACAGGAGATCGAGCGCGAGGAAGCGGCGCAGGGCAATCGTGTGCTTGCGGTGGCGTGGAAGCCGATGCCGGTGGACCGCGCCCAGCTTCCGGCTTTTGTGTTTTCATCGATCCGCCCAAATCGGATGCGGCGGAAGCTCTCGCACGGCTCGCCAATTTGGGCGTGCGCATCAAGATTCTCTCGGGCGACGGCGCCGCGGTCGTGCGGCATCTCGCCGACGTGCTGCGCGTGCCGGCACGCGGGCTGATCACCGGCGCCGAGGTAGCGGAGCTCAGCGATGCCGCGCTCGCGGCGCGCATGGAAGAGGTCGATCTCTACGCTCGCATCGCGCCGGACCAGAAGACACGCATCGTGCTGGCGCTGCGGCAGCGCGGCCGCACCGTCGGATTCCTGGGGGACGGCGTCAACGATGCGCCCGCCATCCACGCCGCCGATGTAGGCCTGTCCGTCGAGGGTGCGACCGACGTCGCGCGCGAAGCGGCCGACATGATCATGCTGGTCCGCGATCTCGACGTGTTGGCCGACGGCGTGGAAGAAGGCCGGCGCACGTTCGCCAATATCCTCAAATACGTGCGCATGGCGACGAGCTCGAACTTCGGCAACATGCTGTCGATGGCGCTGGCATCGATCTTTCTTCCATTCCTGCCGCTCACGCCGATCCAGGTTCTGCTCAACAACCTGATGTACGATCTCTCCGAGATCGGCATTCCGTTCGACCGGGTCGAAGCCGCGGAGGTCGCGCGCCCGCGCGCCTGGGACATGGGTGAAATCCTGCGCTTCACGGCGGTGATGGGAACCCTGTCGTCGGTGTTCGACATGGCGACGTTCGCAATTCTCATATTCGGGTTCGCCGCGCCGCCGGAATTATTTCGGACCGCGTGGTTCCTCGAATCGATTGCGACGCAAATCCTCGTAATATTCGTCATTCGAACCTACGCACCGGTCTGGACGACCCGCCCCCATCCCGTGCTGATCGCCAGCTCGCTGACGGCGCTCGCTGCCGCCCCGCTTCTCGTGGTTTCGCCGCTCGCAGCAAGTCTCGGCTTTGTTCCGGTGCCGGGCGCGCTGATTGCCACGATCGTCGTTATTATCATGGTGTATTTGGCGTGCGCGGAGTTGGCCAAGCGCCTAGTCGGCCGCTCGACGACAAGTTCCGTATTTTGATCTCGATCAATAAACGCGGTGCCGACATCGATTGTCATGTGCTCAAAGGAGCGAGCCATGAGAAAAACTGCTGATTGCCGCGGCCGTCGCCGTATTTCCGTATGCGGCCGTCGCAGATATGCCGGCGAAGGAGTGCGGCCTGCGAGCCGGCAGGCGTCTCCAGCAAACGGCTGATCAATCTGGTGATCAAGCGTCTCAGGGCGCACACGGACCAGCTGAAACTCTCGGCGACCGCGTTGATCCTCGATGCGTACCGCAGCGAATTCCCCTGTCCGAAACAGGCGACGCGGTGAACGAGTTTGGTCCGTTGACGCGCAAGTGATGGCGCAGACCTGTTAAAAGCGCTCGGAAGCAGCGCAAGAGAGCGCAGCAAGAGAGTGGCGTGGGGTAATCAAAGAGCGGATTCGCGGTTCCGCTCGCGGCGATCGCGCTGTTCGGGCGGCGGGTTTGAGGCAAGACGTGCTTCGAAATCCGCGTCGCGGCGTTGCTTAGCGCAGGAGCCAGCGCGCAATATTCGGCCAAACGTCGGTTAGAATCTGCCTGCCCATGAATAAGCCGAGATGCCCGCATGGCGTCACGGCCTTCTCGACCGGGCAATGGCGAGCGTTGACGAGATGCTCGGTCGCAAATATCTGCGCGGGCGCGACGACATCGTCCTCGCGTGCCGCGAGCAGGAATATCGGGCAGCGCAGATCGAACAGATCGACTTTGCGGCCGAGCGCCACGAAGCGCCCCTTGGCGAGGCGATTTTCCTTGAACAAGTGCTCGACCACTTGCAGATAATACGTTCCGGGCAAATCGAGCGTCGCCGCG
>Ga0306924_10006433_pt1 | contig 11714 bp, 11 predicted proteins | sample sta12Can44000111_FD_203756 | JGI IMG/M metagenome (GOLD analysis project Ga0306924, IMG submission 203756) | Lab enrichment of tropical soil microbial communities from Luquillo Experimental Forest, Puerto Rico - statanox.12C.anox.44.000.111 (v2)... | ecosystem: Environmental > Terrestrial >...
TGGGCGGGCTCGGACCCGGACTGCTGGCAACCGGCCTCAGCGTCATGCTCGGCTTCTTCGTCAGTACGATTTCTCCCAGCCTCTCGGTGCCGGAAATCGTCGATGCTGCTTTATTTACGATGATCGGAGTGGGTATCGCTTGGAGCGGAGAGCAGCTGCAACGCAATCGTATTCGAGCCGCCACCAGCACGCGGGATGCTCTTGCGCGCGAGGCTCATCTCGCATCGATCCTCAATACCGTGCAGGATGCGATGATCGTAATCGACGAGGACGGAATCGTGCAATCGTTCAGCCCGGCGGCGGAACGGCTGTTCGGCTATAGCGCGGCGGAAATGATTGGAAAAAACGTCAAGATGTTGATGCCGTCGCCCTACCGGGAGAATCACGACGGCTACATCGAGCAATATCTGCGGACCGGACAAAGGCGAATCATCGGAATTGGCCGCGTCGTGGTCGGCGAGCGCAAGGACGGCTCGACCTTCCCGATGGAGCTGGCGGTGGGGGAAATGCGGTCGAGTGATCGTCACTTTTTCACTGGCTTTATCCGCGACATAACGCAGCGTCAGCAGTCGGAGGCAAGGCTGCAGGAGTTGCAATCCGAGCTGGTTCATATTTCCCGATTGACGGCGATGGGCCAGATGGCATCAGCGCTCGCCCATGAATTGAACCAGCCGTTACTTGCCATCGTGGGTTATATGAAGGGCTCGCGACGACTGCTCGAAAGTGGTGGCGGGGACCGCTCGGAGTTGCTGCGCGACGCCATGGACAAGGCGGGCGATCAAGCTTTGCGCGCGGGCCAGATCATCCGTCGCTTGCGCGAATTCGTGGGACGGGGCGACAGCGAGCGTCGGGTGGAAAGCGTCAAGAAGCTCATTGAGGAGGCGAGCGCCTTGGCGCTGGTCGGAACCAAGGATCAGGGCGTGCGTGTGCGGTTCCAATTCGACCCGGCCGTCGATCTCGTCCTCGTCGACAAGGTGCAGATCCAGCAGGTTTTGTTGAACTTATTGCGCAATGCCGTCGAGGCCATGGAGGCGTCGCAAAGACGCGAGCTCGTCATTTCCACGGCGACCGGCGACGACGACATGGTTGACGTCAGCGTGGTCGACACCGGCGCGGGAATCGCGCCGGAACTGATGTCACAGCTCTTCCAGCCATTCGTCACCAACAAGCGCCACGGCATGGGTGTCGGCTTGTCGATCTGCCGCACCATTGTCGAGGCCCACGGCGGACAGATCACGGTGGAGCCCAATCCTGGCGGTGGAACGATCTTTCGCTTCACCGTACGGGCCGCGAGGGGGGAGGATTTCGGCGATGCCGCCTGACAAGTCCATCGTCCACGTGATCGACGACGACGAGGCGGTGCGCGAGGCGCTCGCTTTCCAGCTGGGGTCGGCCGGTATCGAGGTGCGCACGTACGAATCCGCCGTCGCGTTCCTGGAGGTCGCCCCCTCGGTCCACGCCGGCTGCATCATCACCGACATGCGAATGCCCGAGCTCAGCGGTATCGACCTGTTGCGACGGTTGCGAGAGCTCAAGTACCCCGTGCCGGTTATCGTCATCACCGCGCATGGAGATATTCCGCTCGCCGTGGAAGCGATGAGACTTGGCGCCGTTGACTTTCTCGAAAAGCCTTTCGAGGACGAGGTTCTACTCGCGTCCGTGCGGTCGGCGCTCGACCGGGGGGATCGAGATCAAAAGCGTCGGGCCGAGCGCAGCAGTATCGAGGCCCGCCTCGCGGCACCGTCGAACCGCGAGCGTGACGTCCTCAAGGGATTGGTGGCTGGACTTGCCAACAAGCAGATCGCCTACGACCTCGCGCCAGATACGTCGCGGCATAGCTGAGCTCTATCCGAGCGACATGCCCTTTCTCGCTCAATCACTGCGTTTGAGCACGTGGGGCAACGACATGGGAGAACTCCTTTGCGAAATGGGCAAGCAGGCAAACCAGCAATTTGTGAATGATCGTCTGATGTCGCGATTGCGACTTTGATATTTGTCAAATACCGCACATCGAGATGGCATACTTGTTTTTCCAGCTCTTTTCGCAATGAGCGACACTGTCATCAGCTGGCTTGTTCGCGGATAACGTCGAGCGCCGTTTTGTCCGTGCGCAGCCCGAGGAAGGCGGAATGTCGCATCTCGCCGTCACGCGTCCACTCGGTAAATTTTACCTCGCCCACCAGCTTCGGAATGAGCCACGTGGTCTCGTTCTCGTATTTCACCTTTTGGTCAAAGGGTTTCTTGCCACTGCGCAAGGGCCGCATTTTTCCATAAAGCGATTTCAGCACCGCCTCGTTGAAGCCCGTGCCGACATGCCCGACATAGACCCAGCGCTTCTTCGCTTTGTCGCGTACGGCAAGTGCCAAGGAGCCGAAGTACTTGCGCGACCTGCGCGGCTCGGTGTAACCGACTATCACCACTTCCTGCTCATGGACGGCCTTGAACTTGAGCCACTCGCGCGTTCGCTGACCCGAGTGATACAGTCCCGCCGCGCGCTTGGCGATCACGCCCTCTTCGTGCGCTTTCCATGCCTTGGCGAACTCCCGTATGCCGAACTCGGCCACGTGCTCGCTGTAGCGCAGCAGCGGATCGCCCGGTAACAGAGCTTTCAGGATTTTCTTGCGTTCAAGCAGCGACTTTTTGCGGATGTCCTTGCCGCCCACGAACAGCGCGTCGAAAACGACATAGAGCAGCTTTGCCTTTTTGTTGAGGGCGTTCTGCAAGAGTTGGAAGCGTGAGCGCCCATGCGCGTCCAGCGCGCAGAGCTCGCCGTCTAGGACGCACGAGCCCTCGATCTTCTGAAGCGCCGGCAGGAGCACTGCGTATCTTGCGGTGACGTCGATGCCATTGCGCGACCAAAGCGTCACAGTAGGTCCGCACTTCTCTGTGATGAGGCGGAAGCCATCCCACTTGCGCTCGAAGACCCACTCGTTGTCGTCGAAGGGCTCATCGACGAGTGTCGCGAGCATCGGTCTATAAGCGGGATTCATGGGGAGTAGCCTCCACCAGTCTATCGATAAGCATGTCAGACTTCACCGACTGATAGAAAGGTATCGGGGATCAACGCTGTCGCAAGCATGACCTCGTTGATATTTTGGTGGGCTAGCCAGTTCGCATCGCGATGCTGTGCATGCAGCATCCAGAAACTGATGATCTTCTCGCTGAGCGACTCGTAAGGCAGAAGAAGATTAAGGGTCCGTCCTAGTGCGGGCCTTCTCCCGAACCTGCTCCTGTCCCTGGCGACAGCATCGGCAATGATCGGCAACGCCCTGAGGCCTATTGCCAAGCCAAGCTCTCGGAACGCCAAGCGGTGCGCGGCAGGCCAGCTCAGCTGCCGACCGGCAAGAAGGGAGGTCAAGCCGTTACGGCAGCCGTCCATCAGCTGTTCCACCACGCGGACATCATTCAAGCCGGCGTCGGGTAATCGGCAAAGGCGGCAGGCATCGAACAGCAACCCGCCAAGTCCGAGCGGGTCGTCCGTCGTCCAATTCCCGTACCGACACAGGAGGGATAGGGGTTCGATCGCCGCGCTGAGACCAGTCGCTTCGACATTCGCTAGCGTCTTCGCTGCATTCCGCGCTTCCCGAAAGCTGATGAAGCCGTCCAACGCGTCGTGTAGCCCCGTGGCGGCAACGAGGGGCCTCGAGAGATCGGTACTCATCTTCCAGTAGACGCCAGCGATTTCATCGGAGGAGGATCGGCGGGCAAATCCCTTGAACGCTGCCTCTCCCAGCTCAGCCGCCCAACGAGCATATGCAGTCTCGCCGGCGAGGAAGGCGGCTTGGCAGAGGGCGTGCATCCATTTGGTCAAATAATGGAAGTACTGGCCGTCCCGGTCCCACTCCAGGCGTTCGTCAATTGGCTCGCCAGCCCCGCGCTCCTTGAGAGGTTTGCCGATCCTGAGGCCGCCCGCTGTCGGATGGAGGCGCGCTGTCTCTTCATCGAGTCCGCTGATCCAGCCCCTGCGCATATCGTCATCGCGATAACGCCCGAGCGCCAGATGCACCTGATCGATCAGCACTGTTGCGTATCGCAGGTATTCTTCATCGTGTTTCTGCCGGAACAGCTCGAGAAAGTCGCAGACTGCAAACGCATCGGTCCAAAGATATCGCTCGTGATCCCCCGCGGGCGGACGCAAGCCGGTGCGCATGGCGAATTCCGTCATCAATCGAGCCGCTTGGGCAGATTGCCATGACTCGGAATGCGCACGTTTATCGGTCATGCAAAGGCTGTGCTTTAATTTTGTTTGCGTTCAGCGAGGCTAACGACTGCCAAGTAGGTTTCATTCCTGCCCGTCGGCCAGATTGTTAAAAGCCCGGCACACGAGCCCAAATTCAACCGACATGTTTGATCGTATGTGCCGCGATCATCTTCTCCTCATCCGTAGGGATGACATAGACACGGATGTCACTCGCCTCGGTGGTGATCCGCATCTGTCCATTTCGATTGGCGTGCTCGTCGAGGACAACGCCCAGCCAGGAACAACGTGCGCAGATGCGCGATCTTATTTCCGATGCGTGCTCGCCGATTCCCGCCGTGAATACGAGACCGTCGAGGCCGCCCAGGGAGGCTGTCAACGCACCAATCTCGCGCGCGGCACGGAATACAAACAACTCCACGGCTTCGCACGCGTGCGGATCGTCGCTGGCGAGCAGGGTGCGCATATCACTTGAAATTCCAGATATGCCGAGGAGACCGCTACGATGATAGAGCACGTCCTCGATCTCGCCGGCGCTCATGCCGTGTTCGCGCATGAGGTGGGTGACGGCCCCCGGATCAAGCGTCCCGGGTCGCGTTCCCATGAGCAATCCGTCAAGCGCGGTAAAGCTCATCGTCGTATCGACGCTGCGTCCATAATGCATCGCGCACAGGCTCGCGCCGTTGCCAAGATGGGCAACGATCACGCGGCCATGCGCCAGGTCTGTGTCGATTGCACGGAGCTGTTGCGCGATGAACTCGTAAGATAACCCGTGAAAGCCATATCGCTGCACCCCCTCCGCATGATAGTCGCGCGGCAGCCCAAGTCGGCGGGCGAGAGGATCCATTGTTCGATGAAACGCAGTATCGGAGCATGCCACCTGCGGTACGTCTGGTAGCAGCGTCGCAGAGGTGCGAATTCCCGCCAGGTTGTGCGGCTGGTGCAGCGGAGCGAGCGGCTCCAATTCGCGCAGCCTTTTCATCACATCGTCGTCGACGCAAACCGGCGCCGTGAAATCGGCACCGCCGTGCACGACGCGGTGGCCGACCCCCTTGAGTTGGTAAGAGCGCTGCTGCGAAAGCCAAGCGAAGAGCTCGCGCAAAAGATCTTGGTGGGTAAGCTTGGGACCGCTCTCGTCAAAGCTGCGGCGGATGACCACGTCGCCGCGAGGTTCGTGCACCGAAAGATGCGGATCGATCCCGATCTTCTCGATCTCACCGCGAAAAATCTCCCGCACTTCCGTCGCCAAATGCCATAAGGAAAACTTGAGACTCGACGATCCGGCGTTGAGTGTCAGGATGTCGCTGGCCATGGCCGCTCGATTCGCCACGCGATCAGTCGCCGGCGCGCGCGGCGGATTTGTACGGCCAGCCCCAGCCCTGGATTTCCGGCATGTCTTCGCCATGCCGGTCAATGTAATTGCGATGCTCGATCAGCTTGTCGCGGAAATGCTGCCTGGCGTGCGCGGCTCTGGAGCCAAGTCCCGGCACGCGTTCAATCACGTCGATCGCCAGATGGAAGCGATCAAGCCCGTTAAGCACCACCATGTCGAACGGCGTGGTCGTGGTGCCCTCCTCCCTGAATCCCCGCACATGCATGTTGTCGTGACTTCTGCGCTTATAGGTCAGACGATGAATGAGATACGGATAACCGTGATAGGCAAAGATCACCGGACGATCGGGCGAGAACAGCGCGTCGAATTCGGCATCGCTGATCCCGTGCGGATGTTCATCCTTGGGCTGCAGCGTCATGAGATCGACCACGTTGACAACGCAATTTTCAGCTCCGGCAGACGTTCGCGCAGCAGTCCGACCGCCGCGATGGTCTCCAGCGTCGGTACGTCGCCGGCGCAGGCCATGACCACGTCGGGTTCGTTCCCGTCCGGGTCGTTGGATGCCCAATCCTAGATCCCGATACCCACGTCGCAGTGCTTTACTGCCTCCTCCATGGTCAGCCATTGGGGAGCCGGCTGCTTTCCCGCCACGATCACATTGATGCGATTGTAGGTGCGCAGGCAGTGATCGGTAACCCAGAGCAAACAGTTCGCATCCGGCGGCAGATACACGCGCACGATATCCGCCTTCTTGTTTGTCACCAGGTCCACGAACCCCGGGTCCTGGTGACTGAACCCGTTGTGGTCCTGCCGCCAGACGTGGGAGGTGAGAAGATAATTCAGAGAAGCGATAGGCCGACGCCACGGGAGCGCGCGCGAGACCTTCAGCCACTTGGCCTGCTGGTTGAACATCGAATCGACGATGTGAATGAAGGCCTCGTAGCAGGAGAACAGTCCATGCCGGCCGGTCAGCAAGTAGCCTTCAAGCCAGCCCTGGCAAAGGTGCTCGCTGAGCACCTCCATGACCCGACCCTGCCGCGCAAGGTGCACGTCGTAAGGCTCGATTTCCCTCATCCACACGCGGTCGCTCGCCTCGAAAACATGATCGAGACGATTGGATGCGATCTCATCGGGGCCCATCAGGCGGAAATTGCGAACGTCGGCGTTCAGTCGTACGACGTCCCGCAGATAGGCGCCCATCACGCGCGTTGCCTCCGCCTGCGACGCTCCCGAGCTTTCGACGTTTACCGCATAGGACCGAAAGTCAGGAAGACGGAGCTCCTGCTTGAGTAGACCGCCATTGGCGTGCGGGTTTGCACCCATGCGGCGATTCCCGGTTGGGGCCAGCGCGGCGATCTCCGGAGCCAAGCGACCGGACTCGTCGAACAGCTCGTCCGGCCGGTAGCTGCGCATCCATTGTTCGAGAAGGCGCAGGTGTTCGGGATTCTCCCTGACCTTGTCGAGCGGGACCTGATGGGCGCGCCAAAAACCTTCGACCTTCTTGCCATCGACCTCCTTGGGACCGGTCCAGCCTTTCGGGCTGCGCAAGATGATGAGCGGCCAGCGCGGAGGTTGCACCTTGTCGCCACCGCTGTTGCGCGCCTCGTGCTGAATGGAATGTATTTTCTCGATGACATTGTTGAGAACCGCAGCCATGCATTGGTGCATTGCGCGCGGCTCCGAGCCGGAGATCATGAGCGGTTCATAGCCGTAGCCTCGAAACAAGCTGATCAACTCGTCATCGGGCATCCTGCCGAGGATGGTCGGATTGGCGATCTTGTAGCCGTTGAGATGCAGGATGGGCAGCACGGCACCATCCGACGCCGGATTGAGGAAACTGTTGCAGTGCCACGATGCCGCTAGCGGTCCGGTCTCTGCCTCGCCGTCGCCCACCACGCACGCGACAATCAGATCCGGATTGTCGAAGGCAGCGCCATACGCGTGCGCAAGGGCATAGCCGAGTTCGCCGCCTTCGTGAATCGAGCCGGGTGTCTCGGGCGCGGCGTGGCTTGGAATTCCCCCTGGAAACGAAAACTGCCGGAACAGACGACGCATTCTGTCGAGGTCTTGTCGGACCGACGGATAGATTTCGCTGTAGGTGCCTTCAAGATACGTATTCGCCACCATGGCAGGACCGCCATGTCCCGGACCGCATATGTAGATGATGTTGAGATCGCGATCCTTGATGACACGATTGAGGTGGGCGTAGATGAAATTCAGTCCAGGTGTTGTGCCCCAGTGTCCCAGCGCCGCGGCTTTATATGTTCGGGTTTCAATGGCCCCCGGAGCAATGGATTGTCGAGCAGATAGATTTGTCCGACTGACAGATAGTTCGCCGCCCGCCAAAAGGCGTCGAGACGGGACAACGCCTGCTCATTGAGCATGTCCGCTTTTCCGGATGCCGCTTCCCGCATCGAATGGACCACGGTTGAATGGCTCTCGCTATTGTCGCGCATCGGGGGACGATCATCATCGGAATTCTAGATACCCCCATAGAACAAACGCCCCTGCCGCGTCGTTCCATGCGGCGCCCGTCAACGCCGAGCGTGGAGAGCTTGCTGTACTCTTGATCCTCTCGAGCCTCGCCTGCTGAACAATCATCTATCCGATCGACGCCAGCCGCTTGGTGGGGCCGAGACCCGAGGTGGTCACCTATCCAGCAGCCGAAAATGCTCGAGAAGGTTTGTAAATCAAGTTGGGGACTTTCCCTTCCCCCCTGTGAGACTCGAACTCAGAAATGTCGTCGCGAATTATCCCTTTGAAAAGTTGCGTAGATTTCGGGCGGCGGTAATTGGTTCGTGTCATCCAACAGCAAAACCCGCCCCACTGTGGCGAGCAAAGCGACCGTGGTGAGGATCATCAGCACGACGGGGCTGATATTCGCTCCCGATGACGTGCAGACCTGACGCGCACACCCATGCTCTTGCGCCTCTGGCTCAGCCAGTGCGGCGCTTGGCTTCCGTCAAGCTGAGAGCTTGGCCTCGTAAAGGGCTTTCATAATCTGATCGTGCAGATCGGGGTCCTCGACGATTGCACCGGTGATCGTTTCCCCGCCTAGCATGTCGCCTTCGGAGAGCCCGCGGCGCCATTTATTGGCTGCGAGATCGCCCTGCCCGATGCGCATCAATGCGTACAGCTCGCGACGCGCGGCCTCGGACAGCGTGGCAACGGCGTCGCGCAAGGTGACCGTCGCTGAGGCTTCGGCAGAGACCGGCAAGAAGCCGAGCTCCGCCGTGGGGTTGTGCTCGCCCCGGGCCGCCTTGAGGCCATCGAGATCCTCCTCCGGCAGATGGCCAAGACGCGCATCGCGTCCCATTCGCGCAAACCGCGCCAGGAGCGCGATGAAGCGAGCCTGGTCTACATTCAGGTTTTTGAGCAACTTTGGCTTCTGGTGACCCATCGATGTCGCTCCGCTGTCAATGTAGCCACGGCGCTACGCTTCAAGCGCCTGGCCGGCCAAGTCACGCAATTGAGATCAATGCAGCGATTTGCCGGCGAGGTTTTTGATCAAGATCAAAGTGCAGGTCCGGTCCGTGCGCTCAGATGTGCCACCGTCGTGTGGAGGCAAGATTGGCGAAGCACAGCAGTGAAACGTCTACGGGCGCGGATCTGCTCAAGCGACAAACCAGTCTACCAACGAAGCATGGCGGAGGGACCCGCAGCCGTCCCGTCCGAGCACCCCGGAGGCAACTCCGGTTCGACGGGCGGGTGGGGCGCGCGCGCGTTTCGGGACAAATCACCGCGTTCCTAATCCGAAGGGAAACGGTGTGCGCAAGACACAGCCTCAAACAGAAGGTGCCTGCCTGCTGGAAGTGCCGACCAATGGAAACCTATCCCGTCGATCTCGATCCTGAGCAAATCGTTCGCTGGCTTATGGTGGAGCAACAGGCTGCACCATCGACGTTCAGAATCACGGCAAGACGCACCACGGAGGTACGGGACGTTCCAGCACGAAGGGAACTCCACATGGGCGATGAGGAACGCGAGGACCTGAGCGAAATCGCTACCATCGCCACGCTGGAAATCGCGCCCATACACGCAAGTGATGGCTGGCTTTTGACCGTAGCGGTCGAGGATGAAGCTGGCCCGCCGGTCGTCGAAGGAGAACAAAAGATCGACCTTGCGACTTTCTACAGCAAGTTCATTCGTTCTGGACGCGGAATCTCTAACGTCGTTGCAGAAGTGGAGACTCCTCAGGCCAAAGCACGAATGACCCGACTGCTCAATGCGATTGACCGGAACCGCCACGTTCCGGCTGGTCGACAAGCTAAAAGGCGTTCAAATTAAAACAGAGCATACGGGTCGAAAGAGCGGCAAAATCTCGCTGTCAATCAGCACCCGATAAGGTCAACGGTGCGTTGGCAGTCAGGCTGAGAGTCGCGGGTCGCGGACGTCCGTTCTTCCCATCTTCTCTGTTGCAGCCGGATGTTCGCACGCCGGCAACTGCAGTATTGTTGCGCGCTGGCCTTCGCATAAACGCGTGAGCAGGACGATCTGGCCGTCCGCGAATTCCAACGCATCGTGGTGGGCGGCGGGATTATCCGTATTGATTTGTCGGAATCGCGCAAGCCGCTGTGCGATCTTTTTGGGCGGCAGAATGCCAATGTCGAATGCCCGCTCACATTGGACATTGTCGTCGAACGCGATCTCCGTGCCGGGCAGCAGGCAGACCGCGACATTCGGCTCCCCGACCGCGGTGAACCCACGAGTGAAGGAATTGGCGAACCTGGTCGCCACTAACTTGTCCTCAATCTTGGCAGGTCGGCTCGCGACGTGATGCAAACTATAATCACACATCTGGTTAAAAGAGATGCGCCGGCCGAGCGGTAGGGGCTCGACAGGCGAGCCAATTTGCACTTAGATCGAACAGCAGATCTGCATATTGATCTTGATCAAATTGCTCACGTAAATCCGCGCGAGACAGCCCAAATTCGTGCCGATCGTCAAGACCTTATATGCAGCGCCGTGCGCGCGATCTACCACCCCAACCACCAAAATGGTCAGGCGTGGTTTAACATAGCTCAAGACTGGGTGCCGCAGTCGCGGGTATATAAGTTCGAGGGAACATCATGAGCGCCGTCGGACTCGAAGCCCTCGACCATACCGTCCAGGTCACCCATGTCTGGATCAATGATTTGGATGAACGACTTGGCTGGGAGAACAAACCCCGCGCCTATCGCCTGCTAAAGGCTGTCCTTCACGCCTTGCGGGACTGGTTGCAAATCAACGACTCAGTACATTTCGCGGCTCAACTGCCCGAGCTGCTGCGCGGTGTTTATTACGAACAATGGCGGCCTGCCATTGTGCCCGTCAAAAAGCGAAGCAAGGCAGATTTCCTTGCTCGCGTAGAGGAATCGTTCAAAGCTGATCCGATTGACAATCCCGCGCAAGCAGTCCTGGCAGTTTTTCAGTTGCTTTCGAAAAAAATCACGCGAGGCGAGATTGAAAAGGTGCGCCATGCGTTGCCCGAGGCATTACGGGACTTGTGGCCTGAGCACTACATCGCGCCGGGAGCTGTCCGCTGATCGCCGCGAGCTGCGATGTTCCGTACGGGCAAGGAATTTCGCGATCTTCCCCCATGCCCGTGGGGTTAACGTGGTCGAGACATGCGGAGCCGCCCATTATTGCTCGTGCGGCGCTACGGCGCGACTTCTTGGGTCGGCGTCTGATCTTTGTCAGCAACGCAAACAGACCGCCGCCCTGATCCGGCCGCGTTGGTCTCACATATCGCTCGACGGCCATGTGAGCTTACTGCCGCCGTGCACTTTTTCCGCTAGTGCTCGCGCTTGAACAGCGAGAGCCTGTGCGCGGTCCAAGTACTCACGGCAGGCCTCAAATAATGGTTTGCCATCGATGTGGAAATCCCGCCAGCTCGGCTCAACCGCGGTTGCCTTCTCCATCCGGGCATATTCAGGGCGCAGCTTTCGCGTTTCCGAGATTGGGATGGGTTTGATGGGGTCGCCGTGGTATATGATGCCGAAGCGTCTACTGACTGTGGCCGTCATCGGTGGGAAGCCGGTTCGATGTTCGCTGATATGTCGAGCCCAGCCGAGGGGTAGCTCGCAAAATGCGACATAGTCAGCTTTGAACTTGGCTTCGAAATCGTGCCGACGCTCGCGTTCTTCTCGATCGAGGGCATTAAACCACTCTCTCATTTTGGAACTGTCCTCTACGCCGAAGCAA
>Ga0306924_10006436_pt1 | contig 11710 bp, 10 predicted proteins | sample sta12Can44000111_FD_203756 | JGI IMG/M metagenome (GOLD analysis project Ga0306924, IMG submission 203756) | Lab enrichment of tropical soil microbial communities from Luquillo Experimental Forest, Puerto Rico - statanox.12C.anox.44.000.111 (v2)... | ecosystem: Environmental > Terrestrial >...
TCGGCGACATTGCTCGAAAGCTGCATGGGCCTGGCCGTCCTGTCGACCCTCGAAAGAGGCATCGGCCAGACCACACTCGAATTCAAGATTTCACTCGTGCGGCCGATCACCCCTGAGACGGGCCCGGTCAAAGCCGAAGGCGTCGTAATCAGCCGAGGGCGCCGCGCCGGCACCGCCGGCGGCCGGGTCACCGATTGCAAGGGTCGCCTGCTCGCCCATGGGACGACGACATGCCTGATTTTCGAAAGATGAAATCGTGGCGAGCTATTCGGGTGCGCGCCATACCGCCCATGCCGCCGCGGCAGAGCCGATAGCGATCACGGCATAGGCTCCTCTCCAACCCGAAGCGGTCGCCGCGCCGCCAAACCAGTCGAGCACGTTTCCGACCGCAACCGGGCCGAGAAACCCGGTCGTGAACCCGGCTAGCGCGTATAGCGCAAGTGCGGCCCCCCGCTGCGCCGGATCGGCCGCCGCGACTGCGCCGCCCGCGAGCGCGCCGACATCGGCGAAGCTCGTGATCTGCACCAGAACCAATAGCGGCAGAACCGTCCCGATCGGTCCCCCGGCGGTCGCGGCCAAAGCCACGCACGTCGCGACCGATACCATACAGATCCCGATGACGACGGGGCGGCGCCCATACCGGGCCGCCACTTCGGCCATCAGCATGCTCACCGGAACACCGGCCAGCGACGCAACACCCGAGAGCACCCCGAGCGCCGGCAGCCTAATGTTGTTGCCGGGGAGGCTCAGCAACCAAGCGAGGTAAGCCACGAACCAGACCCGTACCGCAAACACCTCCCAAGTATTGCCGGCAAACGCCGCCACATAGGAGATCAGGGCGCGATTGCGCAAAAGCGCTCGATAAGGCGGCCGCCGATGGTCGGCTCTGCGATCGACCGAGGACGCCGGTAGCAGCGCAACAGCGCAAATCGACAGCAATGGCCCGACCCCGGCTGCGGCAAAGGCGGCCCGCCATCCGAGCGCCGCATCGACCACTCCGGCAAGCATAAACGACCCTGCGCTGCCTGCCGCGTAGCTCGAGGTGTAGATACCCGTTATCCGCCCCTGGTAGGGGTGGTCGGTCCGATCTACCAGCAAATTCAGGCCCGGCATATGCACACCCGCCAAGCCGATCCCGCCGAGAAACCGCAGGACCAGCGGAACGACAAAGCCGTGTGCGAAAGCGGCGAAGGCGAAACTCGCAACCGCACCGAGCAGCGCGCCGCCAATATACACCCATCGGCCGTCGATGCGGTCGGTCGCACTCGCCAAGAATGGGACCGCGGCGGCGTATCCGGCGAAGAAGATGCCGCCGATCCAACCCGATTGGCTCGCGTCGAGCGCCCAATCGGCGGCGATCTCGGGCAAGGTCGCCGCGAAGGTCATCTGGGTGGCGAGGTTGGCCACCAAGCCGAATGACAGCAGGATCGTAGCTCTCACGGACTCGTGGCGAGCCGCTGCCGGCTGACCGAACCTCCGCGCATCGACCATTGCCGATCTGATCGCTCGCGACCGCATGCCATCCGAGGTAGCGCGAAGCTGTGCGGTGCGCTCGCCGGAATCGGACGCCGTCTCCCAGCAACAAGTCGACCGTGACTGAGGCGCCCGGTGGCTCCGCCGGGCCGCGTTATGTGACGCATCGGCAGCACTTGCCGTCACGCCGGGGCTCTCGGGGTCTGCCCGTGATATTGCTAATACGATAAAACTAGGTTATGCTGTGTCCGCTTAAAAATGCGACCAAGGCAATCTTGGCCGATCCCGAGGTCGATGCAGGTTCTCCCTGCTCGCTCCCTCAGACCCTAAATCCGCCTCCCTCAGCTTACTCCCTGAGGGCATCGTGCCCCGATGGCATAACCTATTGATATAACGAAAATTATCACAAACGACGCAGCGAATTTCGATGTCGGATCGATGTTTCTCCCTGCTGTGAGGGAGCAGCCGTCGCGGTGTCAGTCGAAGCGGCTGCCACCCCAGGCGAGGACCATGTAGCCGCCCGGCAGGTTCGCGCCGACCCGGACGATCGCGGTCCGCTTGACCTGGGCGGTGTCGGGCCCGAATGCCGTCGCCGTGATGCGCACCGTGAGCAGCTCCTGCGGCGGCTGGTTTGGCGACACCGGCGTCGGAACCGTCTGAGCAATCGTGGCGAGGGCGGCGGTGACGACCGGGTCGGCGCTCGCCGGGCTCGGCTGAGCCGGACCGAAGAGCGTCAGGTGCGGTCGGATCGCGGCGAGCACGGCCGGCGTCATGCCGAGGACCCGGCCGAGCTCGTCGAGGGTTTCGAGCGGCTCCCCCGGTGGTCCGTAGTCGAGCCCCGCCGCACGATAGGCGGCGATCGCGCTCTGCGGCGCGGCGTCGGGCGCGGTCCCGACCCACTCGCCGATCGCCGCCGCCAGGCGGTGCGCGCTTTCTGCATCGCTCCCAGTGATGCGCAGCAGCGCTTCGAGGAGGGCCGGTGAAGCGTTGCTCGGGTTGATCCGCCCGGCCTCGTCCTCGAGTTGCACCGCGACCCGGCTGTGACCGATAGTGACCTCGCGGGCGGGTCCGTTCAGCGGCCAGCGCTGATCCGGGCTCGGGTCCATCTGGTTGAAGATGGCGGCCGAGATTGCTCCGTCGGTGGCGGCGTCGGCGGCCGCGTTGGCGACGAGGTTGCGGGCGATCCGGATTTCGGTTCGCCCGCTCGCCGTCAGATGGGCGACGATGAAGGCGACCAGCACCAATGTCCACAGCACGATGAGCAGCGCAAACCCACCGCTGCGGCGCGAAACCGAGGCTCGCGCATCCGGCCGCAGCGGCATTGCCTACAACCCGTTCGGGTTGGACAGACCCGGGCTGCCCCTGCGCTGCAGCTGCTGCGGCACAAGGCCGGCGCCGAGCAGCTGGCCGCGCAGATCTTCGGTCAGCGCCCGCGCATCGCGCTGATCGTGCACGACGTGCGGTGTAATCAGCACCAGCAGCTCGGTGCGCATTCGCGAGTTGTCTTGTGTAGAAACCAGCGTACCGAGGATCGGGATGTCCTTGAGAAAGGGTATCCCGCTGTTTCCGTTCGAGATGTTGTCGCGGATCAAGCCGGCCATGCCGATTGTCTGACCGTCCTGCACCACCACTCGCGTGCGGAATGTCTGATCGTCAAAGGTCGGCGAACCAGCGACCGTGTTTGTTGCCTGGGCCGCCACATCGCTGACCTCCTGGGCGATATCGAGGGCAACGAGCCCGCCCGAATTGACACGCGGGGTCACCTGCATGATCACTCCGGTCGCGTGATAGTCGACGCTGTTGGTGGTCGTTGGGACCGAGAGCGCGGTCGATATCTGCCCGGTCAGCACCGGCACTTGCTGGCCGACCTGAATACGTGCCGGCTCGTTGTCGAGGACCATCACCTGCGGCGCCGACAGCACCTTGACCTTGGTCACCGAGGCGAGCGCGGCCAGGGCGAAATTCGGCGTTTTGCTCAAAATGTAAAAGGGCGAAGTCGAGGGGAAGGTCAGGTTGCCCAGGGTAGCGTTGGTCGGAATGCCCGGGCCGGGACCCAGGGTGTTGGCAACATGGTCGGCCTTGAAGAAGAACTGGGTGCCGTATTGCAGCGAGTCGTTGAGCTCGACCTGGGCAATCGTCGCCTCGATCAGCACCTGAAGCGGAATAATGTCGATCTTGCGCAGCATCCCTTCGATCACTGCATATTCGCTCGGCGTCGCATAGATCAACAGCGCGTTGTTGCGCCGGTTGGCGATGATGCGCATGCGGTTTTCGGGTGCAGCACCCCCGCCGGCGCCGGTCTCGGTCGACAGCGGCTCGGTGGCGGGCGGGACGGCCTCGGCAGCCGCCGCCGGCTGAGGTATGCCGGCACCCAACCCGCCGGCGGCGCCTGCGCCACCAGCGGCGCCTGGCAGGCCCGTTGTGGCGCCGGCGCCTCCGGCGGCGCCGCCGAGACCCGCCGTCGAGCCTGCACCGCCAAAGCCCGTCATCCCGCCTCCCGGCGCACGCCCGCCGCCGATCGTCAGCTGCTCGGTGCCGGGTGCGGTGGTACCGGGCGGGGGACCGGTGGGGCTGACGTTGCGCGGTGTGAAGGCTCGCTGCAGCAGCAGCTCGAGATCAGCACTCTGACCGTTCTGCACGTAATAAACGTGCCAGGAGCGCGCCGTCGCATCCTCGACCCGATTCATCAGACCGACAAAGCGCTTGGCGGCGTCGATGTAGCGTGGCTGCGAGGAGACCACGAGAACCGCGTTGACCCGTTCCATCGGCAGCACGCGGACGAGACCGCCAAGCGGGCCTTCGCCTTGCGACTGGAACACCTTCTCGAGCTCGCCGGCGAGCTTAGAGGGATCGCCGTCGCCCACCGGGAAGAGTGCGTAGGATTGCCCAGCCAGGATGTCGATGTCGAACGCACGCACAAGACTGGCCAAGGTCTCACGGACCGCCGCATCGCCGCTGACCAGCAACGCGTTACGTCCCGCATCGGCGGTGATCTTGCCGCCCTCGGCAACATAGGGCTCGAGCACTTTGGCGAGGTCCCTGGCGGCAGCATAGCGCAGTGGCACGACTTGGGTGCCTGCGCCGATCGCGTTCGCACCGGACAGCGCGTTGGTCGTGTTGCCGGCGGCGATTGGCACGACCGCGTAAACCCCGTTGCGCTCGATCAGGGTCGCACCGTTTGCGTTGAGCAAAGTCTCGAGCGTGGGCAGCAATGCCGAGCGCGGCAGTGGCGTGCCGGTATCTATCGTGCCGGTGCCGTGCACATTGGGGTCGATCGTATAGTTCAGCTTTAGCGTCGTGCCGAGTATGGTCCGCGCGATCTCGCGGATGTCGGTGTCGACAAAATTGAGCGTGACATCGCCGGCTTGCCCCGCCGCGGCGGGGGTGGGCGGCGCCGCAACCACCGGCACCTCTGCCTCGCCGCGCGTCGTGAAGGCGCGTTCCCGGCGCTCGACGGGAATCACACCACTCACCCGCGGTGGTGCGGCCTCCAGCGCGCGCGGCTCCTCCAGCGGCTCCAGATCGGGAGGCGAGGGAACATTCTGACACGCGGCGAGGAGCACCGGCACCAGGACGAGGCCGCGTAGCCGGCTCATTGCTGCGCTCTCCCGCGCAACGGCCGCGGCGGTTGCTGTGCAGGAAGGCGCGGCGGGATCGCCTGTCTCGGCGGCAAGATAATCCCGGGAGCGGGCTGGCGGGCAGCGGGGTTCGCGGCGGGTGGCTGGGGCGGAGGTTGCTGGACGAGGTTCGGGTCGAGCTTGGGCTCGAGGGTCTTGGTTCCGCTGGGACCGCTCAGCGACACCTCACGCGGTGTGATGCTCTCGATGCGCCAGCCGCTCACCGCTTCGCCCTCGGTCACCCTCAGCGGCTTGGCACCGTTCACCGCGAAAATCGCGACATGATGATCGGGCTCGGTGACGATGCCGGTCAGCCGCATGTCGGCGAGGTCGGAGTCGGTAGCACTGTCCGGGGCGGCGGCCTGCGGCGGGCGCCGGGTGCTGCTAAACAGCGGTCGAGCTAGGGCTACCGCGAGAAGCTCGTCGAGCCGCGTGCCCGGCGCTCGGGGCGCGGTGGAAGCGCCATCGGGGCGCTTGGAGGTCTCATTTGGTGCGGCTGTGTCGGTAGCTGCGGTGGGTTTGAGCTCCAACAAGAGCACCGCGCCGAAGATCAGGCATCCGGCGATCAGCAAATAAGTCGCGAGACGATCAGTCATGGCTCGGCCACGAGCGGGTTTTGATCGCTGCGGAAGTCGTCGCGCAGACCGATGCGGCGATCGCCGGCAGGGCTGCGCGCGAGACTATGGGGCGATCTCCGCATTGATCGTGAACAGTTCCGTATGAAGCGCTTCGACCCGTGTCACCGGCGCCGTGAACCCCGGATTGCGGAATGTTCCATCGGCGGCGAGCGGTCCGATCAATCTGGCGGCCGCGGCAGACCGCCCGGTGAGCGTCACTTTCCGCTTCTGCAGCTCCACCTCGGTCAGATAAGTATCATCCGGAAGGACCCGGGTCGCTGCCGCCAGAACCGCCAGCGGCCGCCCGGCCTTGTCACGTTCCCGCTCGACAAAATCGGCGCTGCCGGCCAGCCGATCGGCTTCCTGGCGCAAGCTGTCGGCCTCGCCTGCGGCGGCGCGTCCGGCCGCGATTTGCCGCTCGAGAGTGGCGAGCGCGAGTTCCTGGCGTACAAACGGTGTTACGATAGTCGCCAAGCCGAGGACCGCGCAGCACACCGCCGCCGACCACATGAGCCGGTTTGAGGAGTGAGGCGCGCGGCCACCATCCCCCTCGAGCGGCAGATAGACGCCGGCATCGGGACCGTCGGCGATCTCGACCCGTCTGGGTCGGATCCCAAATTGGCCGAGCGCCGTCAACAGCGGGGCGAGCGTGGCCTTCGGTAGGAGCACCAGACGCACGGACAATCGCCCGTTCTGCCGGTCCGCTCCTTCGATCCGGTGGTTCCAGTAGATTTCCTCGGCTTTGAACGGGGTCTCGCGGTCCATTTCGAACCCCAGGACCTGGTCAAGCTCGCGCTCGGCGGCCAGCGGCAAAGTCAGTGTCTTCCCAAGGACGTCGTGCTCGCCCAGGCGCAAGACGGTCGTCCGAGTGGTCGCCCGGGGCAATTCCGCCAAATTCGTGGCACCGAGGCCGAAACGGCCGATCGGGGTCTCCCTGCCATTCCGACGCAAACCGATTGAGACGGCTTCGATGCCACGGCCGAGCGGGCCGATCGGCTTGATCACCATCGCGTCGACCGCCGTCAAAGCAGTTCGGCGCCATCCTTGCGGTAGCAGCTCCGCGAGCTGCCCAAACCACCAAGCAAAGAACTCGCGCACCATAATTGAAATCCAACCCTACCAGCGCACTATGTTACAGAGAGCCACGCAAGTTTGGAAGGTGGACGGCCCATCCGCCGGCTGGTGGCCCTGAAATCCTGCGAATTTCGTCGTATAACGGTAATTGCAACGCTGTCGCTTCTGACGAAGGGCCAGAATTGTTGTCCGATGTCTCGTCATGCTCTCTCTGCGTAAGCTCGATTCAATCGACACGTGCGAATCGCGGTTGACTTGTCAGCGCTGCGGCGCCGCAATCAGGTCTGGCCAGCGGCGCCGGTCGCCTTTGACCAGAGCAAGGCGAACGCGGATGAGTTGGGGGATATTGAAACTGTCCCATTGCGCTTGCCAGCTCGCCGGTTGGTCGGGTGAAAGTGAACCCCAATAGGCGAAATCGAGGCGCGCAACCCCGCGGATCAGCTCCGTTTCGGTCGGCTCGGGCGCCGGCGCGTTCGTCAGCTCGTGGCGGTGGGGGGTCCAACGCAGCACGAGCCGCTCGCGATCGAGCTCGAGCGTAATGTTGGCGCGACGGGTTGTGCCGAGCCCGGTCGGCAGATCGCCGACGAACGACAGGCTGTCTGCGTGACCTTCGAGCTTCGACGTACCGCCAGCACCGCGACCGCCGACGACGCCCGGGGTTGGCGTCGAAATCCCACTCAGCAGCGCGCGCAGAACGCGAGCGCCGGCATCGAGCTCGCCGGTTTCACCCACTCGGCGCGCCTGAGCGCCCCACATGGTGAGCCCGGCTCGCACGCCCTGAGTGAGCCCGATTACGAGGAACCCGAGCACAACCAGCGCGACGAGCAGCTCCAACAGGGTGAAGCCGCTCTGGCGAGCGAGCGTACCGTGGTCACGCGTCACGACATCAATCGCCGGTCGCCGCCGTGCCGAGGCGCAGGGTCTTCAGGACCACGGCGCGATCGCCACTGTGCCCCGGCCACGATATTGCGACCTCGACATCGAACAACGTCTCGGTCGCGTTGGCGTTACCGGCCGCCGCCGGCACTTGTCGGGTCGTCACCGGCCGGACGCGCAGTCGCCAGCGATAACCGCCGCCGTCTTCATCAGTGAAATCGCCTTCGACCAGGGCAGCGTCCCGTCCGACGGCCGCGAGATGTGATTGCGCCCGTTGGACGGCTTCCTGGACCCGCGCCGCGGTGTCGACGGCAAACAACCCGCCGCTGCCCGCTTGGAACAGCCCGACCAGGGCGACTGCGGCGATCGCGAGCGCGACAACAACCTCGAGCAGGGTGAACCCGGCGGACCGCGGCATGCGCTCAACGCTCATCGGCGACGCTCACCCTTCCGGTCAGCCAGTCGACGCCGACGCCCAAGCGACGTCGCCCATCGGCCAGTGAGATCCGGCCGCCGGTCGAGCTGCCGTCGGGGTTGAAGCGGATGTCCCCCTCGCGCCCGTTCAGCACTTCGCCCGAGATCGTCAGCAATTCGAGTGAAAGATCGGCGGGCAATCGACGCGGCGTGGCGCTGCCGATGCGATAGCGGTGGCCGATCAAATCCAGGTCGAATGCGACCGGCCGGTTGCTCAGGATCGCCTCCGACCGTGCCAGACGCAGCCCGGCGGCGAGCTCGGCGGCCGTCGCATTGAGACCGAGCCCCCGGCTCCAGGGCGGTTTGTAGCCGGCGATCAGGGTCAAGGCCAAGCCGAGTACGGCGAGCGTCACAAGCAGCTCGATCAGGGTAAAGCCACCACCGCGATCAATGGAGCGCCCGCTGCGGCGTGGCTGCGGCCGAGGCGCCGGCTTACACCGCGAGGTCATTGAGGCTCAGCATTGCCGTCAGCAGCGCGCTGACGATGCCGGCGACGGCGAGGCCCATCGTAATGGTGATCAGCGGCACGGCGAGCGCGACCAAGCGCTGCATCATCAGGCGCGCCTGCTCGTCATGAATGTCGGCGGCCTTGAGCGCCATGGCGGAAAGCTGTGCCGCTTCCTCGCCGAGCTGCAGGAGGTGGATCGTCCGCGCTGGAAACAAGCCGGCGGCCGCCAACGGCATGGCGAGGCCGGCGCCGCCCTTTGCGCCGACCGCCGCTGCTTCGACCGCCGCGGCGGCCGCGAGATTTCCGAGGGCCTCCTGGGCGATGCCGAGCGCCGGGATCAGCGGCACACCGTTTTGCAGCAGGCTGCCGAGCGTGCGCGTCAGCCTTGCCGCCAGGGTTTCGCGCAACAGGCTGCCGGCGATCGGCAGCCGGAGCAGCAGGCGGTCGAGCTTGAGCCGGTTGGCGGGTCTTGCGAGGAGCTGACGCGCCACCAAGCCGGCCGCCAGGGCGCCGACCAGCACCCACGGCGCTCCGGTGCCGACGATCGTGCCGAGGACCATCAAGGCGCGGGTCGAGGCAGGCAGCTGGGCACCCGCCTGTTCAAAGATCGGCGTGAACTGCGGCAGCACGTAGTCGAGCAGGAGGATGATCGAGCCGACCGCGGCGACAACGAGCAGAGCCGGATAGATCAGTGCCGACCGCAAGTTGGCGGTGAGACTGCGTTCGCGCTCGAGCAGGGTGGCGAGGCGGTCGAGCGTTGCCGGCAAGGTACCGCCCGCTTCGCCAGCACGCACCAGGCCGACATACAGCTTGGAGAAGCTGCGCGGTTCGCCCGCGAGTGCGGCTGCTAGCGAGCTGCCGCCGCGAACCTTGTCGCGCACATTCCCAAGGATGGCGCGGGCACGGGCACTGTGGGTGTTGTCGACAACAAAGCGTAAAGCACGGTCGAGGTCCTGGCCCGCCGCCAGCATGATAGCGAGCTCGCGGGTCACCTCGCCGAGGGCGGCCTTGTCGAGACCACGGGCACCGGCGAGCTCCACCTGCAGCAGCTCGCGCAACCCTCGGCGCTGATCGGCCGGGTCGGCGCGCAACACGAGGTGACCCTGGTGCTGCAGCCGTTCCACCACAGCCCCGCGATCGGGTGCTTCCATCACCCCGTTCACGGTATCGCCCCCGCCATTTATCGCCGACCAGCGAAACGACGGCATGTCAATCTCTCGTATGGGGCTTCACATCCATCGGCAAAGCCGAAGGGCAAATGTTGCCGCGAGGGCTCGGTGCCGGACCGGCGACAGGATGCCCCGTGCCTGCTGAAATCTCCACTCGCAGTCGCACTACTGAAGAGTAAGCGATCGCAGCTCGGGGGTCAACCGCAACCGCCATTTCCGAGGCGTCCGTCGCAGCGCCGCCGGGGCTGCGGAGCGCGCCGGCTGCCGTGCGGTCCAGTAGCCCGATGGATGAGCGATCTCACGATTGCCGCACACTATTGACCTTTCTCGTCGGACCGACTCTGGTGGGTTCTCCAAATGCTACCATCAAGGACACCGACATGATCGAGACGCGGATCGGCCTCATAGCCCTGACCGCGGGCATGCTGCTATGCATGGGCCCCGCCTCGACCCAGACATCGCAGCTCGTCGTCGGTGTCGACAAGGCTCCGGCCTGCAAAGATCCGGCCACCCTCCAGCAGCTAATCGCGGAAAAGGACAAGTCCGCCTTCGACGCAGCACTCGCCACGGCCGTCCAAGGCGGCGGGTGCACGACCCTCAAGCTCAATCAGGATGTGGTCGTCACCGGGTACTCTCCGACGACAAAATTGATGAGGATCATGCCGAAGGGAGTCCCTGTGCAATATTGGACCTCGGAACGCTTCTTGGCTACGTCCGGACACTGACGAGGAGAGCCTCCGGTATCGGGTCGGTGACGTTGAACGTCACCAGGATGCCATGACCGCCCCGGGTCTCTACCTTTCTGCTGAACCTTCAGCACACTCTCCGGAGATTACATGATCACCTCGCTCGGTGTGGTCTGCAGGCGCCGATTTCCTCGATTTGGTAGTTTGGTGGCCGGCACTGCGCCGGCTCTAAAAAGCCGCCCCACGCGTCCGAACGCGGGCGTCCGGACGTCAATGCCACGCGCCGCCAGTGGCGCTAGAGCCGAGGCCGGCTTGATCCGGCCCGCTCGCCGTCATTGACGAGACGGGGACCACAAGAAAAAGGGCAATGCCAGGCGGGCGCAGCCAGCGCGGTGCGGCATGCTCAGCGCTGCAGCTGCGGCTCGATCGGTAGTGTCTGCCCTGGGCTTAGCCAGGCCGCGCGTTCTCGCGCGCGTCGCCCATCTTCGAAGCGCTGCTCGCGATCGTACAATTTCGCCAGTATCAGCCAATCCTCGGAACTTGTGGGCCTGAGCCTCACTGTCTCCTCGGCAAGTGAGACTGCGCGTTGCAGATCTCCCAACGCGTCCCAAGCTGCGGCACGTCCGTGTGCCACATCCGCTAGGAGGGCGTTGCCACCGTGCGGCGGCAACCCGCCAACCGCCCGGTCAAATGCTTGCAGAGCCATTTGGGGCCGGTGCGCAGCAAGCTCGGCGTAACCCAGCGGGAGCAGCACTATCGCCGGGTAGGGCAACAGTTCGCTCGCGTGTTCCCAGGCGTCGATCTCTTCCATCAACCGGTCTTGCCGATGATAGATCGCTCCCAACCTCGACCAGGTCGTCCCATTTGGCTCGAGCTTGGCGGACAACAAATATTCCCTTTCGGCCTCACCGAAATTGCCCGCCTCCTCCAGCAAATTCCCGCGCAAAAAGTGAACAAAGGCGCTGTCGGGAAAAATGGTCAGCGCCCTTTTTGTCGCCTCGAACGCCTCGGCGCCACGACCCAATGTGTGCAGAACCGCGGCTGCGTTTGCCCATCGATTGAACGCCTCGGTCGAATTTCCTTGCGGGGCGACGGAAGGCAATGGAACTGTGGCACATTGGATCTGTAGTCGCGTCATCAATCCTTGATTCTCAGGCGTCTTCCGCATAAAGACCGCGGAGACCTCATCCAAATACACCGGCCGCCAAATGTCACTGGCGCAGAACTGCCGCAATACCGGAAAGAGGTGCAGTCCGTTGCTGCGTCCTAGCGGGAC
>Ga0306924_10006443_pt1 | contig 11705 bp, 6 predicted proteins | sample sta12Can44000111_FD_203756 | JGI IMG/M metagenome (GOLD analysis project Ga0306924, IMG submission 203756) | Lab enrichment of tropical soil microbial communities from Luquillo Experimental Forest, Puerto Rico - statanox.12C.anox.44.000.111 (v2)... | ecosystem: Environmental > Terrestrial > Soil...
CGGAACTCGTCCTCGCCGGGCGGCGTCCACCCCGGACCGTCGGCGCCGGAGAACCGCTCGACGATCCAGCGCAGGTGGGCCAGGGCGGGCCCGTCCTGGGCGCAAGCTTGCTTCAGCCTGGCCCAGCTGGGCAGGCCGTGCTCGCGGGCGATGGCCGCCTGGGCGTCGTTCAGGGTGGCGAACTCGCCCGCGGCCAGGCGGCGTTTCGCCTCGAGTTTCAGATGGCGCAGACTCGGCCGGGCGGGAAGTGCACGCGACCCACCGGACATGGCAGCCCTTCCCTCACGCCCGGGGGTCCGCTCGCTACGGGCGGGAAAGACTCGCCGTCGATCGCAGCTACGCAACCGGTGAGCTTGCAGCTCTGCCCGCGGACCCAGGGGCGGCCGGAACCACCAACGCCGATGTTACTCCCATGAGCGACCGCCCTCGCGCCATCTTCACTCCTGGTTCTCCTGCGCTCCTGGCAAACTGCCGTGACTCGTGATACATGCCCGGCCCTCGCGCCGCCCTCGGACATAAGGCGTGGATGCCACTTCCACGTCGCTGGAACGACGTGGATGCCACATCCACGTCGTTGGGCCTGGTACGGACGGTGTCGGAGTGACGGAAGCACGCTTTTGGGTCCGAGTGGCGGCCGGTCGCGAGGAAATGGCGGCTCGTCGCGCGACGGATACCCAACGGAGCTGTTATGAGCGGAGGTCCGGGTGACTGGTGTTTGCTTTCGTGCTGGTGTGACCCGGGTGCGGGATCTTTATGGGACGGTCCGCGTCACGGTAACCTGCCGACGTGGCGATACAAACAGTTGACGGAGCCGGGGTGGTCGTCACCGGCGCGGGGTCGGGGATCGGGCGGGCGCTGGCCCGCGGGCTGGCCGGGGCGGGCGCGCGGGTGGTGGTCAACGACCTGAACTTCGAGGCGGCGACGGCGGTCGCCCGCGAGATCGGCGGGTACCCGGCGCCCGGCGACGCGGCGACCGAGCCGGGCGTGACCGCGCTCATCGCCACCGCCCGCGACTGCCTGGGCGAGATCGACATCTACTGCTCCAACGCCGGCATCGCGGTCGGCACCGGCCCCGACGCGCCGGAATCGGCCTGGCAGCAGTCCTGGGAGGTCAACGTCCTGGCCCACGTGCGGGCGTCGCGTGAGCTGCTGCCGGCCTGGCTGGAGCGCGGCCGCGGCTGCTTCGTGGTGACCGCCTCGGCGGCCGGGCTGCTCACCATGCTCGGCACGGCCACCTACTCGGTGACCAAGCACGCCGCCGAATCCTACGCGGAGTGGCTCGCCGCCACCTACGGGCACCGCGGCCTGGTGGTGCACTGCATCTGCCCGCAAGGGGTACGGACGAACATGCTGGCCCAGTCCGGCCAGGCCGGCCAGGTGGTGCTGAAGGACAGCGCGATCGAGCCCGAGCAGGTCGCCGACGCGCTGCTCGAGGGCATGGCGGCGGGGCGGTTCCTCATCTTGCCGCACCCGGAGGTCGCGACGTACTACGCGATGCGGGCCAGCAACCCGGACCGGTGGCTGCGCGGGATGAACCGGATGCAGCAGCGGATCGAAGAGGTCGAGCGAGGCAGCGCATGAAGGCGTGGCAGGTGAGCGAGCTGGGCGAGCCGCGTGACGTGCTGACGCTGGCCGAGGTCCCCGACCCCGAACCCGGCCCCGGCCAGGTGCTGGTGCGGGTGCTCGGAGCCGCGACGAACTTCCCCGACGTGCTCATGTGCCGCGGCCTCTACCAGGTCCGCCCGCCGCTGCCGTACATCCCGGGCATCGAGCTGTGCGGCGAGGTCGTGGCGGCGGGCCCGGGGGTGACCGGGGTCGCGCCGGGCGACCGGCTCATCGGCGCCCCGGCGGGCGGCGCCTTCGCCGAGCTGGCGCTGATGAACGCGGCCAGCGCGCTGCCCGCCCCGGACGGCCTGGACGACGCCGAGGCGGCCGCCTTCTTCGTCACGTACCAGACCGGGTGGTTCGGGCTGCACCGGCGGGCCGGGCTGAAGGCCGGGGAGACCCTGCTGGTCCACGCGGCCGCGGGCGGCGTCGGCAGCGGCGCGGTCCAGCTGGGCCAGGCGGCCGGCGCCCGGGTCATCGGCGTGGCCGGCGGCGAGCAGAAGGCCGAGGTGGCCCGCGCGCTCGGCGCGGACGTGGTGATCGACCGGCACACCCAGGACTTCGTCGAGGTGGTCAAGGAGGTCACCGGCGGGCGCGGCGCCGACGTGATCTACGACCCGGTGGGCGGCGACACCTACACCAGGTCCGCCAGGTGCGTCGCGTTCGAGGGCCGGATCCTGGTCATCGGCTTCGCCGGAGGGCAGATCCAGTCGGCGGCGCTGAACCACGCGCTGATCAAGAACTACTCGATCGTGGGCCTGCACTGGGGCCTGTACCAGAGCAAGAATCCCCAGCTCATCCGGGACTGCCACGCGCAGCTGACCGCGCTCGTCGCCGACGGCGCGATCAGGCCGCTGGTCAGCGAGCGGCTCGGGCTCGACGAGGTGCCCGCCGGGCTGCAGCGGCTCGCCGACGGCGGCACGGTAGGCCGGATTGTCTTCGTCCCCTGAACTGGGGGATACAGCGTTGGCCGGGGTCGACTTCTTCCGGCACGGCGGACTGCCGGTTCCGCAGGTGACGATCCAGGAGGCCGAACGGATCGCGGCTTCGTTCTTCCCTGGCCGCACGGTGCGGGCGCAGCCGCTGGGCAGCCAGCAGGACAGCAACTTCCTGCTGACCGAGCCGGCCGGGGCCGTGGCCGGCGTGCTGAAGATCGCGAACCCGGCGTTCAGCGCGGCCGAGATCCAGGCCCAGGACGCCGCGGCGGAGCTGGTCGCGGCGGCCGGGCTGCGGGCCGGGACCGTCCGGCACGGGCCGGTGACGGTGCCGGTGGACGGCGGACCTGCCCTGGCCCGGGTGCTGACCTACCTGCCGGGCGGGACGCTCGCGGGCGCCGGGCGCTATCTGTCGCCGCGGGTGGTCGCGGGCCTGGGCACGGTGGCCGGGCAGGTAAGCCGGGCGCTGCGCTCGTTCACCCATCCCGGGCTCGACCGGGTGCTGCAGTGGGACCTGCGGCACGCGCCGCGCGTGGTGGACACGCTGGCCGGGCACGTGGGGGACGAGGAGCTTCGCGGCCGGGTGACGGCCGCGGCCGCGGCGGCCTGGAGCCGGGTGGAGCCGCTGGCCGGGCAGCTGCCGGGGCAGACGGTGCACGGCGACGTGACCGACGACAACGTGGTCTGCCGGGTGGCGCGGGGGGTGCGGACCCCGGACGGGGTGATCGACTTCGGCGACCTGACCAGCTCGTGGGCGGTCGGCGAGCTCGCCGTCGCGATCACCTCGGTGCTGCGCCACGCCGGCGCCGAACCCTGCTCGGTGCTGCCCGCGGTGCGCGCGTTCGGTGAGCTCCGGCCGCTGTCCGCCGCGGAGGCGGCGGCGCTGTGGCCGCTGGTCGTGCTGCGCGCCGCGGTGCTGGTGGTCAGCGGCGAGCAGCAGGCCGCGCTCGACGACGGCAACGACTACGTCACCGGCGCGCTGGAGCACGAGCGGAACCTGTTCGACCGGGCCATGTCGGTTCCGGCCGACGTGATGACCGGGCTGATCCTGGCGGAGCTCGGGCTGGGCGGCGGGCCGTTGCCGGTCCCGTCCGGCGTGGTGCCGGACCTGGGCCCCAATCTGGGGCCCAATCTGGAGCACTGCGCGGTGCTGGACCTCTCGGTCCAGTCCGACGCGGTGGACGAGGGGGCCTGGCTCGAACCTGGGCTCGAGGACCGGCTGGCCGCGGCCCTGCTGGCCGACGGGCACGACGCGGTGGCGACCCGGTTCGGGGAGGCGCGGCTGACCGCGTCCACGGTGCTCACCGGGGTCTCCCCCGCCACCGTCGCGACCGGGATCGACCTGTGGCTGGCCGCCCGGGTGGAGTTTCCGGCTCAGCTGACGGTGAGCGGGGACGGGACCCGGGTGCACGTGAGCCTGCCGGCGGAGGGCGCGCCCGAGGTGCCTCCGCTGGTCCGGCCGGAGTACGCGGCGGGGTGGCTGTCTCTCGTCGCGGATCCGGCGCCGCTGCTGGGATTGCCGGCGGCTTCGCCGCCGGCCACAGATGACTTGCTGAACCGCAGGGAGGCGTCGTTCGCGGCGGTGCAGGAGCACTACTACCGCGACCCGCCGCGGATCGAGCGGGGCTGGCGGCACCACCTGGCCGCCACCGACGGCCGGGTCTACCTGGACATGGTGAACAACGTGACCGTGCTCGGCCACGGGCACCCGCGGGTCGAGGCCGCGGTGGCCCGGCAACTGCGGCGGCTGAACACCAACTCGCGGTTCAACTACGCCTCGGTGGTGGAGTTCTCCGAGCGGCTGGCCGGCCTGCTGCCCGAACCACTCCAGGTGGTGTTCCTGGTCAACTCGGGGTCCGAGGCGGTCGACCTGGCGCTGCGGCTGGCCCTGGTGGCCACCGGGCACCGGGACGTGGTAGCGGTCCGGGAGGCGTACCACGGCTGGACGTACGCGTCGGATGCGGTGTCCACGTCCACCGCGGACAACCCGAACGCGCTGAGCACGCGCCCGCCCTGGGTGCACGTCGTCGACGCGCCGAACTCGTACCGCGGGCGGTACCGCGGCTCCGAGTCCGTTAGGTACTCCGGTGACGCGGTCCGGGCCATCGGCGAGCTCGCGGCGAGCGGCCGCCCGCCCGCCGCGTTCCTGGCCGAGCCGTTCTACGGCAACGCCGGCGGCATGCCGCTCCCCGACGGCTACCTGGCCGCGGTCTACGCCGAGGTCAGGCGGCACGGCGGGCTCGCCATCGCGGACGAGATCCAGGTCGGCTACGGCCGCCTGGGCCACTGGTTCTGGGGCTTCGAGCAGCAGGGCGTGGTGCCGGACGTGGTCATGGTGGCCAAGGCCATGGGCAACGGCTACCCGCTCGGCGCGGTCGTCACCTCCCGGGCGATCGCCGCGCGGTACCGCGACGCGGGGTACTTCTTCTCCTCCACCGGAGGCAGCCCGGTCTCCAGCGTCGCCGGGCTGACCGTCCTCGACGTGATCAGGGACGAGGGGCTGCAGGCCAACGCCGCCCGGGTGGGCGGGCACCTGAAGGGGAGGCTGGAGGAGCTGGCCGTTCGGCATTCATTGATCGGCGCGGTACACGGGTCCGGCCTGTACCTCGGGGTGGAGTTCGTCCGCGACCGCGGCACGCTGGAGCCCGCCACCGAGGAGACCGCGGCCATCTGCGACCGGATGCTCGAGCTCGGCGTGATCATCCAGCCCACCAGCGACCGGATGTGCGTGCTGAAGATCAAGCCTCCGCTGTGCCTGGACGTCGCGGGCGCGGACTTCTTCGCCGACGCGCTGGACCGGGTGCTGACCGAGGGCTGGTGAGCCTAGGACGCGCTTTGGGGCCAGTTGTCCGGGTAGGTGTAGGTCGAGGTGAAGCCGTTCCTGGTCTCGGTCATCTTGGTGAACCTGCCGTTCACCGGGGCGGTAAGGGTGACCGTGGTGGGGACGAGGCTGGGCGGTGCCTGGGCGCAGCTCGGGTTGCAGCTGTTGATGTCGGAGGTGCCCTGGCCGCTCGCCCCGGTAGCCGTCCAGGAGGACCACGTGATCTTGGTGACCACGTTGGTCGCGTCGCCGCTGTAGGCGATCTCGGTCGGCTTCATGCCGGTGTAGCTGCCCACGGTGAGCACCGGGAGCTGGGCCGGAGGTGTGCTGGCGGGCGTGCTGACCGGGGTGCTGGCGGGCGTGCTGGCGGGGGCCGTCGTGGTGGTCGTGCTCGTGGCGGGCGAGGTGGGCGCGGTCGCGGCGCTGGTCGCGGTGGAGGTTGGGGGCGCGGTGGTGGTGCCGGAAGCCGCGGGGGTGGCGGGCTTCCCGGCCAGGGTGAGGCCGAGCGCGGTACCGCCCGCCGCCAGCAGGAAGGCCAGGGTCAGCACGACCGGGAGCAGGGCGGCACGGCGGCGGGAGGGCCCTGGCGCTGGACCGGTGGGTCCGGCGGGTCCCAGCGGGCCGGTCGCGGGCGGATGCCAGGTCCGGGCCAGCACGGTCTGGGTCGGACTCTCGTACCCTGCTGACGTACGGGCCGCGGTGCTGGTCAGCTGGGCGCCGGTCAGCTGGGCCAGCAACTGCGGCGCGGTGGGCCGGGCCTGCGGCTCCTTGGCCAGGGCCGCCTCGACCAGCGGGCGCAGGTCCGGCGGCACCGCGCTGGTGTCGGGGGCGGCGTGCACGATCCGGTACATGATGGCGTCGGACGCCCCGGTCCCGAACGGTGGTCTCCCGCCGGCCGCGAAGGCCACCGTCACGGCCCAGGTGAAGACGTCCGCCGCCGTCCCGGCCCGTCCCATGATCTGCTCGGGCGCCATGAAGCCGGCCGAACCCACCGTGATGCCCGTCCTGGTCAGGCTGGTCGTGTCCAGCGCCTGGGCGATGCCGAAGTCGATGACCTTCGGGCCGCCCGCGGTGAGCAGCACGTTGGAGGGCTTGAGGTCCCGGTGCACGATGCCGGCCGCGTGGATCGCGGCCAGCGCCTCGGCGAGCCCGGTGGCCAGGCCGTACAGCATCCCGTGGTCGAGCGGCCCGTGCGCGTCGACGTACTCGGCCAGCGAGGGGCCGTCGGCGTACTCGGTGACCAGGAACGGCTTCGGCGCCTCGGTGTCGGCCTCGATCACGCGCACCGTGCACATGCCCTGAACCCGGGTCAGCGCGCTCACCTCGCGGCCGAACCTGGTCCGGAACTCCGGGTTGTCGGCCAGCTCCGCGCGCAGCACCTTCACCGCGACCGGCTGGCCGTCCCTGGTCTCGGCCAGGTAGACGACGCCCATCCCGCCCGCGCCGAGCCGGGCGACCAGGCGGTACCGCCCGACCCGGGGCGGGTCGGGCGGCTGCAACGGCGCACGCGCCACCGGGGCCCCCCTTTCGCGACCCCTGAATGGTAGCTTCTGTCAGCGGTCCCGGATGGTGATCCAGGCCAGGGCGATCGCGATCAGCTAGCCGGCCGTGGCGACCAGGAGCGGGACGTGCAGGCTGCTAAGGCGGCCAGGCCGAGGGTGAAGGTCTTGCGCGCCCCGACGCGGTCCGCGGCCGACCCCGCGGTGAGCATAGTGGGACCCCTGGGGCCTGCGGGGTTTCTGGGGGGCCTCTGGGCTCTTTTGCGGGGCGGCTCACCGGCTCGATGTCACAACGTGCCGGCCATTACCGGCTCGATGTCACATCGCGCCGGCCGCGAGCGGGTTGCGAGGGGTATATGCGGGACGGGGAACGGCGCCGGGCGGGAGCCGGGCCTCAACCGGAACATTCGTCACTCTGGCACCGCCCGTACTGGGCGTCAATGGCGTGGATGCCACATCCATGCTGTTTCAGCGACATGGCTGGGACATCCACGCCTTATGAGGCGGGGCGCGGGCGGCGAAGCCGCCTGGAAAACTTCGTATCAGCGGGGGGGAGCGGTTCTCTGCAGAGCAGGGAGTCGAGATCGACAGGGGAGCGCGCATGACCGAGACAATCGCGACCGGGTCGGCGACCGGCCGGGACGACCTGCCCGAGCAAGCCGAGACCGTACAGGCCGGGACCGTACAGGCCGGGACCGTAGCCGACCTGAGGCGCACCGGGATCAACCCGGACTTCTGGTACCCGGTCGCCGTATCGGCGAGCGTGCAGAAGAAGGAGACGATCGCCGCGCGGTTCGCGGGCGAGCGGATCGCGCTGTTCCGGGGCGAGAGCGGTACGGTCTACGCGCTCGAGGATCGCTGCGCCCACCGCCAGGTGCCACTGAGCATGGGCGTGGTGGAAGGCGACGTGCTCCGGTGCTGCTATCACGCGTGGGCCTACCGCGGGAACGGCCGCATCTCGCAGATTCCGTACCTGCCCAAGGGCGTCGGACGGCCGCCGCGCGGCGTCCGCGCCTATCCGGTCCGGGAAGCCTACGGGCTGGTGTTCGTCTTCCCCGGCGACCCGCAGAAGGCGGACGCGGTGCCTTTTCCTCAGCTGCCGCAGTTCGAGTCCGGCAGGCACAAGACGATGACGTTCTCCCGCACCGTCAAGTGCCACTACTCGTTCATGCACGAGAACCTCCTGGACATGAACCACCAGTTCCTGCACCAGAGCATCCTCGGCAAGATCCAGCCCAAGCTCCTCGGCTACGAGACCGGCCCGGAGTTCGTGGAGGCCAGGTACCTGTTCACCCACGCCGGCGGGAAGAAGAACCGGGGCGCCAACCTACTGGCCGCAGAGGGCATCGGCGGGAGCAACTCGCCCGACGTCATCACCATCCGCACCGGGTACCCGTACCAGACCCTCCAGCTGGTCCCGGAGGACGCCGAGCTTCCGGCGTTCTCCCTCTGGGTGGCCTACGTCCCCGAGGACGCCGAGCAGCGCACCAACCACGTCTACGGCCTGCTCATGATCGAGAAGCCGCCGATCCCGGGGGCGCTCAACCTGGCCTGGCCGTTCATCAGGCGGTTCACCGAGCGCGTGTTCGCCGAGGACCGGATGGCGGTCGAGGCCGAGCAGCGCGCCTGGGACGAGCAGGGCGAGGACCGGAACCGCGAGGTCTTCCCGCTGATCCTCGACGTCCGCGACGTGCTGCGCAGCAACGGCGTCCCGATCCGTTCCGGGTCCGCGCTGTACGCCGCCGCCTCGCTCGGTGGCGCGGGCGCCGGGGGATGTTGCTTACCGTCGCCGCCTTGCTGCTGCCGGGCTAGGATGCGGGGCGTGTCAGCCGAGGGCACTCCCCGGCGGCGGTGGCTCGCTCCGGTCGTATACGGCGTGCTCGGCCTCGAGCTCGCGGTGGTCATCGCCTTCGCCGCCACGTACAACGCGCTGGACTTCCGCATCTACATGTGGGGTGGCCACGCCGTGCTGGACGACAGCCGCCTGTACCTGGCGCTGGCGTCCGGCCACTGGTTCACCTACTCGCCGTTCGCGGCCATCGTGTTCGTGCCGGTCGCGGCGCTGCCGCTCGGCGTGGCCAGGGTGGGCTGGGATCTGGTCTCGGTCGCGGCGCTCGCCTACTCCTGCACCCGCATCCTGCAGATCGCCGGCTACCGGCCGACGAGGATCATGGTGGCGGGCTTCGTGGCGGCCGCGATGGCGCTGGACCCGGTGTGGCAGACGCTGTTCCTCGGCCAGATCAACCTGATCCTGCTGGCCCTGGTCCTCACCGATGTCTGGTTCGTCTCCCGGGGCTCGTCCGGGCTGGCGGTGGGCGCGGGCGTGGGGGTCGCGGCCGCGATCAAGCTGACGCCCGCCATCTTCATCGTGTTCTTCCTGCTGGCCAGGCGGACGAGGGCGGCCTTCGTCGCGGCCGGGGTGTTCGCCGGTTGCGGGCTCATCGGATTCCTGGTCGCGCCGCACGCGTCCAGGTTGTACTGGGAGCACCTGTCCCACGACACCGGGCGCGTCGGCGCGCCCTACATCGGCAACCAGTCGCCCTACGCGGCGGCGGTCCGGATCGCCGGGGGGCAGGCCCACATCGGCTGGTGGTGGGCGATGGTCTCGCTGGCCTTCGCCGTCATCGGGCTGGCCGTGGCGGCGATGCTGGCCCGCCGCGGGGACTGGCTGGGCGCGACGGCGGTCACCGGGGCGACCGGGCTGCTGGTCTCCCCGATCTCCTGGGCGCACCACTGGGTCTGGATCCTGCCCGCCCTGGTGCTGCTGATCCGCGGCGGGCACCGGGTCGCCGCGGGCGCCGGCTACCTGCTGTTCGCGGTGGCCCCGTTCTGGTACACCCCGCACGCGGCCGGGCCGCGCGAGTACGGGTTCCACTGGCTGACCACGCTCGTCGCCAACTGCTTCCTGATCGCCGGGCTCGCGTTCCTGGGCTGGGCCGCGCTAGCTGAACTGCGGGGCCTGAAGCGACCGCAGGGCCAGGCCGAGGATCTCGGCCCGCCCGGCCGGGCCGAGCGCGCCGTCGCCCTGCTGGCGGGCGGCGGTGACGACCTCCCGGACGGCGGGCAGGTCGGCCGCGGTGGCTCGGCGCATGGCATCCAGTGTGGCTGGCTCACAGCGAGAGGGCGGTGGGCACCTCGAGGACCCGGCCGGTGATGCCCGAGGCGTCCGCGGAGAGCAGGAAGGCGACCAGGTCGGCGACCTCCGCGGCGTTGCCGAACCGGCGCAGCGCGATCGTCTCGGCCAGGTCGGCCCGGTGCGTCTCGGGCACCAGCGCGGCCTGGTCACGGGCCAGCGTGCCGGGGCCGGGGGTCACGGCGTTGACGCTGATCCCGAACCGGCCGGCCTGCAGGGCCAGCGCGCGGGTGAACCCGGCCAGGCCCGGCCTGGCCAGCGTGTCATGGCCGGACGGGGCGTGGTCGTACTCACCGCAGACCGAGGACACCGCGACGATGCGGCCGGACCGGCGCTGCATCATGGCGAACACGGCGGTGCGGCACAGGTGGAACACGCCGTCCAGGCTGGTGTCGATGACCGTCCGCCAGTCGGCCTCGGCCAGCCGCGCCAGCGGCTGCTCCCGGGTGATGGCCGCGCAGCTGACCACCGCCTGCACCGGGCCGAACTCCGCCTCGGACTGCCGGAACCAGGAGCCGACCTCGGCGGCATCGGTGATGTCCACGTCGGTTCCGGTGGCGCGGACGCCGAGCTCGAAGGCGTCCTTCTCCACCTCGCGGGCGGACAGACTGTCGCCGTGATAGCTGAAACCGACGTCCCAGCCGTCCGCGGCCAGCCGCCGCACGGTGGCCGCGCCAGTACCGCGCGAGCCCCCGCTGACCAGCGCGACCCGGCGTGACTCATGGCCCACCGCCGTCTCCTCATTTCCGGTCCCCCATAGGTGTGATGCCAGGCATCGTAACGGCACGTCCGTCACTAGAGTTAACGGGAGGTGAATATGGGGTTGCGCATGTCGGCCGGGACCCTTCCCCGGCTGAGCCGCGGCCGGATGCCTTAGCCTGAACCGTGCGCATGCTACGGATCGGAACCCTGGGCTCAGCACGTATTTCCCAGCGCGCCCTGATCGAGCCGTCCGCCGGCGTGGCCGACGTGACGGTGTCGGCGGTGGCGGCCAGGGACCTGGCCCGGGCGGAGGCCTTCGCGCTGCGGCACGGCATCCCGAAGGCCTACGGGTCCTACCAGGAACTGCTGGCCGACCCGGACGTCGACGCCATCTACAACCCGCTGCCGAACGCGCTGCACGGGCTGTGGACGCTGCGGGCGATCGCGGCCGGGAAGCACGTGCTGTGCGAGAAGCCGTTCGCGTCGAACGCGGACGAGGCAGCGCGGGTGGCGAAGGCCGCCGCGGGTTCCGGCCTGGTCGTGATGGAGGCCATGCACTACCGCTACCACCCGCTGACCCGGCGGCTGGGTGAGGTCGTGACTGAGCTCGGCGGGGCGCGGCACATCCAGGCCTGGACGAGCTTCGCCATCGCCGACCCGGGCGACATCAGGTACGACTTCGGCCTGGGCGGCGGGGCGCTGATGGACGGCGGCTGCTACGCGATCGACTGCCTGCGGCTGCTCGGAGCCAGTGATGGGCAGAGTGAGCCTGCGGTGACGGGGGCGCTGGCGGATCCGGTGGCGCTTGACGCGGGCGGGGCCGTGGCCGACCGTTCGCTGGCCGCCCGGCTGGCGTTTCCCGGCGGGGCGACCGGCTGGTTCGAGTCCACCTTCACCAGGGACGGTGAGTTCCGGGCCGACCTGCACGTGATCTGCCGGGACGGGCTGGTGCACCTGGACAACTTCATCTTCCCGGTGCGGGGCCGTCTGACCGCGACTCAAAGGTGTCA
>Ga0306924_10006446_pt1 | contig 11703 bp, 10 predicted proteins | sample sta12Can44000111_FD_203756 | JGI IMG/M metagenome (GOLD analysis project Ga0306924, IMG submission 203756) | Lab enrichment of tropical soil microbial communities from Luquillo Experimental Forest, Puerto Rico - statanox.12C.anox.44.000.111 (v2)... | ecosystem: Environmental > Terrestrial >...
CGTGCACGACCTGCTTTCGGCCGAGGCGGCCACCCAGCCCGCCGGCGCGCACGGCCTGATCGCGCTCGATTGGCTCAACGGCAACCGCTCGGTACTCGTCGATCACCATCTCTCCGGCGTCGTGGCCGGCCTGACCCTGGCCACCCGGGCGCCCGACACCTACCGGGCGCTGATCGAGTCGACCGCGTTCGGCACCAGGGTGATCATCGACGCGTTCGAGGCGGCCGGGATCGGCGTCAGCGAACTGGTGATCGCGGGCGGGCTGACCCGCAGCGAGCTGATCATGCAGATTTACGCCGACGTCACCCGCCGCCCGCTCGGCCTGGTCAGTTCCGGGCAGGGCCCGGCGGCCGGGTCGGCGATCCACGCGGCGGTGGCGGCGGGCGCCTACCCCGACGTGCCGGCCGCGGCGGCGGCCATGGGCGGCCACCGGCCGGCTGTGTACACCCCCGACCCGGCCAGCGCGGACGTTTACGACGACCTGTACGCCGAGTACGTGACGCTGCACGACTACTTCGGCCGCGGCGCCAACGAGGTGCTGCACCGGCTCCGCGCGCTGCGCGACCGTGCGGGGCGTGACCGGGCGGGCCAGGCGCGCGTGGAGGGGGGCCGGTCATGACCTTCGATCTCGCCGCCGACCCGGCGCTGGCCACCGCCATCGCCGGCGCCCGCGAGCAGGTGTGCGGCCTGCACGCCGCGCTGGCCGGCCGCGGCCTGGTCGCGTGGACGTCCGGCAACGTCTCGGCGCGCGTCCCGGCCGCCACGGGGGACCTGATGGTGATCAAGCCGAGCGGCGTCGCCTACGCTGACCTGACCCCGGAGTCGATGGTCGTCTGCGACCTCGACGGCACGCCGGTGGACGGCGAGTACCAGGCCTCCAGCGACACCGCCGCCCACGCCTACGTGTACCGGCACATGCCCGGCGTCGGCGGGGTGGTGCACACCCACTCGCCCTACGCCACCGCCTGGGCGGCGCGGGGCGAGCCCATCCCGTGCGTGCTCACCGCCATGGCGGACGAGTTCGGCGGCGAGATCCCGGTCGGGCCGTTCGCCATGATCGGCGGGGACGACATCGGCCGCGGCATCGTGGCCACCCTCACCGGGCACCGCTCCCCGGCGGTGCTCATGCGCAGCCACGGCGTGTTCACCATCGGGCCGACCGCGCACGACGCGGTCAAGTCGGCGGTCATGTGCGAAGACGTGGCGCGCACCGTGCACCTCGCCCGCGCCTACGGTGAGCCGCAGCCGCTGGCGCCGGACCAGGTCGACGCGCTCCACCGGCGCTACAAGGAGGAGTACGGTCAGCGGTGAACCGAACCACTCCTTTTTGGTCAGGCGCCGGGACGGACGGCACCACGACGTTTCGTTAGGCAGCAAGGGCCTGAACCGGGGCGGGCGGGGTGCCGTTAGTGTTGGCATCGGGGACAGAGGGGGAGCAATGGCAACATCGAGCCCGTGGCCGCTGATCCACGGCGAGCGGGAGGCGCTCGCGGACGATCTGGCCACACTCACCGACGAGCAGTGGGCCACCGCGTCGTTGTGCCCGGGCTGGTCGGTCCGGGATGTCCTGGGCCACCTGATCGCGACCGCCAAGATGACGCAGGGTGCGTTCTTCGCGAACCTGGCGCGGGCCGGGTTCCGGTTCAACGACATGTCCGACCGGCTGATCGCCGCCGAGGCCACGGCGGCACCCGCCGATGGGCTCGCGGAGCTCCGCAGGCACCTGACCGACACCACCCACCCGCCGGGCCCGGTCGAGGCCATGCTCGGCGAGGCCGTGGTGCACGGCGAGGACATCCGGCGGCCGCTCGGCATCAAGCGGGCCTACCCGCCGGAGGCGGTCACCCGGGCGGCGGACTTCTGCAAGGGGTCGAACCTCCTCATCGGCACCAAGCGGCGGATCACCGGGCTCGGCCTGCGGGCCAGCGATCTCGAGTGGGCGGCCGGGAGCGGCCCCGAGGTCAGAGGCCCGGCGCTGTCCCTGCTGATGGCGATGACCGGCCGCCCGGCCGCGCTCGACGACCTGTCCGGCGACGGTGTGGCCACGCTCGCCTCACGCATGTAGGGCCGGTGGCGCCGGAGGCGGGTTACTCGGGGACGCCGTTGCCGCGCAAGCTCGGCATCAAGCCCGGGCACCAGGTCGCCGTGCTCGGCGGGCCCGACGGCGTCGCCGCCAGCCTCGCCGGCCTGCCCGGCGTCGACGTGCGGCGTGACCTGTCGGGCAGCGATCCGCTCGATGTCATCGTCTGCTTCGTGACCTGGCGTGCCGACCTGAAAGAACAGCTGGACGCGCTGCGGCGTCGGATGGCCCCGGCCGCCGGGTTGTGGGTCGCCTGGCCGAAGCGGGCGGCCCGGGTGCCGACCGACATGACCGAGCACGTGGTCCGCGAGATCGCCCTGCCCACTGGTCTCGTCGACAACAAGGTCTGCGCCATCGACGAGACCTGGACCGGGCTGCGCCTGGTCATCCGGCGGGAGCTGCGGCCAGCGGGCAGCTGACCGGGCGGACCCGTCAGTCGAGCAGCCGCTCGCCGTTGAAGATGCCGAGCTCCTCCCGGTAGAGCTCGAGGCCCACGCCGTTCGGGTCGCGGAAGTACATGCTCTCCTCGACCCCCCGGTCGGGCCCGAGGTAGGCCACGCCCGCCTCGTCGAGCTTCTTCTTCGCCGCCTCGTACTGCTCCGGCGAGATGGAGATGGCCAGGTGCTGCACCCCGCCGATGGTCTCGGTGAACGCGGGGTGCTCGTGGCCGGGGAAGTCGAAGAACCCGAGCAGGTTGCGGTCGCCGATGTCGAAGAAGAAGTGGCTCGAGCCGGCGTAGTCCCGGTTCTCCACCAGCTCGACCAAGGGGAAGCCGAGGAACTCCTGGTAGAACTGGATCGTCTCCTCCACGTCGCGGCAGATCAGCGCCAGATGGTGGATCCCCTGGACGGTCGTGGGCGGCCGCTCGCCCCGCGGGCGCAGGTACTTGTCGCGCAGCCGCCGACGACGCGCCCTGACTTCCTCAAGCTCGGCTCCCTCGGGCTGTGGCATGGCCGCCTCCTGCGTCGTCGTAGGCCCGGTGCCGCCGCACCGCGCTCCGGCCGGCTGACCACCCGGCCAAGCCCAGGCTATCCAGGCCTGGCCGGGGCGGTCACGAGCGGTCGACCCGCGTCAGTGATTCCCACCGCTTGGTATGACAACCACCGGGCAGTGGGCGTGCGCCGACACCTGGGTGCTGACCGAGCCCATCCTCAGCCTCGCGAAGCCGCCGCCGCCGCGGGCGGCCACAACCAGCAGGTCAGCGTCCTCCGACGCCTTGACGAGCTCGTCCGAGGGGACGCCGGCGACGGTCCGCACGGTGACCTGCTGGTGGCCGTGGCGCTGAGCGGCCTTGTCAACCATGTCCTTGGCCGCTTGATTGACCCGTTCCTGCTCCTGTTGGGACGGGTCAGCCTGCGAGAAGATACCCCAGTAGCCAGTGGCCGCCGGGGCGACCGCGAGCGCGGTCAGGTGGGCGTTCCGGAGCTTGGCCTCGTCGAGGGCCCAATCGAGAGCAGCCTGGGACTGGGGCGACCCATCCACTCCAACCACGATGCCAGACATGTCTTCTTCCTCCAGTCCTGGCAATCTGCCACTGTTGAGAGTAGATCATTTAGCACACCCATATCAGAGGCTTACCGGCTGGGTCCAGCATGACTTTCGCCGGCGGGGCCGGACAATCGTCACTGGACCGGCCCGCAGGGGGGGCTATCGTGGGTTAGCTGGGGTTTAGCGCCAGGCCGGAGCTTGCGCGAAAGGGCGAGAAGCAGATGGGCGAGGCGGAGGAAGATCGCGGTCAGATCACCGTGTTCCTGCTCGATGATCATGAGATTGTCCGCCGGGGCGTGCGCGACCTGCTGGAGGCCGAGCCGGACATCACCGTGATCGGCGAGGCGGGCACCGCGGAATCGGCCCTGGCCCGGATCCCCGCCCTGAAGCCGGACGTGGCCGTGCTGGACGTGCGGCTGCCGGACGGCGACGGGGTGACGGTGTGCCGCGAGATCCGGTCGAAGATGCCCGAGGTGGCGTGCCTGATGCTCACCTCGTTCGGCGACGACGAGGCGCTCTTCGACGCGATCATGGCCGGGGCGTCGGGCTACGTACTCAAGCAGATCCGCGGCACCGACCTGGTCGGCGCGGTGCGCACCATCGCCTCGGGGCGCTCCCTCCTCGACCCGGAGGCGGCGAGCCGGGTGATGCGGCGCATGCGCGAGCAGGCGCAGCGCTCCGACCCGCTGGCCGGGCTGACCGAGCAGGAGCGGCGGATCCTGGAGCTGATCGGCGAGGGCCTGACCAACCGGCAGATCGGGGAGCGAATGTTCCTGGCCGAGAAGACGGTCAAGAACTACGTTTCCGCACTGTTCGCCAAGCTGGGTATGGAGCGCCGGGCGCAGGCCGCCGCCTACGCCGCCCGGGTGTTCGACGAGCACGACGACCCCGACCACCCGCACCACTACGGCTGAGCCGCCAGCGGCCCTAGCGCGCCGGCCCCGCCCCCGGGTGGGTGGGGACCCGCCACTCCAGGTCGGTGCCCCCGCCGTCGGCGGGCCCGACCCGCAGCGCGCCGCCCAGCCCGCGGGCGCGCTCGGCCAGGTTGGCCAGGCCGCTGCGGCGGGTGCTCTTGCCCAGCCCCCGGCCGTTGTCCCGGACCCGCAGCACCAGGTCGCTGCCACAGTCGACGGTCACCTCGACGCTGCTGGCGCCCGCGTGACGGGCCGCGTTCGACAGCGCCTCCCGGAGCGCGCCGAGCAGCTGCTCGCCGACCCCGCCGGGCACGTCCTCGTCCAGCGGCCCGACCAGCCGCAGCGAGGGGGCGTACCCGAGCGGCACGGTCATCTGCTCCACCACTTCCAGGATCTTGGCCCGCAGGGCGTTCTGCTTCACGTCGGTGTGCGACTGCAGCGAGAAGATCGCCGACCGGATCTCCCTGATCGTCTCGTCCAGGGCATCCACGGCGGTACTGACCCGGTCCGCCACCTCCGGCCGGGCGATCAGCGGCACCGCGCCCTGCAGCGACATCCCGGTCGCGTAGAGCCGCTGGATCACCAGGTCGTGCAAGTCCCTGGCGATCCGGTCCCGGTCCTGGAGCACCGCGAGCCGTTCCGAGTCATGGCGGTGCTCGGCCAGTTCCAGCACGATCCCGGCCTGGGCCGCGAACGTGGTGACCATCTCGACCGCCTGCTGGGGGAACGGCAGCGAGCCGGGGTCGCGGCCGACGGTGAGCACCCCGCGCACGTTCCCCGGCGCCCCCAGCGGCAGCAGGATCGCCCACCCCAGCGGCATCTGCTCCCGTGCGACCGGATTCACCCGGCCGTCGCTGCTAAAGTCCTCCACCGCCACCGCCTGGCCGGAGGCCAGAACCTGCCCGGACAGCGACTCCGCGGTCGGGAGCACCAGGCCCAGCGCTTCGCCCGCTCCCTCCCCGGCCGCGTGGGTGTACACCAGCTGCTTGTCTCCGGCCGGCACCGCGAGCGCCGCCAGGTCGGCCCCGGACAGCGCCAGCGCCTGCTTGGTGACCATCGCCAGCACCTGGTCCGGCTGGGTGCCCGACAGCAGCTCGCGGGTGATCTCGGTGGTGGCCCGCAGCCAGCGCTCCTGCCGGCGGGCCTCCTCATACAGGCGGGCGTTTTCGATCGCCACGCCCGCGGCGGCCGCGAGCGCGACCAGCAGCGTCTCGTCCTCCTCGTCGAACGGCTCCCCGCCCTCCTTCTCGGTCAGGTAGAGGTTGCCGTAGACCTCGTCCCGGATCCGGATCGGCACGCCGAGGAACGACCGCATCGGCGGGTGGCCCGCCGGGAAGCCGTGCGACTCCGGGTGGGCTGACAAGTCGGCCAGGCGGAGCGGGCGGGGGTCCCGGATCAGCGTGCCAAGCAACCCCTGCCCCTCCGGCCAGTGGTCGATCGCGGCGATCTGCGCCTCGTCCAGGCCCACGGGGATGAACTCGATCAGGCGGCCGTCGTCGCCGATCACGCCGAGCGCGCCGTAGCGGGCCCGGACCAGCGGGACCGCGGCCTCGACGATCTTGCGAAGGACGACCTCCAGGTCCAGGTCGGCGCCGATGGCGACGACCGCTTCCAGCAGGGCGTGGACCCGGTCGCGGGTGGCCAGCACGGCCTGGAGCCTTGACTGCAGCTCGGCGAGCAGGTCGTCCAGCCGGAGCTGGGGCAGGACAGGGCGGGGCTCTGGTTCCACCGGGCTCTCCAGCAAGACAAGCCAAGGTATGTATCACTCACCGTAACCTGAGGCCGTACTCTGGGGCCATGCGTGGCGGTTTTTCATGCCGGGCACACCCCGGGCCGGCCGGCGGCCCCGGTGTGGCGTGTGTGAGCCGCCGCTCCTGCGCCGCTCGCCAGCGCGATGGCGAAGGTCCCGCCCGGGCGGGACCAACATCCCTGAGCGGGGCGGCGCCCCGTAGCCGATCATATGGAGGCACCTGCCCAACGGGACGCCGGCGCCGGTGACACGTCCCGGCCTGCCCGGGCGCCCGGCCAGCGGTCCTGGTCCTGGTCCAATCTCCCGAAGAAGGTGATAGGGATGCGGGGGATGCGGGTTACCGGCCACCGGACGGTATCGCTCGCGCGGTGGCTCGGGCTGGATCGCAATCCGCTGCGACGACGCAGCGACCGGGCCGAAGCGTGGATCCGGATCGCCCTCGTGCTGGCCTTCCTGATCGGCGCCCCGCTGGCCTTCTGGGGGGCCGAGCACTGGGCCGGGTCCGTCGCGCCCACCGCCGTCCACGCGCAGCAGGCAGGCGAGCATCGCGTCCCGGCCACCCTGCTCCAGGGCGTGCCCAGCGGCTCGGACTCCTTCGCCGTGGTGAGCCTCGGCTGGGTCAAGGCACGCTGGGCCGTGCCCGGCGGCTCCGTGCGCACCGGCTATGTGGAGGCGCCGGCCGGGAGCCGGGCGGGCAGCATGGTGCGAGTGTGGCTGGACCGCTCCGGCACGCCCACCGAACCGCCCTGGCCGCCCGACCAGATCCGGAGCTGGACGCTCATGATCGCTGTCCTCGCGCCCGTACTGCTGGCGCTGCTGCTGCTGGCCGTCATGGGGATCCTCGGCCACGTCTTCCACCGGCGGCGGCTGGCCAGCTGGCAGCGGGCATGGTCGGCGATCGGGCCCCAGTGGACCCGGCGCCCCCGCTGACCTGCGGGATTTACCCGCCAGCCGGGCCGCACCGCTGGGCCCCGCTGATGTGGGGCGAGGGCAGCGGGACCTGCGGGCCCGCGGACGGTGACCGAAGTCCTTGCACGGCGGTGACCCACGCCTCTGCCCGCCGGCGGCGGCCGAAAGAGAGCCTTGTATCAGTACGGCAGGCCTACCAGACCTGACCGGCACAGCCAGACTCACCAGGCCTGGCTCCGATGCAAGGAGGCATCCAAAATGCGCCGCAAGACCTTTGACGTGCTGGCCATAATCGGCGGGCTCGTCCTCACGCTGGTTCTGGCGGTGGGCGGCGGGTTGCTGCTCTGGGGACACAACGTTGTGAACGACCAGGTGCACACCCAGCTCGCTGCGCAGAAGATCGTTTTCCCGCCGGCCAGCAGCTCGGCAATCAAGGAACTGCCCGCCACCGACGCCACGGCCATGAAGGTTTACGCAGGCCAGCTCATGACCAACGGTGCACAGGCCAGGACGTACGCCAACGACTTCATCGCCGTTCACCTCAGCAAGATCGGTGGCGGCAAGACGTACTCGCAGCTGTCGGCCGCGTCGATGGCGCAGCCGAACAACACCGCGCTGGCGGCCCAGGTGCAGACCGTCTTCAAGGGCGAGACCCTGCGCGGCCTGCTGCTCAACGCCTACGGGTGGTGGCAGATGGGGCAGCTCATGCTGATCGGTGCGTGGGTCGCCTTCGGAGCGGCCGCAGCGCTGCTGATCCTCTCCGTGCTGGGTTGGGTGCACCTGCGCCGGACCCCGGCCGAGGCTGAGATCTTCAGCGGCGGCACCGCCCGGGTGCCCGCACACGCGAGCTGAACCATCCGGTAGCCGGTCTGGTTCTCAGACCCGGGAGGCCGGGGCCAAAGGTCCCGGCCTCCCGGGTCTGCCGTCCCTGCCGCGGGCACCTCTCCGCGGGCAGGCTGGCGCCGTGGCACCCGCCATGAGAGGCCGGCCCGGGGGGAGCCGACCCAGGGAACCGAACGGGACCAGGCCGGGCGCCCCCGCCCGGGGCCGCGAGACCCACCGTTACCAGGACGAGTGCTCCGGACGGCTGGCCCGTCCCAGCGGCGGGTGCGACATTTCTGCTTGGCCAGTTCCTTGCCCACCGCCGGCGCCTTGCCGTCTGAACGCCGCCGCGGAGGCAGCCGCAAATGGCGGCTGGCGTTTACCCGGGGCGCCGGCCGGGACCAAGGTCCCGCCGGTCCATGACCGACATCCCTACGCCCGGCGGCGGCCGGAGCGGATCGTAATCGCAGCAGATCCCCTTTTCAGCACGCCGAACGGCTGTCAACAGGAGCAGGAAAATGAGAACTCTCGCCCTGGTGGACCCCGGCTCCGGGGTGATCAACCTCGACCAGCCCGGTACCTACCTGCACTGGTCGATATTCACCGTTTCGGTGGCCAACCTGGTGCTGATCGCCGTCATGGTGGTCATTTTCGGCGTGGCGCTGGTGCTGCCGTTCCCCAAGGGCCGCACCTACCCACCGGCGGCGGACCTGCCCCCGGGCGCCGATCCCGGCACACTCGCGGGCTCTCCCGGGCGGCGCAGCCGAGCCGACCTGGGTGAGGACGAGGACGCCGGGATGTGGACGTCGCGGCTGCGGCGCCGCGCGCTGGCCATGCTGCCCCCAGGCAAGCTGCTCCCCGACCGGCAGCCCGCCTACGTCGCCTCGTGGGTGTATGTGTTCGGCGTCGCCAGCCTGGCCGCGTTCGGCGTGGCGATCGTGTCGGGATTCGCGATCGCGCTCGGCGGGGTGGACTGGTGGCACACGAACCCCGTGGGCCATTTCTTCAACAGCCTCCACCTGTGGAGCGTCGAGCTCTTTATGGCCCTCATAGTCATTCACCTGTGGGGGAAGTTCTGGATGGCGGCCTGGCGCGGCCGCCGGGCGATGACCTGGATCACCGGCGTGGTCGCCTTCGCGGCCTCCGTCGTCGAGTGCTTCACTGGCTATCTGTCGCAGCAGAACTTCGACTCCCAATGGATCTCCGCGAGCGGCAAGGACGCCTTCAACGCGGCCGGCATCGGCGCCATCTGGAAGGCGATGGACTTTGGCCAGATGCTGCTGTGGCACGTGGTCCTGGTGCCGCTGGCGCTGGTGGCCATCGTGGGCGCGCACGTCCTGCTGGTGCGCTACCGCGGCGTCGCCCACCCACTGCCCGCCCATCTGGGCGGCCCCGGCTCCCGCCGGGAACGCCGCAGGGCCCAGCGGGCCGCCGACGCCGCGCCGTGGCGCGGGCCGACCCGGCGCTACGACATCATCAAGGAAGGCACCATCGCCTCGCTGGTGGTGCTGGCGCTGACGCTGGCGCTGGCCTTCATCTTGTCCTCCCCCGACGTGCCCTCGGCCACGCTTCAGAGCTGGGCCAAGACAGCGCCGGCCGACTTCCTCACGACCGCGGCGACCGAACTCAACGGCACCAGCACCACCGCCACCTACGGGCCGCCCTACAACAACGTCAGCGGCAGCACTCAGAAGCTGCTGTTCGCGCCCGCCGACATCCTCGGCGTCACGCAGCCGATCAACACCGCGCAGGACTTCGTGGTGGGACCGCTCGGCAAGCTGGCCCCCACCGACCCGCGGCTCGCCGCGGCGCTGGCCACCTACCAGGCCGCTCCGCCCGCGCAGCAGATGAAATGGGCCAACGCCTACCTCAACGCCGTCGGCCACGTGAAGTTCGTGGGCGGTCAGCCGGTCGTGCCGCCCGCCGCCGACGGCCCGGTGCCGGCCATGCTCGCCAGCGAGCTCACGATGGCACGCAGCGGCGCGCTCGATGCCGACTTGCTGGCGCAGCGGGACTTCTACGGCACCAACTTCACCAAGCCGCTGCTGTTCATGGGCGACGGCGCCTACTTCTCCGACAAGGCCACCTCCATGAACCTGTCCGGCGATCAGTGGGGGGTCATGAACGAGACGGGCAGCTACCCGGGCCAGCCGTGGCTGTGGCTCTACACGCTGTGGTACTACGTGCCCGGCTTCTCCGCGTCTGCCAACGTGGACCTGATCGCGGTCTACCTGACGGGCCTGGGCACGATCCTGCTGCTGCTCATCCCGTTCATCCCCGGGCTGCGCGACATCCCCCGCGCGATCCCGGTCCACCGCCTCATCTGGCGCAAGTGGGAGCCGGCCACGGCCGGCACGGGTGAGGGCACCGGCGGTGTCGGCCTGGTCGGCGCCGCCGCGGGCATCAGCGCCGGCCCCGGCCCAGACGGACACGGCAGCGGGCCGGGCCCCGGCTCGCCCGGGGACGCCGGACGGCCCGGCGCGGCCGACGCGGGCAGCCCACGCTGACGCCGGTGGCATCTTAGGTCCCCGTTTGGCTCCCCAATCTCGTTAACGCCGCTAACGTTCAACAGGTCCGGCCGGGTGATGCTTACGGCGTGACGAGGTCGCTGCCCGGGTGGATTGGCCTGCGGCCTTCACGCGGTTTGCGCGGCGACGTCGACCGGCGCATACGGATACTTCCGCTCGATCAAGGCGTTCAGGCGGTCCCGGTCCGGGGCGAGCAGGGCCTTGACGCCGTCCGCGCTCACATCGGCGACGATGACGTGGCCAACCTCGTCGTGGACGTCGCTGAAGAGACCGTGCATTTTCATCTTCTGGGCCTGGTAACGGTTGTCGTCGGTGGGGCTGACGTAGTGGACCGACCAGATCCTGTAGCGGTGGACCAGGAACAGGTGGTTCAGCGTCATCAGGCGCTTCTGGCGCAGGGCGCTGTCGAACGTGTTCTGGTCGCGGACCGAGAGGATGTGGCGTCCCCGGCGGTCCACGATCACAGCGAAGATGATGTTGGCGACCTTTTCCCCGTTGGTGTCGGACAGGGCCAGTTCCAGCAACTCCGAGCCCGCCGTGTGCGGCCGCAGCCCGGCCTGCAGCGAGCCCGGGATCTGGTGGTGTTTCGCCCATATCGCGAGCCATTCCTCGAGCAGCTTGGTCGGCACCTCGGTCTGGACCAGGTGCTGGTGCTGCGTCGAGCCCTTGCCCATTGCTTTGGTGGCGGCCGTGCCGCCCGAAGAGGCCATGAGCGCCGCATCCAGCCGCGGCCCGCCCGCCAGCGTCTGGGGTGTGCGGTAGGGCGATTCGAGCAGACGGAACTTCCGCTGCAGCCGGGCCAAGGAGAGCATGCCGTCTTGTTTGAGCGCGGTGGCGAACTCCTCCGCCGCCAGGCCGTCGATCTGATGTCCGCCGTAGGTAATGAAGTTGAAGACGAACCCCAGCTTGCCGAGTTCGTCCGGGAATCGCTTCATTTCCTGCTCGCTCATCCCGGTCGTGTCCCAGTTGAACGACGGTGACAGGTTGTAGGCGAGCATCTTGGAGGGGAACTCGGCGTGGATGGCCTCGGCGAAGCGCCGGGCGTCCGCCAGGTTCGCGGTCTTGGTCTCCATCCACAGCAGGTCGGCGAACGGGGCGACGGCCAGCGATCTGGCGATCGCGTACTCGATTCCGCTCCGTATCTGGTAGTAGCCCTCGAGTGTCTTGGAGGCCTCACAGTCCCAGGTGATGTCGATGCCCATCGATTTGGCC
>Ga0306924_10006448_pt1 | contig 11700 bp, 11 predicted proteins | sample sta12Can44000111_FD_203756 | JGI IMG/M metagenome (GOLD analysis project Ga0306924, IMG submission 203756) | Lab enrichment of tropical soil microbial communities from Luquillo Experimental Forest, Puerto Rico - statanox.12C.anox.44.000.111 (v2)... | ecosystem: Environmental > Terrestrial >...
CCAGCCGTACCGCGCGCTAAACGGATACGAGCCGATAGGGACGAGGACCTTTCCGCCTGGAGACAGTTGCTCCCATATCGCGTCGACTTCTTGCGTGGTGCTGCACTTTATTTGGAAGGACACCGATGGATTGAACTTAAATGACGGCCCTGCGCTCATCGCCATGAATGGCACTCCGGCGAGTTCGAAGGACACGAGGTCGCAGTCACCCGATGGCGTACCGGACAGATTCGTGACATTCGTGACCCGGGAGCCCGGCAACAAAGAAACGTAGAACTCGGCCGCTTCGCGGGCCTGTCTATCGAACCACAGATGGGGAGTGATTTTTTGCATCGGTCGCCTCTTTAAAAAAAACGTGAGCCGGTTAGTGTGGCCTGAGCTGATTACGGCGTCTATTCCGCAGTCGCTCTTCCAGCAGCACTTGTACAGTATCGCCTGCCGATTTATGTATTGCGCGCCTTATCTCTTGTTTTACTGGAAGTTTGTGTGTCCCGTTACCCAGCGCCATGAATGCGCTTTCGAACGGATGGCCATCGATTTTGCCCCTGACCTTGACCAGGCCGCGAGTTCCAAAAAAGTGCACCGATTCCGGCCACACGACAAATGTCCATCCGCCTTTGGAAGCACTTTTCTGCAGTTTGGCGGCGAAGAGTTTGGACAACTTGTGGTCATTTTCTTTTCCAGAGGTCATGACATTTTTTCCCTCCATTCATCCGTTTGTCGAACCACCGAGCCCGGAATCGACATGCTGCAGAAAAATTTCTTCATCGTGGGCCATTTGCGAGTTGCCGAATCAACAGGAACTCCAGACACTCGTGTGTGGTCGATCAGTCTGGAGCGAGTTGACGTGCCAACTTGGACTCAAGGCGGACAGCTTGAGGTTGACGCCCGAGGGATGCATGTGAACGGATTACGACAGCGTCAGCCCTTGTTGAACCTGTCCCGGCGACTCTGAAAACTGCCGACATTGGTTTCGTAACATGGCCGCGAGCAGCGGCCATGTCGGTCCGGGAGTGTCGCGCCAGGGCGCCGGGACCGTGATCATGCAGTATGTCTCCCTCTCCGGGTCGTAGTTGAAGACTTCTGCCGGCCGATTCCGACTTGCAGTTCGCGAAAGAACAGCCACTCGGCCGGCGAAGCGTGCGCGCCTGCTCGAGGATCTCGATCAAAGCTCCCGCGTCTGGATGCGGCGCGGACCGATACGGCACTGCGGCGGCCACTGGTCCCATACGCGGGTATTTACAACGCGGCGGAGGGTACCGGCCCGTGACACCCGGAACCGATCCTGGGCTCTGGTCTTTACCGGTTGTCCAGCATCTCCCTCAGCCGCTGTTTGCTCGCTTGCTCCTTCGGCGTCCTGCCATTCGACTCCAGCCACGCCATCAGTCTTCTGAGTGGGATGCTATGCCTGGCGACCGGGTGCAAAACTGAGATTTCCAGTACGGTAGTGCTTGCCGGCCCACTGTCCATCCACTCTGCGGTGCGGAACGCCTTGACCGCCAGCGCCGCCGCCTCGAACAGCGATCCCGCGGTGACCTCAACAGAGTGCACGAGACCGCCGGGATCCTGGTAAGAGACGCGGCATGTCCGCAGTTCCGCCACGAGCCCAGGATACCACTGAGCTTCTCCTTTTGTTCGCCTACTCGAAGAACTTCTTCGCTTCGCCGGTGGCGTAGACGACGCCGTCAATGAGCACCCGGCCCGTATACGCGCCGGCGGGGCTTTCGAACTCCCAGGCGACCTGATGCCGTTCGCGCGCCAGTTTTGCCCACTTCGAGGCCTTAGCTGAGTTCTGCTCGAGCCAGAAGCGGCCCTGCTCGCCGCGAAACATACGCAAGCGAGAACGGCCCAGGCGCTCTGTCCAGGTCTTGATGTCGGTGAACTCGGCCATAAGGACCACTCTAGTCGACACCGCTTTCGAGCGCGAAAATGTCCTGCCAGGAGGGGCGTTCGCACGTCGGGTAGACAGTCCTCGAAATGGCCTCCACGGGCGAAGCGGCGAGCCGGGCGTCCAGAACCACGCGACGGCATGTCACAATGCCCTCCGGTCATCTCGTCAGCTGTGCAGGAGGGGAAATGATCATGAAACGGAGACTGAATGCGTTCGCTGCGGCGCCCGGCCTGATGCAACAGTGGCTTGATTTTGGCAACGCCATTCATAAGAGCGGTTTGGACGACAGCCTCATGGAGCTGTTAAAGATTCGCGCGTCCCAGATCAATGGCTGCGCCATGTGCTTACACATGCACACAGCCGACGCCCGGAAACAAGGCGAGACCGAAGAGCGCCTCTATCTACTCGACGCCTGGCGCGAATCGCCGCTGTACACCCCGCGCGAGCGCGCCGCGCTGGCCTGGACCGAAGCTCTCACGCTGGTCGCCGAGACGCGCGCGCCCGACGAGGTCTACGAAGAACTCCGAGCGCACTTCACCGAGCAGGAGCAGGTGAATCTCACGCTACTCATCGTCGCCATTAACGGATGGAACCGGCTCAACGTCGGCTTCCGCACGGTCCACCCGGTCGCGGAGAGCCAGGAGCATGATCGCGGGGGATTCCACTACCAACGCCGCTGCCAGCTTCGGTCCGCTGCGCCCGCGACTGATCCGGCTTGCCTACCGAATGCTGGGATCGGTCGCCGACGCGGAGGACGTGGTCCAGGAGGCATTCATCCGGTGGATGGGGGCGGATCGGGACGCCGTGCGCGAACCGGAAGCCTTTCTCCGCCGGGTGGTGACGCGCCTCTGCCTCGACCAGTTGAAGTCCGCGCGGCACCGTCGCGAGACCTATGTCGGGCCTTGGCTGCCCGAACCGGTCGTCGAGCCGACACCAGATGACCTCGACGACATTACGCTTCCGCTGATGATGGCGCTCGAGCGGTTGTCGCCGCTAGAACGCGCCGCCTTTCTGCTGCACGACGTGTTCGACGTTAGTTTCGAGGAAGTCGCGGAGACGATCGACCGCGAACCGGCGGCGTGCCGGCAGCTTGCCGCCCGTGCACGGGCGCATCTCAAGGCGGAGCGGCCCCGCTTTCCCTTGCCCAAGGAACGCGGCCTCGAGGTCGCGGCTGCGTTCTTTGCTGCTACTCGCAACGGTGACATGGAACGCCTCCGATCACTCCTCGCCACGGACGTAATGGCTTATTCCGATGGCGGAGGAAAGAAGCCGGCAAGCACGGAGCCGATCGGCGGAATTAACCAGGTCATGCGGGTCCACACTTCGCTCGCGCGTCTCTTCGCCGACAGCATGTCGCGAATGGTGCGCTATGGCTTCATCAACGGTTTGCCGGGATTCGTGACGGTCGAGCGGGACGACACTCTACAGACGACGGCGCTGGAGCTCGACCAGGACGGCCGGATTGCTGCAATCTACGTCACGCGCAACCCGGACAAGCTTCGGCATCTCGGAGCGGAAGCCGTTCAGTGATGGAAAATGACCCTACCCGTCGGCAGCGCAAATCAAAATATGAGGGAGAAATACTAGGGGTGTCCGATCTATCGCACCACTGACGATCTTCTGTCTTGGTCGAGGTTATCTTTCCGGGTTGGTCCGACGCTGGTCCCTCGACATTGCGCAAGACCCGCGGTGGAAGGTGCCCAGAGGAGCCTACGCCGCATCAAATGAGCGCGTGGTCGCGTCGTCGCCGCATCCGCCAAATTTCCGGATGGCGACCGGCCAGGCAAGGCGGACACCCGACCCAGGAGATGATCTCTCCGGAGTGAAATCTGCCAGTTCTTTGAAATGTCTCATCAGCGCCCTTTGCTGACTTGGCCTTTCAGAATCCGCAGGATCGCGATGATTGTGTTCCAATTCCTTGTCGTCGCCGCCACACCGCACAGCTCGTCGATCTGACCAAGATAGCCGATCGTCTTCATGTGACGACGGTACATCCCAAACACGAATTGTCCTTCCACGGCAATTACCCGCACCAACCACTCGCCGCGTGGCGGAAACGTCACGGGAAGCGGTGTCCGAACGGCGGCGGTCTTCGACAGGATGCTCACGAAGCGAACAACATCCGAGGGCGGAGCCTCAGATCCAAACGGATTCTCCGTCTCCAAGCGCATAAGGTCGCGACCATCGCACAGCACAACTTCCGCTTTGAATGGCAGCCTCCGGAGCAATGCCGTCCGGAGTCTTACCCGAGATCCAGGCTTTCGAACTACAAAAGTGCCCGCAGCCCCCACATTCACCACGTCATAGTCGCTCAGATCTCGCGCGAGCACGCTTGGACGAAATGTCTTGTGTCCGCCGACGTTGACACCTCGTAGGAAAACAAGGAGAGCCATTTCGCAATTATGAAATAAGAAGGTCGGGGGCGTCACCTCGCGCTGAATCGAGCCAGCCGACAACGTCGCCGAACTCCGCTTGCAACTCTGGACCGGCAGCCATGACCGGTTGCTGGCCCTATCCGGCTTCCATGGGAAACCAGTGCGCAGTGGCTAGGACACGAGAACTAGAGATTGCGAACCGCGGGATTGGTTTTGAGCGAGCCGTCAGCAACCTGGAACTTGGAACCGGCCCGTCGAACCCTTGCCTGAAGGGCGGCGGGCTGGCGACAATGTTGCGAAAATGGCACGGAGAGGTAGCCAATGACGTTCACCAAGCGTTTGCGGGATGGCGTTCGTCGTGGAGACATCACTTGCAGTGTCCGCATCTGGACACGTCCGCATGTGAAGATAGGCGGGCGGTATCGGATGGAGGAAGGCGAGATCGAAGTAGACTCCATCGAGCCCATCGGTCTTCCGGACATTACTCCAGTGTTGGCGCGAGAGTCTGGTTTCCTTGGGGTGGTCGATCTCCTCAAGGTCGCAAACCACGGTCGAGGCAGAAACATTTACTTGGTGCGCTTTCATTATTTGCGCCCGCGAGGCAAAGGACGACCACGATGAGCACGGCCTCCGGCAGTGCGCAATCGAGGGACTCGGACTCATGGCCGTCTTAAGCATCGTCAAGATGGATCGGCAGCGGCGAAGTCCGGGGCCTGGACGGTAGGAGAGCATTTTCAGGAATCCAGAACGGATTGTCGGCTTAACCGGCCATTCTCTGCCCGCTTTCAGGGGTGCCTAAGCTTTTTCGTTTCGGTGCAGATTTTGGTGAGACGATTCGAGAGGCGGCCAAGGCGGGTTCGGGGCAGTCCCGCTCAGCAGTGTCCGGCGGATCATCTCGAGAACGTGTTGCGCACTCAGGAGGGAATCGATGACGCCGTGGTGGCCGGATCGAAGACGCCGGTGGCGTCTTTGGCTGGGCACTTATACAGAGAATCCGCGCGCCGGCTGGTGAGCATTTGATACGAGCGTTCACCAGTGACCGTCGTCGCAGAGCCAGTCACGGATTCCTCCCGTGAAGCCCACGACGGAGACAGGTCCCGATCGGTCGGCAAGGATGGCGGATTGGGGATGGGCCTCCCGCTGGCAAGCTTTGCCAAGTCACCCTCGCCCAGCTATGATGGATCGCGATGTTCCTGGTGTTTCGTGTCCGGACGATCCGGCGTGACGTAAAAGGCAGCGCGCTCGAACGAGAGCGTTGCGCTCGATGCGGATTCTTCTCGGATTTTCGACACCAGCGAGAGCAGCGCTATTTCACCCTGTTTTTTCTGCCGTTCTTCCCAATGTCCAAAGCTGACCGAGTCCTGACATGTAATCGATGCGGAACTTCCTATCACACTAACCTCTATCCGGGTCAACCCCGGCGCCGGAATGGATGCTGATCTTGAAAAGGCCGTGCTCCTGTGCCCCGCCTGCACCGGCAAGATGCGCGTACCCCTGAAACCCGACAAGCCTATTCGGGTAACGTGCCCTCATTGTCGTGACCAATTCACCGTCACGGTGGATAGATCTAGCTAGGTAAGCTAGATGACTGCTGTTGTCGACGGGAAGGTTCGATCCAGGATCCACTCGGACCTCGCAGGGGGAACCAACTGGATTAGGGCTGGGAAGTCGGCATGGCATCCGCGATGGCGAGCGTCGATTTGACGGACGTCGCGGGTCGATATGCTCGAAGTCGCGCCGTATCCGCGTGCCGGCGAACGTGATTCAGCGCATCGAATGCGTACTACACGGCGTCGCGCGGCGGCTACTCGTAGACGCCCTGGCGAATCGCTTCGCAGACGTACTCCTGCAGCTCCCAACTCGGCGCCATCGTAAACGACCGTGTGAAAGTGTACGGCTGCGTCAGCGCCTTGGCATCGTCGATCGTGAGCTCCACATTCAAATGGCCAAGGTCCGGTCGCCGGTAGCGCTCGACCAGGTGCATCTCGTTGCTGTGCGGCTTGCCGGTCTCGTCCAACCACGTCTTATCGTTAAACCCAACCGTATCCACCACCAGAGTGTCGCCGTCCCACTTCCCGATCGACTGCCCGCTCCAACTTTCCGGCTCAACATCGAGGTTGGGCGGGCGCCCATCAAGGAAGAACCGGCGGTAGCTGTGCGTATTGCCTTCCCACAGCAGCACAATCTGGTTCGAACGCTGTACGATCTTGTACGGCAGCGGATTGATCCGCACCGCGCCATCGGGCAGGCACAAGCGCTCGGGATCGTCTTTGCCCTTGTTCGCCTTGCGCTCCGCGTAAAGTTTCTGGAACTCCGGCGTGTACGAGGGATCGCTGGACAGACCGGTGCCCTTCGGAACCCACACTCCCGAGAGATCCACCTTGCCGTCTTCCGCTCGCGGTGTCGGCCCGGACGGCGGCTTGGGAGCCTTGCGTGCTTTGGGCGGCGGCACGCCGTCCGCCAGCCGCGCCGCTTCAGCGGATCCTTCCAGTTTGTACGCCGCATTCAAGTGCCCGGGGTCCTGATTGTTCTCGTCGCAGACGTACTCCGTCATTTCGAAGCTCGGATCGAGCGTCGTGGTCCGGTGAAAGGTCCACGGCTTGGTGAACACGCCGGGATCGTCGATCGTCACATCCATTTCCATGTTTCCGTAATCGATGCGGTGGAACGTTTCGATCAGGTGCATGTCCTTGGTATGCGGCGTGCCCGGAAAATCGAACCACGATTTCGTAAACAGGCTGATCGTATCCACCACCAGCGTGTCGCCCTCCCAATGCGCGCGCGAATCGCCGTAAAAGGCAGGTTTCAGATCCTTGGGATGGCTGCTCCCATCGAGGAAGAACTGGCGGTACATGTGCGTGTTGCCCTCGAAGAGCATGAGCACCAGCCTGGGCGTGGCGAACAGGGCGGTGTGATAGGGAGCCGCGCGCGGCGGCCCGCCGGGAAGGCAGCGGGCTTCGTAATCCTCGGCGCCGTTTTTCGCGCGCCGCTCTTCGACGACCTTCGCCGCCCACGGGAGCATATTGGGACCCGGCTGGCCGCTGCCGCCGAAGCCGTTCCAAATGCCGGTCAGGTCCGGGCGGCCGTCCGCCATTCGCGGCAGCGGGCCCGGCGGCCCTTTGCGTGGCGCGCGCGCCCGGCGCCCCGGTCCAGGAACCGGAGGCGCGCCCGCACCCTGGGCGACTACCATCACCGCGCCCAGCGCCAGCACCGCCGCGGCGCGCGGGATCACTGTCTTAAACATGGCGATTCTCCGTGGTGCAGCCGGAATCTATTGATTGGGAGGAGCCGAGCCGTCCGCCGCCGACCCGCCAAAGACCCGGCGGCCGTCGGGCAGCAGCACCACGCGCGCCGCCGCGGTGTGCGATTCATCTTTCGCCCGGTTGCCTTCGACCGTCACTTGGTCACCGGGCTTCAGCGCATCTTTCCGCCAGCCCTGCTTCAGCAGTACCGGAATTGCGCCCAGCTCGAAGTTCCAGGTGGACACCGTGCCGTCCGCTTCCTTGACATCCACATAAAAGCGGGCGTGTGGGTTCATCCATTCCATCTTGGTGACCACGCCCGTGACCTTGATCGGCTTGCTCGTATCGTACTCAGCCGCAAACGAGTGGTGCGCCAGCGCCGGCGCCACGGAGACGAGCAGCCCCAAGCAGGCTGCCCGGGCCAACGACTTTGCTCTCATTCAATCCCTCCAACTGCACACACGTCCCCGTTAGCGCGATTGCGGGGGATAATATCAGGCTCGCAGAGCCGCTGTCAATCGCGCCCGAATTTTCAAATTCGTACGGCCATCTTTTCCGGAACCAGGATCAGCATCGGACATGACTGTCGAGCGCAATCCGCGCGCGGGCGATATAGTACCCACCCCGTGCTCCTCAACGTATTGGGACATGATCCAAGGTTCCGGCTTCAGTTTACGAGGGGGCAACTAGCCCGGGCAACTCGGGACTGCCCTGTATGGCATAACCGGCAGCGTCCGAAATCTGCGTTGATCGTTCACGTCGATCAGGAGCTTCATGCTGTCGGAAGGGGAACCTCGAACTCCTCTACACGCCACGCTGGGTAGGCAAGGGCCTGTCGGATCTCCTCTTCATCGATATAGGGATAGGCGGTAAGAATCTCATTCGTTGTATGGCCGAAAGCGACCAGCCCGATAATCATGCCCACCATCACCGCATTCCGCGCACGTAGGGCTTGCCCCCAACACCGCCGGGTTCCTCGTAATCCGATCCAGTACCATTGCCCTCAATTCCACTCCGGTCGACAGACGGGAATTCGCTAGCCAGGGCTGCTGGATCTGGTAACGTTCATCAACGGGAATCGGCCGCTTCTCACCAACTGCGATGATACACTCAGAAGGATTAGCGACGCCTGTCAAGCCTTCTGAACGGTTGGACTCCCTCGAGACAGCGGTCTTGAGCCGTTCGAGGATAGAATGCTGTTATGAGTTCGCCTAACACTGCTATCACTGATGATGCTGCGCTTCGAACGCTCGCTGACTATTACAGCGCCTTCAGTACGCTAGAAGTTCAAGCGGTCTCACCTTACTTCCACGAGCCATCCCTGCTCATTAGTCCCCAAGCGGTATTTGCGGCGCCAACGTTCGAAACGGTGGCAACTCTTTTCACCCCCACCATGGAAGGCCTCCGGAACAGAGACTTCGGTCGGAGCGAACTGAGTATAGGACACGTCAAATCGTTGAGTGCGAGTGCGACATTGGTCACGGGTGTTGCGATACGGTATAAACGCAACGGGCAAGAATTGGAACGGGCAGGAGTCACATACGTTCTGCACAAGGCGGAGAATGGCTGGAAAATCGCCGTTCTCATCCTGCACGACCCGGATCAAAGCGCGCCGCACGGCAAGAGTTCTGGTTGACGCGCCACTTCGTCCGTGGATCCCGGGCCATCATTGGTCTGCGGTCGAGGAGGGCCGCGGCGGACGGCAAAGAAGGCTTGGGGAAAGGGGAGATGGCGCGTTCCCAAAACGGTGTTGGGCTACCTGACCTGGACCAGGCGAAGTCGGCGGTTCTGAACAGCCTCAGTTCATACTCAACGAAGGTATGGGCATGCATGGTGGACGCGGATCCCGGCAAGGCGCTTCATCCACGTGCAGGCTAAGCCCGACCTCGGCTTCCATCTCAAGAATTACCAGGACTGCTACTTCCGCTCGCTCCTCAAGCGAGCGCTGCCGTTGAGTCAATGCGCGCCCGCTGCAGGCCTGGTAGGATTACGGCGCCGCGCGGGAAGGTGGTAGGCGTTGATGTCTAGTTCCGGCGTCCGAGCGAGGCTTCTGGGGCGACGTTGCTCATTCGATGGAAGCGCTTTTTGGCGCAGCCGGGTTGAACCCCATAGGTACGAAGCGGCGCGACCGGATCACGCTCCCTTCGCTGCGCCACACGTTCAGGAGCTGGCTCGCGATCGCCGGCCTGCCCGTGCGAAGGATTCAAGAACTGCTCGGCCACAAGAGCATCGTGACCACAGGAGCGGTACAGCTACCTGGGCGACAACGGCATGCGGCCGCCGTACGGCGACTGGCACGGGCGTCGGCGAGGGGCTTTTTAAACCCTGGTGCGACACCCGTGAGCGGGACGCAACAGCTGCGGGCTGCTGAGGTTCCCCAGGCGGCGGCGAAAAATTTTCTAATCACTTGTATTCACTCGCCGTCGAGGTGACAGCCTGGAGTGGACCGCAAGTCCTTGAAACACTTGGTGGCGGCGGAGCGACTCGAACGCTCGACCTAGGGATTATGAGACCCTTTCGGCCGGATTTTGAAGGTGTACAAAGAGTGCTTAAGGAGTTTGATTTTGAAGAAGATACGTTGCCTTAAGAGAACCGAATATTTGTGGCAGATTTAGCCGATTTTGAAGGAGTTTGTAACCACGCTTGTAACCAAATTCCGCGGTAATGGGACAGGTACATTTGAACTCTCGATTCGTCCAGCGGTGACCGGCCAATTACGCGGTGGCGGACGCGCCAAACGCAGTCCGCGACGTCCAGCTTGGGAAACCTAACCACTTGCGCGTTTTTGTTGCGAATTCCTGAATCTGCAACCCGTCGCCAAATCAGCTTTTTCCAAATTACCTCAGCCAAACGAGTAAGGAGACAAGTCCACCATCGCCGATTTGTCGAAGCGTTCCCAGGTGAGCGGAGTTGGATGGGGATAAGGACAGAGCTCAGCGCAGCTTCAAATCATTCGGCTGTTAACCGAGAGGCTGTAGGTTCGAGTCCTACCTGAGGAGCCAACCCGAAGGCTTTCAAGTGCTTACAAGTCCCCGGACACTCGAAAACACGGACTCCGTAAAGCCGTAAGCGATTGATTTTCGGCGCGTCCGAGCATTCGGTCCGGACCCGAGGCATCCCAATAGGCCCGCCATAAGCCCCAAAGGAAAGAGCCGGTTACGAAGATCGAGTCGCCACTGTAACTATGTTGCTCTCCAGGAGACGCCTTTAATTAATGATGAGCTGAAAGTTTGAGTTGCCGAACAGCCTGCACACGTCGTTATGAACGCCGTCACTACGTGGCGGTGTTCTTCTCTTCTCATACACGGCTGTTTCGCCGAATTCGCGTTCTCACGAGACCCAGGACCAACGGGGGGGCTTCTAGCGGGAGTTTACTGCGGGCGACAGAGGTAAGGCAGTAAGGCGTTGAATTGTGAGGCGGTTATGCACGCCGACGGGTATTACCCACGTTGGGTAATATGCAACTGATCCAAACCCAGGGTTTTGGCCAAGGCCTGTTGGGTGAGGGTTTGTTTGGAGAGCACGGTGGCCACCCGGTTGGGACCTTTTTCGCCTTGCGGTGGGTACAACAAAACGAACTGCTGAATCTGGCGCAACTCTTCGAGAAGTTGTTCGGTGGAGATTCCGCTCCAGGCACTCTGTGCCTGTTTGTGGAGATACTGCAGCAGCGAGATGCCGAGCATGCAATAAAAAGCGTGGATGCGAATCTTGCGGTCGGTCCAGTGATACATCGGACCCCATCCCAGCCAGTCTCCGTCTTTGAGGCCGCGAAAGACCTTCTCGATTTCTTGCTGGCCGGAATAGCCCATGGCCACTTGCTCGGCACTCCAATCCATGCGATTGGTGACGAGCATGGTGCGCCCCAAACGATGATCGACCAGCCGCTGCCAGGCAGCGGTATCGAATTCAAATTGCAGCCGCCATCGACCCTCGCGGAATTCGAGTTGGTAACGGATTAACTCTTCCAAGAACTGTCCGGCGAGCCAGCGCCGGATCTTGCGGCGAATCTGATCTTCCTTCCAGCGGGCTTGTGGTTTGTTCAATTCCATGGAGAATCGCCGCAGCGCTTGCAGCACCTTGCCGAGGCTGGTGGTCAAACTATGCAACTGCTCGCCGGCAAAGGAGGCCGAATACTTCAGCACGCAAAGGTATTGTTGGCCGTGGACCAGGAGTTTCTCGGCCGCGGCACGCA